>Ga0316207_10001512_pt1 | contig 28209 bp, 26 predicted proteins | sample 6weekpyrite_MG_FD_204943 | JGI IMG/M metagenome (GOLD analysis project Ga0316207, IMG submission 204943) | Microbial mat bacterial communities from mineral coupon in-situ incubated in ocean water Damariscotta River, Maine, United States -... | ecosystem: Environmental > Aquatic > Marine >...
GCGTGTGGACGCCAAAGCCGTTAATCAATGTCTAAACGGAATGAGAGCTTTTGATGCCACAAGTTGTAGGGAAATTCTTTTTTGATTTACGTCGCCGATTATTTGGTGACCCACCGCCGCGTGTTGCTGTGCTAAAATTATACGGTGTTATTGCTCCAGGGGGACGGTTTCGCCAAAATCTCTCTTTGGCATCTATTGCATCGCATATTGAAATGGCTTTCAGTACGCCGGGTTTATCGGCTGTGGCTTTGCTAATCAATTCACCGGGAGGTTCTCCTGTGCAGGCTGAGATGATCTGCAAACGTATCCGTGATTTAGCGATAGAAAAAGATGTGCCAGTACTGGCCTTCGCTGAAGACCTCGCGGCTTCGGGTGGTTATATGCTGGCATTGGCAGGCGATGAAATTTTTGCCAATGAAAGTTCTATCGTTGGCAGTATTGGAGTTGTTTCCAGTGGTTTTGGCTTCAAAGAAGCCATCAAAAAAATAGGGGTGGAACGACGCCTTTATACTGCTGGTGAAAGCAAGGCAATGCTCGATTCATTTCAAGATGAAAAACCTGAAGACGTGGCGCGGTTGAAAGAAATTCAGCACGAAATTCATGAGAATTTCAAAAAGCTAGTTCGTAATCGCCGCGGTAAACGCCTTAAGGGGTTGCGAGGGCGCATTTTCTCAGGTGAAGTGTTCACAGGCAATGAAGCTGTGAAAATGGGTTTGATTGACGGGATTGGTGATGTGCGCACAATACTGCGTGCACGATTTGGTAAAAAAGTGAAGCTTCGGACATATGCCGAGAAAAGCCAGCGTTTGGGCGCGCTGTTAGGGCTTGGTGGCCGTAAAAGTGACTATCGGGGAATGGGTGATATACCGCATGGCTTGTTGTCAGCGGTGGAAGAACGTCTCTTCTGGAACAAATTTGGGCTCTGATCGAATTTATGAGTAATTTTTTGACGGAGAAATGCCCGTGGCGATAGCCCCTAAACCACTAGATGCAGAACACAAAGAAAAGCTTCAAGCTTACCGTGAGAGCATTGATAATATTGATGCTTCGCTTGTGTTTATGTTGGCGGAACGATTCAAAATCACCAAGGCTGTAGGGTTTTATAAAAAAGAACATGACTTGCCACCTGCAGACCCTGGGCGTGAGCAAGACCAAGTCGCTCGTTTGAGAGAGCTGGCAAAATCAGCAAACTTGGACCCCGAGTTTAGCGAGAAATTCCTGCAATTTATCATTCGTGAAGTTATCCAGCACCATGAGCGCATTCGTGAGCGCGGTGAACTATAAAATATAATTTACTCAGGACTAGAACATGACAATTGATGGCCCGGACCAGCTAGAAAAGCTCAAGGAAATTGGTGCAATATGCCGCGATGTGCTGGCAGCGATGGGCGCACTGGTGCGGCCGGGTGTTACCCCGCGTGAACTTGATGAAATTGGCGGCAAAATGCTAACTGAACGCGGTGCAAAGTCTGCCCCGATGTTAGCCTATAATTTCCCGGGCTACACCTGTATTTCAGTGGGTGATGCTGTTGCGCACGGCATTCCGGGTGATGTCCCTCTTAAGGAAGGCGAGCTTTGCAATATTGATGTTTCAGCAGAAAAAGACGGTGTTTTTGCAGATACAGGTGCGAGCTTTGCGGTAGGTACTATTGCGCCAGAGCTGCAACAGCTTTTGGATAGCACCAAAGCAGCGCAGCGTAAGGCTATGTTTGCAGCACGCGCAGGCCAGCCTATCAATGTTGTTGGTAAAGCCGTTGAAAAAGAAGCTAAGAAACACGGATATAAAATTATTGAAGGGCTGAATGGCCACGGCGTTGGGGCATGGATACATGAAGAGCCTACCGTGCCAAATACTTATATGGCTAGTGCCCGCACGAAATTGGTTGAAGGGCAAGTGATGACGATCGAGCCGTTTTTAACCACAAAAAGCCGCCACTATGTTGAGGATGCAGATGGCTGGACCTTGCGTCTTTCAGAGGGTGGTTTTGGCGCTCAATTTGAGCACACATTTGTGGTTACAAAAGGGGCACCCATCGTGGTGACTGCATAACAGTAGAAAACAGCCAAACCCTAGGCTTGACCATGTCTTTTACGGTCGTTAGGTTGCGGCGCAAGATTTCAGTTTCAGATTCGGATTTTAAGCGGTCAGTATGACAGATACCTCCAAGCGCGAAGGCGGCATGCCTTTCCAAAAAATGATCCTCACGCTCCAGAACTATTGGGCGGATCAAGGCTGTGTGATTTTGCAGCCATACGATATGGAAATGGGGGCTGGAACATTCCATCCAGCCACAACGTTGCGTGCCTTGGGGCCAGATAACTGGAAGGCCGCTTATGTGCAACCTTGTCGCCGTCCAACCGATGGCCGGTACGGTGAAAACCCTAACCGTTTGCAGCATTATTACCAGTTTCAGGTGATATTGAAGCCAAGCCCTGAAAATATGCAGGAGCTATATCTCGGTAGCCTTAAGGCGATCGGTATTGATAGTGTACTGCATGATATTCGGTTTGTTGAGGATGATTGGGAAAGCCCAACACTCGGCGCTTGGGGTTTGGGCTGGGAAATCTGGTGCGACGGTATGGAGGTTAGCCAATATACTTATTTCCAGCAGGTTGGCGGTTATGACTGCAAGCCTGTGTCAGGTGAGCTGACATATGGCTTGGAGCGTTTGGCCATGTTCGTGCAAGGCGTGGATAATGTTTACGACTTAGACTTCAACGGTGCCGGTGCCACATACGGCGATGTCTATCTGGAAAATGAGCGTGAGCAATCCGCTTATAATTTCGAGATTGCAGACACTGACAAACTATTTAAAGATTTCAAACAGGCGCAGGCTGAATGCGCCAATCTTTTAGAAGCAGAGCTTCCACTGCCAGCCTACGAGCAGTGTATTAAATCCAGCCATACCTTTAATTTGCTAGATGCTCGCGGTGTTATTTCGGTAACGGAACGACAGGCTTATATTAGCCGGGTGCGTGATTTGGCAAAAGGCTGCTGTGATGCCTGGATCAAGAAAAATGGTTGGGAGTTATAAGATGGCTGATCTCCTGATTGAACTTTTCTCAGAAGAAATCCCGGCGCGAATGCAGAAAAAAGCTTCTGATGACCTGAAAAAAATGATCACAGATGCACTGAAGGCTGCTAGCCTAACTTTTGATGCGGCTGAGGCGTATGCAACACCGCGTCGGTTGGCTTTGAATGTAACGGGTATACCTGAAGCAACGGCTGATATCAGCGAAGAACGCCGCGGCCCAAGCACAAGCGCACCAGAAAAAGCACTTGAAGGCTTTATGCGTGGTGCCGGTGTAACACGGGACCAGCTTGAGGAACATGAAGAGAAAAAAGGCACTTTCTTCTACGCGAAAATTGAAAAGCCAGGTAGGGCAGCGACAGAGGTGATCGCTGAAGCTGTTACCGCTGCGGTTCGCAATTTCCCTTGGCCTAAATCACAGCGTTGGGGCACCGGATCGCTAAAGTGGGTGCGCCCACTGCACAGCATTCTTTGTGTGTTTGGTGGTGAAACTGTTGCGTTTGATGTTGACGGTATTGCGTCAGGGAATAGCAGCCAAGGCCATCGTTTTATGGCATCTGATGCCTTCACGGTTTCAGGCTTTGATGATTACAAGCAGAAGCTACTAGATAAAAAAGTAATCCTTGACCCTACACGCCGTGCAACGTTGATCGCGGATACCGCGCAGACACTCGCTTCTGCGGCTGGGCTTGAACTGGTTGAAGATAAAGGCTTGTTGGCGGAAGTAGCAGGCCTTGTGGAATGGCCTGTGCCAATGATTGGCACCTTTGATGCCAAATTCCTTGAGGTGCCTGAGGAAGTATTGATCCTGACAATGAAGAAGGATCAGAAATATTTTGTAACGCGTGACCCAGCGACAGGTAAATTGGCGAACAAATTTATCTTCACTGCTAATATCGAACCATCAGATGATGGCAGCGCTGTAACCGGCGGTAATGAACGCGTGCTCTCTGCAAGGCTTTCAGATGCTGAATTCTTTTACCAGCAAGACCTGAAGGGCAAGCTGGAAGATAATTTGCCACAGCTTGCAGATATCGTATTCCATAAAGATCTCGGCATGGTTTCGGACCGTGTTGAGCGCATGAAGAAGCTAGCACGCTATCTTGCACCTTTCTGCGGCGCAGATGCTGATGAAGCTGAGCGCGCGGCAGAACTAGCCAAATGTGATCTGGTTTCTGGCATGGTGAATGAGTTCGCAAGCCTGCAAGGTACGATGGGCCGTTATTATGCCAAAGCACAGGGCGAAAGCGACGCGGTGGCAGATGCCATTCGTGATCACTATGCGCCAGCAGGCCCAAATGATGTCTGCCCGTCAGCACCTGTATCAATCGCAGTGGCGCTTGCTGAAAAATTGGATACGCTCGTTGGGTTTTTCGGTATCGACCAAAAACCAACTGGCTCCAAAGACCCCTTCGCCCTGCGCCGCGCCGCGCTTGGTGTGATCCGCTTGATTACAGAAAACGGTGTTCGAATTAACCTTGCGGAAGCTTTTAATTCTGCCTCGGCCACTTTTGATGGCGTAGATGTAAAAGATGCTTCTGATGAACTTCTTGCATTTTTTGGGGATCGCCTGAAAGTACAGCAGCGCGATAAGGGTGTTCGACATGACTTGGTGGACGCTGTGTTTGCCAAAGGCGATGATGATTTAGTACGTATTTTGAGCCGGGTGTCGGCGTTGTCTGCTTTCCTTGAAACAGACGACGGAGTGAATTTGCTGGCAGGCTATAAACGTGCTGCGAACATTCTTAAAATCGAAGAAAAGAAAGATAGCAAAACCTACGATCAACCGGTCGATGCTACTTGCCTTGAGCTTGAAGAAGAGAAGGCGCTGGTTGCGACGCTTGGAGGAGCCAAAGAGGCCACTGAAAATGCGCTTCTTGAAGAAGACTTTGAAAAAGCAATGGAAGCTCTATCTCATCTGAGAGCACCGATTGATGCTTTCTTCGATAAGGTAATTGTTAATACGGATGATGCTAGTGTGCGGGCTAACCGGCTTGCGCTGTTAAGTGAAATTCGCACGGCGGTAAATACCGTCGCAGATTTTGGCCTGATTGAAGGCTAATTGCAGGGATCAGTCCCTGCACCAAAAACCGGGGCCTGAAGAACATAATAACAGGTCCTTAAATCGCCCCCAGCGTGGTATGTGCGGACAGGCAGCCACGCGACCAAGGACTGCATTAGATGACCAAATGGGTTTACAGTTTTGGTGATGGTTCGGCTGATGGCCGGGCTGATATGAAAAATCTTCTAGGTGGTAAAGGTGCAAACCTTGCCGAAATGGCCTCTCTCGGGTTGCCAGTACCACCGGGCTTAACAATTACCACAGAAGTCTGTACGCATTTCTATGCTAACGGCCTTAAGTATCCTGAAACGCTGGAAGCCGAGGTAGCCGCTGCCGTTGCTGCTGTTGAAGCAAGTGCAGGGGCTAAGTTCGGTGATGCAGAAAATCCATTGTTGGTATCAGTGCGTTCAGGCGCACGGGTTTCAATGCCGGGTATGATGGATACGGTTCTGAACCTTGGTTTGAATGACCAAACTGTTGAAGGGCTTGCACGTAACAGTGAAAACGAAGGCTTTGCGTGGGACAGTTACCGCCGGTTTATTCAGATGTACAGCGATGTGGTGCTGGGTGTTGACCATTATCATTATGAAGAATTGATTGAATACCACAAAGAAGAAAAAGGCGTGCATCTGGATACGGACCTAGACGCTGATGACTGGAAAATTCTGGTCGCTTCTTTCAAGAAGAAAACCGAAGAAGAGCTTGGTCGCCCATTTCCGCAAGATGTGCGGGAGCAGCTTTGGGGTGCGATTGGCGCAGTGTTTAGCAGTTGGCATGTTGAGCGTGCACGTGTTTACCGGAAGCTGAATAACATCCCCGAAGGCTGGGGCACAGCCGTAAATGTTCAGGCTATGGTGTTTGGTAACATGGGCGATACGTCTGCCACCGGTGTTGCTTTCACGCGTGACCCTGCAACTGGTGAAAACCAGTTTTACGGTGAATATTTGATCAACGCTCAAGGTGAAGATGTTGTAGCGGGTATTCGTACACCGCAAAACCTGACAAAACGCGCTCGTGAGGCCGCAGGTGGTACGGCTCCCTCTATGGAAGAGAGCATGCCAGAAGTGTTTAAGCAGCTTGCTGCCGTGTTTGATAAGCTTGAGCATCATTACCGAGATATGCAGGATATCGAATTTACTGTTCAGCGCGGTAAATTATGGATGCTGCAAACTCGTTCAGGAAAACGTACAGCCAAAGCAGCGCTTAAAATCGCGGTTGAAATGGCAGATGATGGTTTGATTGATGAGAAAACTGCTGTGATGCGGGTGGAGCCCGCAGCGCTTGACCAATTGCTGCATCCAACACTCGACCCTGATGCAAAGCGCGATATCTTTACGCGCGGCCTGCCAGCCTCACCGGGGGCGGCATCTGGTGCTGTGGTGTTTGACAGCGATGAAGCAGAAATTATGGCGAAGGCTGGCACAGCGGTAATTTTGTGCCGAGTTGAAACCTCCCCTGAAGATATCCACGGTATGCATGCAGCAAAAGGCATCCTTACTGCACGGGGCGGTATGACAAGCCATGCGGCTGTTGTGGCCCGCGGGATGGGACGGCCTTGTGTGTCTGGCGCAGGCCAACTGCGGATTGATAACAAAACAGGCGTGATGACGGCGATGGGCCGCGAAATTAAAAAGGGCGATATCATCACCCTTGATGGCTCAAACGGGGATGTCATTGTTGGGGAAGTGAAAACCTTGCAGCCTGAACTCTCCGGTGATTTCTCAAAATTGATGGCGTGGGCTGATACGTACCGCACTATGAAAGTGCGTACCAATGCCGATACACCGCATGATACTGCCACAGCGCGTGAATTTGGTGCAGAGGGCATTGGGCTATGCCGTACAGAGCATATGTTCTTTGAGGGCGAACGCATTATCGCGGTTCGTCAGATGATTTTAGCGGAAGACCTTGCTGGCCGCAAAGAAGCCTTGGCAAAATTATTGCCTATGCAGCGCAGCGATTTTGAGGAAATTTTCAAAATTATGCACGGCCTGCCCGTAACTATTCGCCTATTAGATCCGCCATTGCATGAGTTTATGCCGCGAGAAGAAGCTGAGTTTGCTGATGTTGCAGAGGCAATGGGTATTGATGTTGCGAAAATCAAACGCCGAGCCAGTGATTTGCATGAATTTAACCCAATGCTTGGCCATCGGGGCTGTCGCTTGGGGATCACATATCCTGAGATATATGAGATGCAGGCACGGGCGATTTTTGAGGCGGCAATTGCTGTTGAAGAAGCAACGGGGAATAAGGTTGTTCCCGAGATCATGATCCCGTTGGTGGCAACAGAGCAAGAGCTTGCCATACTGCGTGAACGTGTGGATGCAGTGGCAAGTGAAGTTTTGGGAGAAAGTGGGCATCATATTAATTTCAGTGTTGGCACGATGATTGAGCTACCGCGAGCAGCTTTAAGGGCAGCAAAAATTGCCAATGCGGCTGACTTTTTCTCCTTTGGCACAAATGATTTAACACAAACAGCCATTGGTATTAGCCGAGATGATGCGGCGCGCTTTCTTGACGAATACGTTAAGAAAGACATTTTCGCGCAGGATCCATTCGTGTCGATTGATCAAGACGGTGTTGGGGAATTGGTGAAGTTAGGTGCTGAGCGTGGCCGTTCAACTAAGGCCGATTTGAAGCTGGGTATATGCGGGGAACACGGCGGCGACCCTGCTTCCGTTGAGTTCTGTCACAATATTGGACTGGATTATGTATCGTGCTCGCCCTTTAGGGTGCCAATCGCCCGGCTTGCCGCGGCGCAGGCTGCACTAAAATCATAAATAAAAAGGCCTCGTATTGCGGGGCCTTTTTTGTGGTGAAGCTAATGCTGATCCTGACCTGTCATCTAGGAAGGTTGAAAGGTAATCGTTGTGGGATTTGATGATCAGGCCTTGAAGCTGCTGGCCGGATTGTACCTTTTTGCTAGCCTCATCACAGTATTGGTTTATGCGGTAGATAAGTCGGCTGCTATAAGTGGTCGTAGGCGAATAAGAGAAGACACTCTTCATTTCTTGGCACTGCTTGGCGGTTGGCCGGGGGCAATAATTGCTCAAAATCTATTGCGCCATAAGACCCGTAAGCAGCCATTTCGCGGTGTGTTTATTATGACTATATTTTTGAATTGCGGGGCACTGGCATGGATGTTATCACCATACGGTATAGAGGTTTTGCAATCCGCTTTTTAGCTGTTTCAGCCTGCTAAAGTGTTGAAAAAATTGCGATAAATAATATTGCCACGGTAACAGCTAATACGATCATATTCTTTTTGTCGTGTACTGTATTAACAGATTTCAGGCGTTCTTTTTTTGATTTGGTCATAGATTCCTCCCCGCGTGATAGAAAATACTGACAATCCAGTATATTCAGCCCTGTTTGAAAAGGTCAACACTGACTAGAGAATATGGCAGAAATCTAATGTCGTGAAGGCTTAGTTGAAGAGGCAGCTATTTTATACGCGTTAGCAACTCGTCAGCCCATAAACGTTTATAGTGGAGTTTCTGTCCATTAGGGGCATGCCAACGTAAATGTGTTGCGATATAGTCAGGATTTCGGCGTATTTCCTCAAGGGCAATGTTAATTTCTGTAATTAGTTTTCTGCCTTGAGGTGTATCGTTGCAGGCGACAGCACCAAAACCATAGCGGTTTTTATGCTCTAATAATGGGAAGAAATGGTGGTTGTCGGCGTGCGTGGACGACAGCTCATGATATTTGAGAGTTAGAAAATAATCGATGAAATAGTCTAGCCTTTTGGCATCGAGCATGTTGAACATGCCTTGTGTCATCTTGGTTGCACCAGCCCAAGGGAACAGATTTTTAGCGTTTGGATCATCGGTAAGAATTTTATTGAGATACCGGCTATAGGAACGGCCAGGCTGGTAGGCACCGATGATGGAAGTGTCGGCAATAAGGCGCGTGAAATCTACCGCGCCGTTATGTTCGTATTGTTTAATTCTTTTTATTGCCTCGGGACGGGCAATAAGGCCGTGATAGAGGAAAATAAATGTAGGCGCGCTCCAGATCAGTCCCAGTCGCTTTTCGGCGTTTAATTCTGCGCCCTGATAGGTGGATAATGGAAAACAAGATTCTCGGTTTTTGAGGGTTTTGTATATACGGACAGCATTGGTTAACTGATCACGGTGTTTATATTGCGGTAATCTTTCTTGGAGCATACGTGTCAAAACTTGCGCGTGGCCTTGGCCTTGCTGTGGGCCGGAGTTGATCCATGCGGGCTGCCAATCAATTTTTAGCCAAAAAATTTCTGGTTTTTGATCTTGTGCATTTGCAGAGCTGCACATGCAAAGGGAAGAAAGTAACAGGATGAGTAATCTAAACACCAACGGCATTGGATAGCTAGTTTCCCTACGTTCCATAGACCCCTTCAGCCGTTGCTAAACACTAATGTAGGCGAACAGTCTTAATGAAGCGTATATAAGGAAATTGCGCAGTTAATTTATGGCCGCCACGACGATACCATTTGCTGTTAAATCGCCGGTTTTAAGCCCAAGCCGTAGGTATGCTAATGCGTAACCGTTTGCACTGGTGTGCACAGTTCCTGCATTTTTTCCTTCAGCAGTTTTTATTTCTGTGCCTTCCAGAATATCACCAGCTATTTTTACAGGTGTGAGCATCTTTTTTAGGGTGGTTCTATGCTTCATACGAGCTGTTAGTTCCTGCCCAATAAAGCAGCCTTTTGTGAAGGAAACGCCGTTTAGTTTTTCTGCGTTTGTTTCAAGCCAGAAATATTTTTCCACCATCATGTCGCGGCTACCGTCAGGTACGCCGTGCCGTATACGGCGTTCTTCGTAGGTGTTAATAGGTAGTGGGCGCGCGTCGGGGCAGGGTGTGTTTTTAGATATGACACGCATGTTGAGGGCTTTGTGGCGGGGATCAGTATAGCAAATTCCATCTTGCGGAACGCCGTTCCAAAGCGCCCAAACGTTAGTGTCTTCTTCTGAAATGATTACGTCTGCCCGCAATTTGTACATCATCAATCTTTGCATCAACTGTGGCTTGCGCTCTGTTTCTACGTCCAAGAGCAAATCATCCCTGTCAGTGATAATGATCATATCAAACATAAATTTGCCCTGAGGTGTGAGAAGTGCCGCATAGACGGCACTTTCTTCTGTGGCAGCGTTTATGTCATTGGTGACAAGGCCTTGAAGAAAATCGCGTGCCTCACTACCTGAAAGGCGTAGTATGCTGCGGTTTTCTAACTTTAAAATCTGGCTTGTCATTTATATTCCCAATCAGGTGGCTTGATGCTGTTGCAGTGTAGTTGAAATAACTATATCAGGGCTGATTTCAAGCAGAAACATAGCCTACTTAATTTTAGCTAGTGGATTGTGTGCTGCCTTGAACATGGATACAAGTACGCATAAACAAGCATCGGAAGGAAGCCCACCCCATGACCGATTCAATTGACCGTGTAGTTTTGCGCCGCCCGGATGACTGGCATGTGCATCTTAGAGATGATGCAATGTTGGAAGCAGTGGTTAATTATACAGCCAGACAATTTGCCAGAGCCATTGTCATGCCAAATTTGGCCCCGCCTATTACATCAATTGCGGCGGCTGAGGCTTACCGCGCAAGGATTTTATCAGCAACGGCAGAGAGCTATAATTTTACTCCGCTTATGACATGTTATCTCACTGATACTATTGAAGCGGCTGAGGTCGAGCATGGTTTTAAGAAAGGTGTCTTTACCGCTTGTAAGCTCTATCCGGCAAATGCAACGACGAACTCCAGCCACGGCGTAACAGATATCCAGCGTATTTACTCGGTTTTGGATGCGATGCAGCGGATCGGTATGCCTTTGCTGGTTCACGGTGAAGTTACGGATAACGACATTGACATTTTTGACCGCGAAGCTGTGTTTATTGAGCGTGTCCTTTCTAAGGTCGTTGTGGATTTTCCTGAGTTGAAGGTTGTTTTTGAGCATATTACCACGGCTGATGCAGTTGCATTTGTTGAGGGGAGTGGCCCCAATATTGCTGCCACTATTACACCGCACCACCTTGAGTTTAACCGGAATGCAATGTTCGAAGGCGGGATTAGGCCTCATTTCTATTGTTTGCCTGTAGCCAAGCGAGATGTACATAGGCTGGCATTACGCCGGGCGGCGACCTCAGGATCAAATAAGTTCTTTTTAGGTACAGATTCTGCCCCTCATATCGTGGGCCGGAAAGAATCAGCTTGTGGCTGTGCGGGATTGTTCAATGCGCCGTTCGCAATTGAGAGCTATGCAAAAACCTTTGAGGAAGAAGGTGCGCTAGATAAGCTAGAAGCTTTTGCGTCAGAAAATGGACCAAAGTTTTATGGACTGCCTCTAAATACGGATTTTATAGCTTTAGAGAGAAAGCCAAACACCGTCCCGGCCAAGCTAGAAGCAATGGACAGTTTTATAGTCCCATTTCATGCAGATGAAACACTATCATGGTCATTCTCTGGTGTTGAGCCTTCTTGATCTGAACGGCTTTATGCTAAGTACTAGGTTGTATTACCCTAATGTGCGAACGGGAGTAATGACATATTCCAAGATACTGTGTGATATGAAATATTTGGCGTGGAATGATATAGAGTGACCTTACCCCTTACATATGCCTTTTGGGGATTAGCTTTTGGTTTTTTGCTTTCTGCTCCTGTTGGCCCAATCAATATTATCTGTATGCGTCGTGCAATTTTTGGCCGTGCCATTGATGGGTTTTATATTGGCTTGGGAGCATCCGTAGGAGATGCTTTTTATGCTGCGTTAGCTGCTTTTGGCCTCAATGCTATTTTTAAACTTATAGAGAGGCACGAAACTATTCTAATGGTTTTCGGCGGTATAATTATGGCGGTATTTGCAGTGCGCATATGGATGGATAAGCCACATATTAGCTGTGATCCTCTGGAGGGAAGGGTTAAGCGTAACGCTTTTGGTGCCTTGGTATTAACCCTCACCAATCCGGGTGTTTTTGTTGGTTTTATTGGTCTATATACATTAGCGGGTATAGGTGACTTAGGAGCAGGGGAAGGCCACGCCTTTACTGACGCTGTGGCGCTAACAATTGGCGTTTTCCTTGGGGCTAGCTTGTGGTGGTTGCTATTAGCCTGGGGGACTCGCAAGTTCAAAGACCGCTTTAATGATCAATTACTTTTGAAGATCAATCATACATCGGCAATTTTTATTGCGCTGTTTGCATTAGGAACTCTAATTACAGCGTTACTTTCGTTATAATTCGGGTTCGTTTGGTCCTGCATCACAAAAATTTCACGAATAAACACGAATAAACAAGCATTTGGCTGCTTTTGAGCGCTTGATCCTTTCAGAATCGCGTTCTATAGTTGCGTCGAATATAACTGCGTGAGTGCGGAATTTCCAGCGTGCGTAGTTGCTGGTTTGTATTTTCGGGGGAACCCAATCCGTTGGAGGGAGCAATAATGACGTCCGAGCGCCTGGGCAAAAATATCGCCTTACTTACTGCTGCTGCACTAGTATTGGCTGCATGTAGCAAAACTGAAGAACCTGCTGCTGTAACGGAGCAACCTGCTGTCGTTGATGCGTCAGTTGATGATGGGAAGCCTGATCAGCCAACAACGCCTGTAATGACTGAAGAACAGTTAGATATGGAACGTTGGGGCGGTGCAACACAGGATGGTGTTGGCATGTATGCTGGTGCTGACCGTGTTTTCTTCGCTTATGATAGCTCTGATCTTACAGATCACGCACGGGCTACCCTTGCGAAGCAAGCCGAGTGGTTGATGCATTACCCACGCGTTCGTGTGACAATTGAAGGTCACTGTGATGAGCGAGGTACACGTGAATATAACCTTGCGCTCGGTGATCGCCGTGCAACAGCTGTTAAGAATTATCTGATTGCACTGAATGTGCCTGCTAATCGTTTGAAGACAATTAGCTATGGTAAGGAACGTCCAGCCGAGCCTGGAAATTACAGCCAAAATCGCCGTGGGGTACTTGTTGTACAATAATCCCAGCGATGTGCTTTAGGATACATGGCCCCGTGCCCGGATGAACCGGGGCGGGGCCGTCTTTTTATTACCGCAATTTTCCCCGATGTTGCGGCGTTGTATTTGATTTCGGAGACTATAGATGCTCATGAAAAGCCTGTCTTTCATTGCCGCGATTGGCCTTTCCTTAGCTATGAATGCGCCGGTATTGGCGCAAAATAGTAATGCTGTAAATAGCGCTAAAATTGAAGTGTTAGAGCGTCAGGTACGTATGCTTCGCACCCGGTTGGGTATGAACCCGGCAGGGCCAACAGAAAATAAAACTCCTTCAGCATCTAATCCGCAGTTGATTGCCGATTTGTCAGCAAAAATTGGAACTCTTGAGACTCAGATACGTCGGTTGACAGGACGATTGGAGGAATTTGAGTATCGTCAGCGACAGACCCAAGAAACAATAGAGTTGTTACGCAAAGAATTAGAGCTACAACGTAGCGAAATGATGCAGCGGATGTCAGGGCCTTCACAAGTAGAGCAATCAGCTAGTGCTGGTTCACCTGCGAATGATGTCTCAGCAAAGGCTGAGAGTGATGGCGGCGAAACACTTGGCGCGGTTGAGGAAGCAGAGGTTGCAGTTGAACTTCCTGAAGGCAATGCCGCGCAACAATTTGATTACGCTTTTGCCTTTGTTCGCAAGAATGATCTCAAGAGTGGGCAGCTAGCTTTTGAAAAGTTTATTGAATCCAATGCTGGTGATAGCCGCATACCGAACGCTAAATATTGGTTAGGCCGGATTCATGTGCGTGAAGGCCGTAATGCCCAAGCGGCACAGTACCTTCTTGCTTTGATCGAGGAGCATCCTAATCACGATAAGCGCCCAGATGCGCTTGTTGATCTCGCAGATGTGCTTTTAAAGTTGGGGAGTGCTGGTGATGCATGCAACGCGCTTGCTGAATTTCGCCGAGTGGAAAGCAAGGCTTCTGCAAGGTTGAAAGCCAGGGCTGAGCGTGTTGCAGCGGCTGCACGATGTAACTAATTTAAGGCTTTCAAAATGGATAGCTTTTCTACGAGTGACGTTAGGGCTGCCATCAGTTCTTTGGGGGTGCCTGAGGGAGGGCAGTTAGCTGTTGCTGTTTCAGGTGGTGCAGACAGTGTCGCACTGTTGTTACTAGCTGCAGAAGGGTATGATGTTACAGGCTTAACGGTAAACCATGGCCTACGGGAAGAGGCTACGGCGGAAGCTGGTGCTGTGTCTAGTCTGTGTCAGGATTTGGGAATAAAACATGAAATGCTTGTTTGGGGAGGCAGTAAGCCGGATAGCAATATTCAGGCAGCCGCACGTGCAGCACGCTATACCCTTATGGCAGATTGGTGCAAGGACAATGGATGTGATTATCTAGCGACAGCGCATCATCAAGATGATCAAGCAGAGACGATTCTATTGCGTTTGGCTCGGGGTAGCGGCGTATATGGACTGGCTGGGATGGCACCTACATATGACTTGAGTGGTGTAACTCTTATTCGTCCTTTACTCGCTTTTCCGAAAGCTGCTCTGGTGCAGTACTTAGAGGGCAGAGAAGTGGAATGGGTAGAAGATCCCAGTAATCAATCAGAAGCATACGACCGAGTTAAAGTTCGTAAATTTCTGAAAAATCCGCCCTTAGAGGGGTTTAAGGCGGATCGTTTAGCAGCCACAGCGGCACGGCTGAGACGTAGTAGAGATGCGCTTGAGCATTATGAAGCCAAGTGGCTATATAATGCTGTAGAAGTTTTTGATGAAGGTTATGCTTTTTTAAAACTAGATGCTCTGCAGGATGAACCTGAAGAGATCTTACTAAGAGGGCTCGCCTCGCTGTGTAGATATATCGGTAAAGGAACTTATGTTCCGCGCATGGAAAAGCTTTCACGGCTCTTTGAGCAGTTAAGGAAAGATAATTTTAGGGGCCAAACTCTGTATGGAGCTCAATTTACTCCTTGTTCAGGCGGCGAAGTGCTGATTTCAAGGGAATTGAGGGATTGTGAAGGCGAAACTTTTCTTGGGGAAACATGTACTTGGGATAATCGGTTTGAAATCTCCGTAAAGGGTGATATTGCAGGGCTCAAAATTTGTGCTCTCGGTGAAGACGGGTGGCAGCAAATGAAGACTTTGGCCAACAACGCATTGGAAACGGCGACACCTCGCCTTGCTATATTAGCGCTTCCTGCAGTGTTTCGGGGTTCTGAATTGCAAGCTGTTCCACACTTGGGGTACAGTGTTTTGAAAGACCAAAAGGTCGATATAACCCCTAAAAGGGCTATATTATTAAAAAAGTGAGCCATCTAACCAAGGTTGCCCTTGCACCGTAAGCCAAGACGCTTATTTGAAAGGGTACGGCCAAGAAGTAAAAAGAGTAAGGCTTGCAGCGCATCTTAATGGTGCGGCAGCAGTGGAAAGGCAGTAATGTGAATGGTTTGATGCGAAATGCACTGGTATGGGGACTGATTGTCATCCTGCTGATTGTGCTTTTCCAGATGTTCCAGGGCAGCAACACTCGTGCAAACGAAGTAAGTTATAGCCAGTTTTTGGATTCTGTTGAACAAGGGCGCGTAACTAGCGCTAAAATCACAGGTCAGGACATACAATTTGATGATGGATCGGGGATGCCTAAAAAGGCAGTAAAGCCTATTTTCCATCCTGACCTGTACCAGATTATGCGTGAGCATAATGTGAATTTTACCGAAGTAAAAGACGAACCAAGCATGTTTAGTGGCTTGTTGTTCTCAATGTTACCGTTCTTGCTGATCATTGGCATTTGGATATTTTTCATGCGCCAAATGCAGGGCAAAGGCGGCGGTGGCGGTGCGATGGGGTTCGGAAAATCCAAAGCAAAATTGCTGACTGAAAAGCAAGGCCGGGTAACGTTCGAAGATGTTGCAGGCATTGAAGAAGCCAAAGAAGAACTTGAGGAAATTGTAGATTTCCTGAAAGACCCTCAAAAATTTCAGCGTGTTGGCGGTAAAATTCCAAAAGGTGCTTTGCTTGTTGGCCCTCCAGGTACAGGTAAAACATTGCTGGCGCGGGCTATCGCGGGCGAGGCTAATGTGCCTTTCTTTACAATTTCGGGTTCTGATTTCGTAGAAATGTTTGTGGGTGTTGGTGCAAGCCGCGTTCGTGACATGTTTGAGCAAGCCAAGAAAAACGCGCCATGCATTATCTTCATTGATGAAATTGATGCCGTTGGTCGGCACCGGGGTGCGGGCCTTGGTGGTGGTAACGATGAACGTGAGCAGACATTGAATCAGCTATTGGTTGAGATGGATGGCTTTGAAGCTAATGAAGGTATTATTATCTTAGCAGCGACAAACCGCCCTGATGTTCTTGATCCAGCGCTACTGCGTCCTGGTCGTTTTGACCGCCAAGTTGTTGTTGGGAATCCTGATATTGATGGCCGCGAAAAAATACTTGGTGTTCACATCAAGAAGGTTCCTCTTGCACCGGATGTAGATATCAACACTATCGCGCGTGGTACGCCGGGTTTCTCTGGTGCTGATTTGATGAACCTAGTGAATGAAGCGGCCCTTTTAGCGGCGCGTCGCGGCAAGAAAATTGTTGCTATGCGTGAGTTTGAAGACGCAAAAGATAAGGTGATGATGGGTGCTGAGCGCCGGTCAATGGTAATGACAGACGATGAAAAGAAGCTGACAGCGTACCATGAAGGTGGCCATGCACTTGTATCAGTTCATTGTCCATCTTCTGATCCAATTCATAAAGCAACTATTATCCCTCGTGGCCGTGCCCTAGGCATGGTTATGCGGTTGCCTGAGCGTGATGAATACTCGCAAAGCCGAGAAAAAATGCATGACAACCTCGCTATTGCAATGGGTGGGCGTGTAGCCGAAGAGCTTATCTTTGGCCATGACAAGGTGACATCAGGTGCTTCTAGCGATATCCAGTATGCGACCAATCTGGCACGAAATATGGTGACGCAGTGGGGCATGTCTGACAAGTTGGGGCCACTCCAGTATGCTGCGAATGAGGAAGAAGTTTTCTTAGGACACTCTGTTGCGAAACAGCAAAATGTTTCTGGGGCAACGGCTAAGTTGATTGATGAGGAAATTCGTGCGTTCGTAGATGGAGCAAATGATCGTGCTACGAAAATTCTCACTGATCATCGTGATCAATTAGAGATAATTGCACAGGCCTTGTTGGAATACGAGACTTTGTCTGGTGACGAAATCACTCAGCTTTTGAACGGTGAAGAGATTCGCGTGAAGCCGAAAAGCTCAGACGGGCCACCTAAGGTGCCACCTACAGCGCCAAGTGCAGTGCCCTCTGCAGGCGTTGAACACGGAACGCCGCAACCTGAAGGCTAAAGCCGAGTGGGTAAGCTGATGCTTAGAGATTTAACCGACGGGGCGAGGGTTTACCTTGTGCCCGTCGGCCCTGTTTTTGGGGATGAAAATGCAATTTCGTTTGCGCGAACGGGTTTGCAATTTTCAGGCTTCCGGGTTTTGGCGAGAGTAGAAAGCGAGCTGGTTTGTGATGCTCGTTTTACTTTGGCAGAACTGGAGGCTGAAAAACATCATCTGTGTGAAACAGTACGGTCGCAGATTATATCCCAGTTAGATGCTTTAACAGCAGACCGTGAGCCTATTCATTTGCCTAAATTAGGACGTTCTCTGAACTTTTCAAAACCTCTCATTTTGGGCGTTCTCAATGTCACTCCAGATAGTTTCTCTGATGGAGGGCAATATCTTGATCCCAAGCATGCAGTGTCTCAAGCTCGGCGGATGCTCGCTGAAGGTGCTGATATTATTGATATAGGCGGTGAAAGCACTCGACCAGGGGCTGATCCAGTTTGGGAAGGCGAAGAGGCTAAGCGTGTTGTGCCTGTGATAGAAGCTCTTAAGGCAGAGGGCATTACTCTTTCTATTGATACACGCCATTCGTTTGTGATGGAAAAGGCTTTGGAGGCCGGTGCGCATATAATAAACGACGTAACAGCCTTAACGTACGATCCAGAAAGTATTCGTGTAGCTGCGACAAGTGAAGCCCCGGTTGTTTTGATGCATTCCCAAGGCGACCCGAAAACCATGCAGGATAATCCAAATTACAAGCACACGCTTTTGGATGTGTATGATTATTTAGCAGCAAGGACTGAAGCTTGTATCGAAGCCGGTATTCACCGAGACCGTCTAATTATTGACCCGGGAATTGGATTTGGTAAGCGCATGGTGCAAGATAATTTGGCTCTGATAAATGGTCTTCCTTTGTTGCATACGTTGGGCTACCCAATTCTTTTTGGAGCTTCGCGAAAAAGTTTTATCGGTGCTATTTCAGGCGAAGAGTGTGCTGCTAAACGATTGCCGGGATCTTTAGCTGCAGCTATTAAGGCTGTTGAAATGGGCGCGCAAATTATAAGGGTTCATGATGTGGCAGAAACGAAGCAAGCACTTGCCGTGACTCAAAGTTTTCGGGATGCAGCCATTATAGACGCGGTGCATTGAAGAGGCTATTATAATAAATGAATGAATATATGTGCTTAGGGGTGAGGGCAGGCCATGTCGCGTAAATATTTTGGTACGGATGGAATTAGAGGGACGGTTAATCAAGGGTATATGCGCCCAGATGTGGCGCTGAAGGTAGGTCTTGCAGCGGGTAAAGTGTTTAAGCGCGGCGACCATGTGCACCGTGTTGTGATTGGAAAAGATACCCGCCGTTCAGGTTATATGTTTGAGCCTGCCTTAGCTTCTGGGTTTGTCGGTGCAGGCATGGATGTGATCATGGTTGGCCCTATGCCAACACCAGCTATTGCGATGTTGGTAAAGTCTCTTCGTGCGGATCTTGGTGTGATGATCTCGGCCAGTCACAATGCGCATTATGATAATGGGATCAAATTTTTCGGACCGGATGGCTTTAAGCTTTGTGATGCGCAAGAAGAAGAGATCGAACATTATATTGACCATACGAACGATGATGTTTTGGTGAATTCAGAGCGGCTTGGTCGGGCAACGCGTTTGGAAAGTGCTCGAGGTAGATATGTTGAATTTGCAAAAGCGACAGTGCCTGCCGGAGTGCGCTTTGAAGGCTTGAAAGTGGTTGTCGATTGTGCCCATGGCGCCGCATATAAAGTAGCACCAGATGTGTTGTGGGAGCTAGGGGCAGATGTTGTCGCGATGGGCGTTGAGCCAAATGGCTATAATATTAATGACGGCTGTGGCTCCACTCATCCTGAGGAAATGTGCCAACGTGTCGTACAAACAGGGGCTGACTTGGGTATTGCACTTGATGGCGATGCAGATAGGCTTATTTTGTGCGACGAAAAAGGCCGTATTATTGACGGCGACCAGATTATGGCGCTTATCGCCCGCACTTGGCAAAAGCGTGGTATCTTGAAAGGTGGCGGCCTTGTTACGACAGTTATGTCTAACCTCGGTTTGGAAAGGCTATTGGTTTCGGAAGGCCTAACGCTTGAACGTACCAAAGTGGGGGATCGATACGTAGTGGAACGTATGCGAAGTACAGGTTTTAATGTTGGTGGAGAGCAATCGGGCCATATTGTATTAAGTGACTTTTGCACTACTGGTGATGGCCTTATAGCAGGCCTTCAGGTGTTGACTGAATTGATCAATTTAGGAGTGCCAGCTTCGGAAGCTTGCAGCCAATTTGATCCAGTACCACAAATACTTAAGAATGTACGCTATGATGGTGGCGATCCTTTGGCCGCAGAAAAAGTGAAACAATCTATCCAAGATGCAGAGAATAAACTTGAGGGCAGTGGCCGACTTGTTATTCGTAAATCGGGCACAGAGCCTGTTGTGCGAGTGATGGCCGAAGGTGATGATGCGGATCAAATACATTCTCTTGTCGATAATATTTGTAACGAAATTGAGGTGGCGGCCTGATGGATACAGCCCCCAAGGGCCGTGTTTTGATTGTTGCAGGCTCTGATCCATCTGGCGGGGCAGGTATTCAGGCCGACATAAAAACAGTGACTGCGATTGGGGGGTATGCTGCGGCGGTACTTACGGCACTCACAGTGCAAAATACAGTTGCTGTTACTGATGTTATGGCCGTTGCACCGAGTTTTGTGGCAGATCAAATGATGGCTGTTCTTGATGATATTGGTGCTGATTGTATCAAAACCGGCATGCTTCATAGTGTTGGTTGTGTCGAAAGCGTTGCAAGCGTGATTAGGGATATGGACTTTCAAGGCGATGTTATTGCTGACCCTGTGATGGTGGCGACATCAGGGAATAGGCTGTTAGAAACAGAGGCCGTGGAGTGTATCAAAAAAGAACTAATTCCTTTGGCAACCGTATTGACGCCAAATACGTTAGAGGCTGAATTGCTTACTGGCTGTACCATTAGAAATGTAGATGACATGAGGCATGCTGGTGAAATTTTGCTGGAAATGGGTGCCCGTTCTGTGGTTATGAAAGGGGGGCATTTGGCAGGCTCTGAGCTAACGGATATTCTCCTTACTTCCTGTGGCCATTCTGTCGAAATTACCAGCAAAAAAATTGATACTCGACATACGCATGGCACAGGATGCACTTTTGCAAGTGCTGTAGCCACATTGTTAGCGCAAGGCCAAACATTAGATGATGCCTTTGAGAATGCGCATACATTCGTACGCAAAGCCATTGAATGCGCACCAGGATTTGGTGAAGGGAATGGCCCTCTTGGCCATGCCGAGGCTGGGCGGTTATGATTGATTTATCATATCGTGAACGCGGCCAAGGCCCCACATTGCTTTTGATCCATGGGCTATTTGGTTCAGCAGATAATCTTGGAGGTCTAGCGCGTATTCTAGAGGCTGAGTTTCGAACTATTTCGGTCGATTTGCGCAATCATGGACGGAGCCCTCACGCTGATAGTATGAGCTACCCATTGATGGCTGACGATGTGTTGCGGTTAATGGATAGGCTGGGAATTGAAAAGGCTAATATATTTGGCCACTCAATGGGCGGCAAAACGGCCATGCAGCTTACGCTTGACTATCCAGACCGTGTCAAAAAGTTGATTGTTGCGGATATTGCGCCTGTTACTTACAGCCATCACCATTTAAAAATACTGCAAGGTATGGAGGCAGTTGCTGTTGTTGCGCCGACATCACGAAAAGCTGCACTGGAAATACTGAGTAAATATGAAGATGAACCTGCCGTATTGAGCTTTCTACTCACCAATTGGCGGCGCGGTGAAGCTGGTTCTTGGGAGTGGCGTATCAACTTAGAGGCTATTAACCGGGATTATGCAAAAATAGCGGTAGGAAATACTGGCAACCCATACTTGGGAGACGTACTATTTTTACGTGGAAGCAATTCGAGTTACATACTTGCGGAACATAAAGATGCAATTTTAAATCTGTTTCCTAATGCCACGGTTCGTACCATCGGTGGTACTGGGCACTGGCTCCATGCTGAAAAACCAGATATGGTTGCGAGATCAATTAGCCGTTTTTTAATGCCGTAAAGTGTATATTTTATATTGTAAGTAATCTGGGGGCTTAAGTTTGAGTTTTAAAGTAAGGGCAGTTTGTAGCGTTTATTTAGCTGTGTGTCTCATAGGTTCTGGAGCTTGGGCTTCAGATGACACTGCTGTCGCAGGATTTGACAAGAAATTCCGGGCTGCAATTAAAGAGCATAATGTACCTGGTGCGGCTTACGCAATTATCAGAGATGGTAAAGTGATCACGGTAAAAGGCTATGGTACCCGCGCATTAGGGGCCAATTTGCCGGTTACAGGGGATACTGTGTTTCGCCTAGCTTCTGTCTCGAAAACATTTTCAGCAGAGCTAGCGGCAATGATGGTTGCTGAAGGTAAATTTAGCTTTGATGATAAATTATCAAAATATGTACCGGGGCTTCAATTGAAAACACCGGGCCACGCCAAGCGGCTCAAGATAGACCATATTTTAAGCCATACTACGGGCTTAACTCCCAATGCCTATGATAATATGTTGGAAGATGGCTGGTCACTTACCAAGATAATGCCGCGCTTTAAGCGCTTAAAGCCAATGTGTGGGCCTGGCCGTTGTTATGGGTATCAGAATATCGCTTATAGCTTTATCGAGCCGGTGATTGAAAAGACATCCGGTGATACCTTTGAAAACTTGATGAGAAATCGCATCTTTAAGCCGTTGGGGATGAAAGATAGTACTGTTGGTTTAGAAGGCTATTTGTCATCTGCGAACCGAGCTGAACCCCACGTGTTAACACGAAGTGGTTGGTATAGAACTACTGTAAAGCCTAATTATTATAGTGTGGCACCCGCTGCTGGCGTAAATGCTAGTATTATGGATTTGGCAAAATGGGTTCGGGCGCAAATGGGCTATAATAGTGATGTTATAAGCCCTGAGCTATTGGATATGGTTCGAGAGAAGCGCATTCAAACCAAACGTGAGATGCGTAAGCGTATATGGCGACCGCATTTGGATGATGCCCATTATGGCTATGGTTGGCGTATTTATGAGATTGGCGGTGAAGATATTGTGATGCACGGTGGGGGTGTGTCAGGGTTTCGTAGCTTGGTTGGATACAATACAGAGCGCGGCATTGGCCATGTGATGCTTATGAATGCAGAAACACGTACAATTGATAAACTTGGTGCTGAGTTTTGGGCGGCAGTAACGTCTGGCCCTGCTAAGGCAGGGGGTGCAATCAGCGCTCGTTAAGCTTGATAGGAATAATGCATCAAGAGGAATAGTGTTTTGCTATATTTGCAGTGATCGGAATTACCAAGGCTATGATCACTGCGGCTGCACATACTGGCAAATAGAAATACAAGTTCTTAGGGTCTACATCCGTGAGTAGAAGCATAAAGGCGACAGTAATGAACATTGCTGTCGTTGAAGATGCCCATATCAATAAATAGGCGATCCGTGCACGGTGCTTTTGGTGATTGCGGATTGTAGTGGCTAGCGCGGGTTCACTTTTAATTGGTGCTTCTTTGCCCATTAACCTTCCTTACGATAAATCGAAGTTTAAGGAACGAACGCTAGCTTACTTTCCCAGAGGATTCTACCTTATGGGAGAGTTTTTTCTATGGTAATAGAGCCGTTGAGATCATCGACATTGGTGTTGCGTCTACCTTTCCGCCTTTCATTGCGTTTCCTGTCGGGTGTGTCACCAATTTCCCTGCCGCCTCGCAAGCCCCTTTTAGAGGCCATAGCCTCTTCTTTACTAATGAGGCAGTCATGGTTTTTATCTATACTGAGGAATTCGCTGTGAGAAACAGCTGTAAATTCTTTAATTGTGATAGTTGAGGATGCATTGGTGTCTATTTGATCAAGAGCAAAAAACATGAAGCTTTTGTCTTCAAATTTGGCAAAACGATATTCACCGCTGCCTAATTCTCCATTGTTATCAATGTCTAGCCGAGCAAACAGTTGTGTTCGCTGCAAATTGATATCATCACAGGTGATTTGTTTGTCGCGGTTAAAATCCCAATGCGTGACGAATTGTGCATAAAGTCGTTCAATACGCTCAGGTTTCATTTGGGGGCGTTGCCGTTCATGGCCGCGCTTAGAGGCACAAGCGCCAATTAGCGCAGCTACAAGGCTCAATAAAATCAAGTTTCTTACATTCATGAAGGAATTTCACTTTCTTTGAGATATGAGCCTTTTAAAGCTGCTGCACATATATCCTTACAGGATGATACGTATTTGCATCATAAAAACTTCGAAAAACTTTCAGATAATCTTAGTTGACTCTTAGAGGCCTTTCTTTATTTTTCGTCCCCGGTACTTCCCCCGACTGGGAAGCTGTCGTCTGTGAGGTCGGCATCATTATTGGGACACGCCTCCCCAACGGGGCGCAACTAACTGGAAGGTTAGAATTATGACGAAGCCACTGAAGGCACCACTGCGTCCAGAGTTTAGTTCTGGTCCGTGTGCAAAACGTCCTGGTTGGACACAGGATGTACTGAATGACGCTCTCTTGGGGCGCTCTCACCGTTCGAAGCCTGGTAAGGCTAAGCTTAAATATGCAATTGAAAAAACCCGTGAAGTACTCTGTGTGCCTGAAGGGTACCGTATAGGTATTGTTGCTGCCTCTGATACTGGTGCTGTTGAAATGGCACTATGGTCAATGCTCGGCGCGCGCGGCGTTGATATGTTGGCTTGGGAAAGCTTTGGAGCAGGTTGGATCACTGATGTTGTAAAGCAGTTGAGGCTTGATGATGTGCGAACCTTTACTGCCGAGTATGGTGAGCTACCAAACCTAAATGAAGTTGATACTGACCGTGATGTTGTCTTTACATGGAATGGCACAACATCTGGAGTAAAGGTACCTAACGCCGACTGGATTAAAAATGACCGTGAGGGCCTTACGATTTGTGATGCGACCTCGGCGGCATTTGCAATGGATTTGCCTTGGGACAAACTGGATGTCACAACATATAGCTGGCAGAAAGTCCTTGGGGGTGAGGCCGCTCATGGTGTGATTATTCTTAGCCCTCGTGCAGTTGAGAGGCTGGAAAGCTATACGCCTTCTTGGCCACTTCCTAAAATTTTCCGTCTGACAAAAGGTGGCAAGCTAATCGAAGGCATTTTTTCAGGCGCAACGATCAACACGCCCTCTATGTTGTGCGTTGAAGATTATATTGATGCTTTAGAGTGGGCAGATAGTATTGGTGGCCTTACTGGCCTAATCACTAAATCTGAAGCTAATCTGAAAGTGTTGTCAGACTGGGTTTCAAGGTCTGATTGGGCGGACTTCTTAGCGAAGGAAGAAGCTACTGTTTCCAACACATCTGTTTGTTTGAAAGTTTCTGATCCTTGGCTCGCAAGTTTAGACGTTGAAGCGCAAGCTGCGGTTCCTAAAAAGCTCGCTGCATTATTGGATGCAGAAGGTGTAGCTTATGATATTGGCGCTTACCGCGACGCACCTCCGGGTTTGCGTATTTGGGCGGGAGCAACAGTTGAAGCCGCAGATCTCGCAATACTGACCGAATGGCTTGATTGGGCCTACGGTGAAGTTAAAGCGAAAACAAAAGCGGCTGCTTAGGCCCTCTCAGAAGCACTGAGGCCGGGCTATCCGGCTTCTTCATACAGTGATAGATTTTATAAAGGATTGAGATTATGCCTAAGGTATTAATTTCTGATAAAATGAGCCCTCTCGCGGAACAGGTTTTTAAAGAACGCGGCGTTGATGTGGATTTCAAGCCGGGATTAAGCAAAGAAGAACTTATTGAAGTCATTGGTGATTATGACGGACTTGCGATTAGGTCTTCTACAAAAGTAACTCCAAATGTATTGAAGGCTGCGAAGAATCTGAAGGTTGTGGGCCGTGCGGGCATTGGCGTGGACAATGTTGATGTGGCGGCTGCTACTGGTTCTGGCGTTGTGGTGATGAACACGCCGTTTGGTAATTCAATTACCACGGCAGAACATGCCATTGCAATGATGATGGCTCTTGCAAGGCAAATCCCTGAGGCAAATGCTTCCACCCACGCCGGTAAGTGGGAAAAATCTCGTTTTATGGGCGTCGAACTTACGGGTAAAACGCTTGCGTTAATTGGATGTGGAAACATTGGCTCAGTGGTTGCTGATCGCGCTCAAGGTCTGAAAATGAAAGTGATCGCCTTTGATCCATATTTAGCGGTGGAGCGTGCTGCGGACCTTGGTATTACTAAAGTAGAGCTTGATGAACTGTTTGAGCGTGCTGATTTTATCAGCTTGCATACACCTCTCACTGATCAAACACGCGGTATTGTGGGTAAAGATGCTTTTGCCAAAATGAAAGACGGCGTACGGATTGTTAACTGTGCGCGTGGTGGTTTGGTTGATGAAACAGCCCTTCTAGAAGCGCTGAATTCTGGTAAAGTTGCTGGCGCTGCATTAGATGTGTTTGCTGTGGAGCCCGCAAAAGAGAACCCTCTGTTCGGTCTTGAGAATGTGATTTGTACACCGCACCTTGGTGCTTCTACTTCTGAAGCCCAAGTGAATGTGGCGCTTCAGGTCGCTGAACAGATGTCTGATTATTTGTTAACTGGTGGTGTAACAAACGCACTAAATATGCCGTCCCTAAGTGCGGAAGAAGCCCCTAAGCTTAAGCCTTATATGGTGTTGGCTGAACAAATTGGCGGTTTTGCAGGGCAAATTACAGAAACAGGCCTTAAACGAGTTGTGATTGAATATGAAGGTCATGCGGCATCACTTAACACAAATCCTTTGACGGCAGTTGTTCTAGAAGGGCTTTTGTCGCCGCTGATGAGTAGTGTGAACATGGTGAATGCGCCAGTTGTTGCCAAAGAACGTAACATTCAGATCACTGAAGTGAAGCATGACCGTGAAGGGGATTACCACACATCTATAAGACTGACGGTCGAAACAGATCGAGGTGAGCGAACCGTTGCGGGAACTTTATTTGCTAATGGGGCGCCACGAATTGTCGATGTAGACGGGGTTAGGCTGGAGGCTGAGCTTGCTTCTAATATGCTTTATGTGGTGAATGATGATAAACCGGGCTTCATTGGAGCGCTGGGGTCATTGCTTGGCTATAATGGTGTCAATGTTGCGACATTTGCCCTTGGTCGTCGGATCGAAGGCGAGGAAGCAGTAGCATTAGTTGCGGTTGATCAGCCTTTAAAGGATATTGTGCTTGACCAAGTGGCTGCACTTGCCCATGTACGTCAGGCAAAACGTCTGTCCTTCTAGGGTAAGCGTAATTCTGATGTATGAGAGGGGATGTCCTTATGAATGGGCCTTCAAAAAAAGTGGCGGGTAATGCATATGCCCGCCAGGCTTTGTTGCCTGAAGGATTTAGGGACCAGCTAGCACCGTACGCTGAACAGGAAGCTTCGCTTGTACGCGGGCTGATGGATACATTTCTATCGCACGGTTATGACCGAGTTTCTCCGCCTGTTGTAGAATATGAAGACAGCCTTTTAGTTGGGGCTGGGGCAACTCGGGGTCATCAAATGTTTAGGGTTATGGACCCGGACACTCAGCGCATGATGGCGGTACGCTCTGATATCACAATTCAGATGGCACGTTTGGCAGCGACCCGTCTTTCGGATGCACCACGCCCTCTGCGTCTGGCTTACTCTGGTAGCGTTCTTCGCACGAAGGGCAGCCAGATCAGGCCAGCCCGCCAGTTTATACAGGCTGGTGTTGAACTAGTTGGTAGTGATAGCGTTGAGGCGGAACTAGAAGTTATTGCTGTTGCTGTTGAGGCTTTACTTGCTGTCGGTATTGCCAACTTGTCGTTGGATCTTACGCTTGCTCCATTGGCGGCAATGCTGTGTGAAGACTATGGTTTTGACCAGAATGAACAAGATATGGTGCTTGAGGCGCTTGATGCAAAGGATGTCGGGGCTTTAGCAGTGTTAGCTTCTGAGCCAAGGGAGCTATTTGAGGGGCTGTTATCTGCAACAGGCACCGCTGTAGAAGCTATGAATAAGCTGGGAGCTCTTGGACTTGTTGGGGCGGCGGCAGAGCTTATCGCGCGCTTAAGTGAATTGGTGGCAATGTTAATTGATCGATTGCCTGATGTCGCCATTACAATTGATCCCTGTGAAACGCATGGTTTTGAGTATAAATCAGGTATTGGATTTGCGCTTTTTGCGAAAGGTGGCAAAGGCGAGCTTGGCAGGGGGGGGCGCTATATGGTTTCGCACCCGGATGCGCATACAGAAGCGGCTACCGGTTTTTCCGTTTATCTTGATAGTTTAATGGATGCTTTGCCTAAAGCGGACGGCGCGCAGAAAATATATCTGCCGTACGAAACCCCCACAAAGGAAGCAAAAAATCTTCGAGAGAATGGCTGGCGTACGATTCAAGGCTTGACAGAAGACCAAGATTCCCGGCAAGAAGCTGCTCGGCTAAGCTGCAGCCATATATATTTAGAGGGTGCAATCACTGCACTCTAACGCCCGATCAATTGGGCATTCAACTAAAGAGGTACAGGCATGGGCAACGTTGTTGTTGTTGGCTCCCAATGGGGTGACGAGGGCAAGGGCAAAATTGTTGATTGGCTCTCGGAACGCGCAGATGTAGTTGTGCGCTTCCAAGGTGGCCATAACGCTGGCCATACACTTGTTATCGACAGCAAAGTTTACAAGTTGTCGCTTTTGCCTTCAGGCATTGTGCGTGGCGGTAAGAAAAGCGTGATTGGCAACGGCGTTGTTGTTGAACCGTGGGCTTTGTTGGAAGAAATGGAAAAGCTGCGCGGTCAGGGCGTCGAAAT
>Ga0316207_10001513_pt1 | contig 28209 bp, 26 predicted proteins | sample 6weekpyrite_MG_FD_204943 | JGI IMG/M metagenome (GOLD analysis project Ga0316207, IMG submission 204943) | Microbial mat bacterial communities from mineral coupon in-situ incubated in ocean water Damariscotta River, Maine, United States -... | ecosystem: Environmental > Aquatic > Marine >...
GGTCCGGGCTTTTTAACCTTCGCCAATTTCAGAGCGATCAAACAGTATAATAATTCCACATCCTATGCCTTGGGCGTCGCACATCTTGCCGACAGAATTGCCGGGGGATCAGCTTTTGTGGGCGACTGGCCAGAGGGCAATGTACCGCTGACCCGTAGCCAAACCCGCGAATTGCAAACGGCGATGAACGCGCTGGGGTTCAATTCCGGTCGTCCGGATGGTCTGGCGGGCCCGAATACACGCCGGGCCTTGCGTGATTTTCAACGCAGCCAAGGCCTTGATGCCGATGGCTATGTTGGCTCCTCGGCCTATGACGCGGTGATGGCTGCTGCTGCGGGGGAGTAGGGGAATTTGTTTGATCTCACGACAATTCGCTTCGCTCATGTCTCCGATGGGGCGGGCTGACCGCCCGACGTGCCGTCGCACTTGCGAACCCTCTGGGTTCGAGGGTGATTACTCTCTCCTTCCCCTTGATTGGGGCCTGAACCGGGTAGACCGCTTACAGTTTTCCCCGGACCTGTTCCGGGGTCTGCCATCACAACCCGGATTGATCTCATTGGTCCGGTAGATCCCGCGACACGCGCGGGAAAAAGAAAAATGGACATTCCAGATGAGCCTTGAAAGTCTCAATAATATCGTCGATCTGGTCTCAAATCATGCCGGTTTGAAAAGCCTGTATGACTGGGCTTTGGCGCACAAAATCACGGTCAGCGTTGAGGCCTCAAATGTGGTCTCGCAGACAAGCGAGGCGAAAACCCTGCTGATCGAGGCCCCGGATTTTGAGCCGATCCGTATCCATATATTCGATGAATATGGTGATGTTCGCAGCGATAACCCGCTTTTGTGCCTGATCTTGCTTGAGGTCGAGTTGGATGAGATCGTTCAGGCGGGCGGTATCGCCTATTGGGCCAAGGTCCATTGTCTGGTGGCATCAGAGCCAAGCGTGATCGGCGTTCATGGCGATAATCTGGCCGCCCGTCAGGTGTTTCTGGAGCGTTTTGGACCCATCCCTGATGCCGGGTGCAATTTTGATCTGGAAATGAATATGGGCGCGGGCCGGGCCCTGCGGGGTTTGTCTTATGCGATGGGGAATGTTTGAGGGGGCTTAGTTTTCCTCCCTCCTTCCCCTCTGATGGGGAAGGTGGATCGCCGCGCAGCGGCGAGATGGAAGGGGTGACTGGATAATTGAGTTTTTTTGATTGATCACCCCACCCCCGGCTTCGCCGGACCCTCCCCATCAAGGGGAGGGAGGGTGTTGTTTCACATCCCCATTGGCTGGCATGTGCCGCTTATTCCTCCCTCGCCCCACCAATAGTGGGGAGAGGGTCCGGCGAATGCCGGGGGTGAGGGGTTTATCAGGACAGAGAGCTTGCATTGACGCCCCTCATCCGGCGCTTCGCGCCACCTTCTCCCCGTAAACGAGGGAAGAAGACACGTGGGTATAAAATCCCCTACTTCCGCTTACCCTTGATGCCACAGGCAGCGAGGAAGGCATTGATGTCGGTGGTTTGGGTATTGCGGCGCACACCGGCGCGGCTGCGTTGACGGTCGAGGGTGCGGTTTAAAGTGGTTGCGCCCTGAAAACGCAAAATATCATCCATGGAATACATGAGCTGGCCTGTCTGGGAGGGGTTGAAAATCGCGGGCCCTATGCGCCCGTTTTCGCGGTCTGGACACTGTCATGATTGCAAAGCCCGCTTGCGTTAATGCATGCGGGTATGCGACCTGATTATTCCCATTCACTTTCATGCCCGGAGCCAAGCCATGACGACGATGATTTCCCAGACCTATGACGTCAAAGGCGGCCCTCAGCTGGGTCGGGACAATGTGCCAAAAATCCGGACCGAACTGAAAAATCAGGGTCTGGATGGTTTCCTCATTCCCCATGAGGATGAATACGACAATGAATATCTGCCCGATTGCAATGAACGCCTGTTATGGGCGACGGGCTTTTCCGGCTCAGCTGGGGCGGCGATTGTGATGATGGATCGTGCAGCGGTGTTTGTTGATGGGCGCTATACCTTGCAAATTCGCCAGCAGGCCGATGGGGATCTGTTTGACTATTGCGATCTGGTTGAGCAGGGCATGTCTGGCTGGATTGAAGCGCACGGCAAGGCCGGTGAGAAGATTGGCTATGATGCCCGCCTGCACAGTCCGGATGCCTTGGCGCGTTTGAAAACATCTGCGATGCGTGCCGGTGTTGAACTGGTCTCGGTCTCGCAAAATCCGCTCGATGCGGCCTGGACGGATCGACCAGCTGCCCCGATGGCGGATATCAATCCCCAGCCTCTGGCTTTTGCCGGGGAGGACCATGTCTCCAAACGCACGCGTATCGGTATTGCCATTGAGCGCGGGGCCGCTGATGCAGCCGTGATCACCGCTGCGCCCTCGATTGCCTGGCTGTTCAATATCCGCGGCGGCGATGTCTCTCGCTCACCGCTGCCCTTGTCTGCGGCGATTTTGAACAAGGACGGCACGGCGACGCTGTTTGTCGCGCCGCAAAAACTCACCGATGAAACCCGTAGCCATCTGGGCAATGAAATAGCCCTGCGCCCGGAAACGGAATTTGGCGACGGTTTGAAGGAGCTGACGGGCAAAACCGTCCGCGTCGATACGGCGACGGCTTCGTCCTGGGTGTTTGACCAATTGGAAGCTGGCGGTGCCAGCATTCAGCGGCTGGAAGACCCGGTGATGCGCCCCAAAGCGGCCAAGAATGATGCTGAAGTGGAAGGTTCCCGCCAGGCCCATATCCGTGACGGTGCGGCGATTACAAAATTCCTGCATTGGCTCGATACAGAGGCGCAATCCGGGCAGGTCGATGAAATTCAAGCGGCCCAGAAGCTGGAATCGATCCGCTCTCAAATCCCGGAACTGAAGGACTTGTCCTTCGACACTATTTCCGGTGCGCAAGACAATGCCGCCTTTGCTCATTATCGAGTGTCTGAAGAGAGCAATCTGAAACTGGTGCCCGGCTCGATCTATCTGGTTGATAGCGGTGGGCAATATTCAGATGGCACCACAGACATCACCCGCACCGTACCAATCGGTCAGCCAACAGATGAGATGCGGCAACAATTTACCCGGGTTTTGAAAGGCCATATCGGCTTGTCGAATGTGCGTTTCCCCAAGGGTACAACCGGCACCCAGCTGGATGTTTTGGCCCGTCTTCCCCTGTGGCAGGCCGGGTTTGATTATGATCATGGCACCGGACATGGTGTCGGCTCTTTCCTGGGTGTGCATGAAGGCCCGCAGCGGATTGCCAAAGCGCCTAATTCTGTCGCTTTGGAGCCGGGCATGATCGTTTCTAACGAGCCGGGCTATTACAAAGAAGGCGGGTATGGCATCCGCATTGAAAACCTGATCGTTGTCAGCCAGGCGAGCGATATTGCGGGTGGTGAACGAGCCATGTTGTCTTTTGAAACCCTGACCATGGCCCCGATCCATCAGGGTTTGATTGATACCGACTTGCTGACGGAGGATGAGCGCAATTGGTTTGATGATTATCACGCCGAGGTTCGCAAGCGCGTCTTGCCCTTACTGGAAGGCGATGTGGCGGATTGGTTGATCAAGGCAACGGAGCCATTGAACGCGTAATGCGCATTGTCATTCTCTGTCTGACGACGCTGTTTCTCAGTGGTTGCTTTTATTCCGATGAGGTTTTGATCGGACGTTTCCGCGCGGATTTTCCTCTTGAAGACGGTGTGTATGAGCATACGCCCTATGATGAAAATGGGGTGAGCTGGACCCGCTCGACCTGGCGCGGCGAGATCAGCCGGTCCGGCGGGCGCTATCTCTCTGACGTTGAAAATTTTCCCCATCAGGGCGTGCGTATGCGCGAATTGGGTGATGGCGTTTATGCGGTGATGAAGCCGGACGGGGATCACCATGTTTACGGGCTCGCCTTTGTCTATCCGGGCAATGTGGTCACCTATCACATGCCGTCTTGCTCCGCCTTGGAAGTGTCGGCGCTGGAGGTTTATTCCGTGCTCCGTGAAGAAGAGGGCTATTGCCGGGTCGGCAGCTGGACGGCGCTGTCATCCGTGCTTCAGCTCTATCTTGTCGCCAGGGGCGATAGTTTGCGTATGGACGGGATTTACAGATTAGCCCCGGATGAATGATGCAGCCATAATTCAGACATGCAGGGCGTGTAGTATCTCTGGTGGAGCGTGAATAAACCCCGGGGGAAGCCATGAATATCTTTGCCAAACTCGTTTTCATAACCAGCCTTAGCTTGGCCTTGTCCGGCTGTTTCGTCTCCGATGATCCCTTGATCGATATCAGCGATGCCGAACAGGTTTTTCCGCCGGGAGCCTATCGCGCCGTTGAATATGATGATGGCAATGTGGAAGAAGAATGGTTTGGCACAGTCCATTATGTCGATGGCATGATCCGTTCTGACGTAGAGGACTTTCCCTTCGAGGACATGATGTTTCGGCGGATTGCGCGCCGCACCTATGCCGCCCAGAGCCCGGAGAATGGTGATTTCATGTATCTCATCCTGATCACTAACCGGGATGGCAGTGCAAATATGTATCTTCCGATGTGCGAAAATCTGAGTTCGCGTGCCCGCAATCGCCATGACCTTGTTCTGGATGACAATGAGACGTGTGAGGTCGGCAGCTGGAATGATTTGCGCGGCGCTTTTCGTGATTATATCGACGAGGAAGAGGCAAGCATGATGCCGCATATCAGCTTTCACCCCATCGATGAGGATGATTTGCCCGTGCCAGAACCTGTCGGTAAACCGCTCAAGAACTGAGCGTGTTCTAGAGCGGTGTGCGCGGTTCCGGCTTCAGCTTGACCACTTGAGTGGCGCGGGCAATGCCGGGATGTTTCCAAGCCAATATCATGGCGAAAACACTTAATATGGCTGCGGCGATATAGGGGCTGAAATGGCCCCAGTGATGATACATGAAAAGCCCGCCAACCGGGCCAATGATAAAGCCCAGGCCGGCCGTAGCTGTGGTCAGGCCGGCGGCGCGGCCCTGTTCATCGGGTGTAACCGAGATTGAGGCCCCGCCGACAAAGCCTGAGCGGGCCAGGCCAAAGGCAAAACTGGTCATCAGATAGCTGAAAACAATGCCGCCATAATTGGGCGCGACCAGCATGAACAAGCTGCCGACCACGGTGACCAGCGCTCCGGCGACCATCAAGGTGCGCGGGCTGGCTTTCAACGCCGGGATGACGACCAGTTGGGCGATGATCAGGGCCCCGGCTCCGGCGGCCAGCGCGATGGAGGACATTTGCAGGCCCGCGGCTTCGTCCAGTTGCAAGGCATCCATGATGAAGAAGGATAGTGTGGCGAGGCTGAGCGATTGGGTAATCCAGATCAGACAGCCATAAATGACAAAGCCCATCAGGCGTGGGTCGGCGGCAAAGGCAAATTGCCTGAGCGGGTTTAGCGGGCGTGACTGGACTTGCGGCGGGGATTGTTCGGGCAGGAGCCGCCAGACGGCAATGGCACCGGACGCGACAAGGGCCGAGATCATCACCATAAAGATGGCAACGCCAAACCATTCGACAAAGGTGGCGGCCAAAGTCGGACCGATCACGGCACCCATGCCAAAGGCGGCGGTGAGGCCCGCAAGGGCTTCTGTGCGTTCTGACGGGCTGGTGCGATCAGCGACATAGGCTTGGGCGGCTGGATTGGTGGCTGAACCTAATGAACCGAACAAGGTACGGGCCAGGGCCATGGCGAAAATGGCAGCCAGGGGCGGTATCCAGCCGGATTCTCCAGCCCAGGCGGCAGCGGCGAAAACCAGCGTAGAGCAGGCAAAGGCTGAGAGCCCAAAGATGATGAAGGGCTTGCGTCCGCGCCGATCTGACAGGGCACCCCAGATCGGGGTCATCGTCATGAACAGGGTTGCCGAGACTGTGTAGATTGCACCGACCCAGTATTCCGCCACATCCAGTCCGCGGGCCAGAGGCGGCAAAATGGCAAACAGCATATTATTGCCGATGCCGGTGGCCATCAGACACAGAAACAGCAGGCGAAAGGCGTTTTGGCGCTCGCTGGTACTGGAGGGGTTGGACGGATCGTAGTGCGGGTTCATGATTTTGGTTTAGTGTGTTGTGCTGCCAAAGCCAAATTTGTGAGGCAATATATATGAGTACCGGATTTGAGCGTTTTGAGGTCGTTCCGGAATATGATCAGGATGCGAATTTGATGACTAAATTCATGACCAAGGTGAGTGTAGGCAATTCCGGTGACGCGTATTTTTCCAAATATATCGGACATCCGAACTCTCTATCGAATGCAGTGAATGAACAAGACAGCAAATGGTCCATTTTTGGATTACTTCCTCCTGAAACTACAATAGAGCGTGCTCAAGTATTTGAAGCGGGTGCTCTTTGGGGGTTGCCGGACGACAGATCACAATATGAACGTATCGAATCTGAGCTCGGTAATGCAGCTCTGACGAAATACTTGAACAATCTTGCGAAGGCGCAATCTGGATTTTTCATCTTTGAAGAATTATGGATGAAGTCTTCTGATTTGTCTGAGCATGATAAAAATAGAGGGTATTATGCGGTGGAACCGACTTTCTATTTTGCTATTTCTTCCGCCGACCTTTTAGCGGATGAAAAATTTTGTGCGTCACACCACGAACAAGCTATGTTCAATTTGATCTTCTATATCCCTGCTGCAATTGATGAAGATCTTGATCTTCATAATATTGAAGAATTGGCCAAGCGTGTGAGTGTTCGCACGATTACCGCTTATGATGGTGAAAGTTACTTGATCGCGGAACGCTGTTCGTAAACCGGCTCCTAACGCCTGTTCAACCGGACATTAAGCTTAATCGTCCATAGTGTGCCGAAATCGGACGGGAAACACGTTCGAAAGCATAATTCAGGTGGACGGGTATATGTTCCAGATTATTGGTATTATTTGCGTATTTGTGCTCGTTTTTGGCGGGTTTGTGTGGGCGGGCGGTCATTTTGATGTGATCCTGCACTCAGCACCCTATGAGATGACGATGATCGGCGGGGCGGCTGTCGGGGCGTTTCTGATTGGTAATACACCGAAAACCGTGATGACCACGCTGGGTGATTTCGGCAAGATTTTCACCGGTCCGAAATGGAAAGCGCAAGATTATAAAGACTTGCTGGCCCTGTTATTCCTGCTGACAAAAACCATGAAGACAAAGGGTGTGATCGCGCTGGAAGCGCATATCGAAAACCCGGCTGAAAGCAATATCTTCCAACGCTATCCGAAAATCCTGAAAGATCATTTCGCGCTGGATTTCATTTGCGACACGCTGCGCATGATGACGATGAATCTGGAAGATCCGCATCAGGTCGAAGACCACATGGACAAGCAGCTGGAAAAGCATCACCACGAGGCGGCAGCTCCTGCCCATGCCATGCAGGGCATGGCCGATGCCTTGCCGGCTTTGGGTATTGTGGCGGCGGTGCTCGGGATTATTAAAACCATGGGCTCGATTGACAGCCCGCCAGCGGTTTTGGGCGGTATGATCGGCGGCGCTTTGGTGGGAACATTCCTGGGTGTGTTTCTGGCCTATGGTTTCGTTGGACCTTTTGCCAGCTACCTGCAGGCGGTCTATGATGAAGATCATCAATATTACAAGATAATCCAGGCGGTTCTGGTGGCGCATCTGCACGGCAATGCGGCACAGATTTCCGTCGAAATTGGCCGGGGCGGTATTCCGGGCAAGGCACAGCCAAGTTTTGCCGAGCTGGAAACCATGCTGGACGAAATTCCATCCGAATTGGGCTAATAAGAACCTGATCAGGGGTGTCGGGCGTGGAGCGGGGAAGCTCCACGCCCTTTTTCTTGTCTGGTCACGGCAGGACGGGGTGGTTTTGTCTGTTTTTCCCGATAGAACAGCCGATATGAAACTCAAAGACGCTGATATTTTGATCATTCCCGGTTTGGGGAATTCTTCACCGCAACATTGGCAAAGTGGCTGGCAGGCCAAGATGTCGAGCGCTCGCCGGGTTGAGCAGGATGATTGGGACAGGCCCAACCGCAAACGCTGGGTGGCCCGTCTTGTTGAGGCGGTTGAACAGGCCGACAAACCGGTGATGTTGATTGCCCATTCGGTTGGCGTGTTGACGGTTATCCATGCCGCGGCCCATTTCCCCAAGGGCAAGGTGGCCGGCGCTTTCCTGGTCGGGGTGTCGGATTGGGAGCGTGCCAGTCTGGCAAAGAAGTTTGGTGATCACGGATTTGCACCAGTGCCGCGGGAACCTCTGTCCTTTCCGGCTATGTTGCTGGCCAGTTCTAATGATCATACCTGCGACTTCGACAAGGCTGAAGACTGGGCCAGGGCTTGGGGCGCGCGCTTTGGCAATGCCGGAGAAGCCGGTCATTTTGAACCGTCGTCCGGACATGGACCGTGGCCGGAAGGAATGATGGCCTTTGCCAAATTTATCCAGTCGGTGACCCCGCCTGTTTTGCAATGAGCACAGACGGCCTGCTTTGTGCGCCTGCCCGGCTGGATTGGTCACAAGCTACCGGTCCGCGCGCGGATGATTATGGCGATGTGTATTATTCCGCTGAAGACGGTCTGGAAGAAACGCGTGCGGTTTTCCTGAAGGGCTGTGATTTGCCAGACGCTTGGACAGGAAAATCCGGTTATGTGGTGGGTGAGCTGGGTTTTGGCACCGGGCTAAACGCTCTGGCGTTATGGGATTTGTGGACATCAAACGGGCCAAAGACCGGCTGGCTTCATTTCCTGTCCGTGGAAAAACATCCGCTGTCACGGGAAGAGGCTTCGCGGGCCTTTAAAGCCTGGCCGTCCCTGAAGCCTCTGAGTGATCAATTGCTGGCGCAATGGCCGTCAGCATTTAAGGGCCCACACCGGATGATATTTCCGGCAGACCGCTTTTCCATCACCGTGTTTCAGGATGAATGCGACGCCGCTCTTGCCCAGATGGATGCGCGTGTAAATGCCTGGTTTCTGGACGGATTTTCTCCAGCGAAGAATGAGAGCATGTGGTCGCAGGGCGTGTTTGAGCAGATGGCACGCCTGTCGGCTCCCGGTGCGCGGATTGGTACATTCACGGTGGCGGGCGCGGTGCGGCGCGGTCTGCAATCTGCCGGATTTGAGGTTGAAAAATGTCCCGGATTTGGCCGCAAGCGCGAACGTCTTGAGGCGGTTTATGCCGGTGAGAATGCGCCCCTGAAAGCGTCTCCCTATGCACCGTCCTTGCCGGTGAATGGCCGCATTGCGGTGATCGGGGCTGGCATAGCCGGGGCGTCACTGGCGCGTGCCTTTGCGATGCGGGGGCGGGATGTGGTGCTGGTTGATGCGCTGGGGGTTGCGCAAGGGGCGTCGGGTGGACCTGCCGGATTGTTGACACCGCGCCTGGAGCGGATGGATCGCCCGCATGTGCGGGCCACTCTGGCCGCGTTTGAATTTGCCCGAAACCTGTATGGCGATCTGGATGGTTTCTTTGCCGAAGGCGGTTTGCGTTTGCCGCGTGATGACGATGATATCGGCCGTATTCAGGATTTATGCGCCCTGATGGGTGAGGGCTATCACTGGGACGGCCAAGGCATGTGGATGGCGCGGGCCGGACGCTTTTTACCGGCTCGATTGGTTGCGTCATTGATCGGCAATGTGGATGTGCTCCGGCGCGATGTTGGCAAGATTGAAGAGGCAAGCCATGGCGTCTCCCTGGTCAGCCGGTCTGGCTCGATGATCATGGAGGCAGATGCGGTGATCTACGCCAATGGCGCGGATGCGGCGCAAATCTGTGGAGCGATCACATCGAGTGCCGGGCAATTGGCCGTGGTGGGTGGTGAGCCACCGAAAAACCCGATCATCTGGGGCGGGTATGTCTGCGCGTCTGATGAGGGTGATGTGGTGATGGGGGCGACGCATGAAAAAGGGGCAGAGATTGGCCCGGTTGATCATGCGGTGACTGAATTTAGGGCTGGGGTTGCGCATTATGTACCGCAGCTGTCGTCAACATTGGGCCCGTCGGTGAAAATGGCCTGGTCGGGAATACGGGCCTCAACGCCGGATTTTCTTCCCGTTTGTGGGGCTGTTCCGGCGTCTGATTTTGCCACGCGCTGGGGCGATCATGCTCGCGGTGTTCAAGCACCGGTGAAGCCGCGACAGGATCAAGCGCGGACTTATGTTCTGTCGGGTTTGGGCTCGCGTGGCTTTGCCCATGCCCCTCTTTTGGCTGAGGCTCTGGCCAGTGAAATTTGCGGTGAACCCTCACCGCTGGAGCGGGCAGGGCGAGAGGTGTTTCACCCGGCCCGCTTTGCCTATCGGAATATCAAGCGGGGTTAATCCAGCTCGGCATTCAGCCCTTCAACAGCCCCCAGCATGGCGTTGAGCTCTGATTGCGTGTGCCATGTGCCATGGGTGTAGACCCCATGGACTGACCGGGTATTTGCAATATCAACCAGCGGATTTTCATTCAGCAGGATGAAATCAGCCCTTTTGCCAATTTCAACACTTCCTGCAATATCACTTTCCTCCAGATAGGCAGCGACATTGACGGTTCCCGTTTTCAGCGCTTGATAGGGGGTCAATCCGGCCTCAACCATCAATTCCAATTCTCGGTGGGCTGAAAAACCAGGCACAAGTGTGCCAAAGGAATCCGATCCCAACAGCAGAGGCACGCCTGCTTCATTCAGTTCGAAAATCAGGGTGCTGAGGATATCCAGATTGTCTTCGAAATGCCGAGCGGAAAGCGGGAAATCCTCACCCCGATAGGGATTTGTATCGGCCCCCAGATACCAGTCGCGTGTGCCTTGAGGAACATAAATCAGGCGCGGATCATTGTGGTGACGGGCAAATTGATCATCATCTACCCAGACCGGTATCATGGAATAGATCACCAGGGTGGGATCAATGAAGATACCCGATGCGGCAATGTCGCGGATGATCGGGGCCCGGTATTCCGGATCGTTCAAGCGTTCCAGGTGATCAAAATATGTGGGCATGAATTCAATAAAATCAGCGGCGATCTCTCCAAAGCCTTGATGGGAGGTATAGAGAAGCTCTTCCGCGTGCTCGATGGAATCCATACGCAGGGTTTGAGCCAGAGGCATCTGGTGTTGGCCATGGCCGGTGACCCGTAAACCGCGTTCGCGAGCGCCCCTGATCAGGGCGTCATAGATATCGAAATCCAGATCGGCGTGAATTTTGACGACGTCATAGCCCGCTTGCACATGCTGATCGAGCATCCTCGCAACGCTTTCGGTATCGGGCAGGTTTTCCGGGGTCAGCATGGGGCCGCTGACCAGATAGCGTGGTCCGGTCATTTGTCCTGAGGCCACATCGGAACGGAGTTGAAGATGATCAACATCTCCGTCGCCATCGGCCAGTCGCATATTGGCGACTGTGGTAACTCCATTTGCCAGGGCCAGATTGAACAGGGCTTGGGGCTGCATGCGCATATGGATGTGCATGTCGGCCAGTCCGGGCATGAGGAAACGACCTTCGCCAGAAATTCTTGTGTCTGCGTCGACCGTGTCAGCCTCGGCCTGATCAAGAATGGCAATGATTTGGCCATTGCGGATGGCGACAGCCTGATGCTGAAGAATGCGGTCTTCAGTCATCGGAATGACATTGATATTCTCAAATACGATATCGGCTTCCAGGGGCTCTGATTGCGGGACACAGGCTGAAAGCAGGGACAAGGCTATTGGCCACAGCAAGGCTGTTGTCAGCTGACGTGAAATTGTCATTGAATTTATATCCCAACTTGCCAGATTTCCTGACCAGGAAGGCCGACCCGGTATTCGATAATCGGGCAGCTGTCATGCAGACATTCTGTCTCCAGATCGAATTCAAAATCAGTGTCTTGTGAGTAATGAATGGCGACCGGTCCCATGGCGATTGTCACAGGCGTTCCTGTCAGGATTGGAACCGATACACAGGCACTTATCGCCATAAGTGCACAGCCTGTGATGATCATTGCTTTATTGGCCATGGGTCTTCCCTTTTTTCGCCACCCGAATACTAGATGCCGCCAAGCCCCGGTTTGGATGCAGGTACTGGCAGAAACTTGGTAAATTTCGGCGCGGGTTTTGCAGAACTGTTTCCGAACAACTCGCTTTTGACGCGAAACGGGACACTTGACGCATGACAGATATCGCTGCCACCCCTGATTTTGAAGATCGCCGTACCGGAACGCGCCATGTGTGGTTCTTAAACTCGGCCTTCGACAAGATCGGGCTGGATACCGCATTGGAGCGCATTGAAGGGCGTGACCCGGAAAAGAAATTTGCCTTTGTGGTGACGCCCAATGTCGATCATCTGGTGCGTCTTGAAAAAGATACAGTGCTGGCAACTTTGTATGCGCAAGCCTGGCTGACGGTATGTGACAGCCGTATCCTTGAGCTGATGGGGCGGATGTCGGGTGAGAAAATCGTCACGGCTCCGGGCTCTGACCTGACCCAAAAATTACTGGAAACCGTGATTGACCCGAAAGAGCCTGTCACCATTATCGGGGGTGACAAGAAGGTGATTGAGGCGGTCAAGGAACGCTATGGGTTGATGGATGTGCGCTGGCACGAGCCGCCGATGGGCCTGCGCCATAATCCGGATGCGATTGCTGATTGCGCACATTTTGTAGCGCTCAACCCGTCGCGCTTTGTATTTATCTGCGTGGGATCACCGCAGCAGGAATTGATCGCGGAAGCCTGTCTGGACCGGGGTGATTGCACCGGTGTGGGCCTGTGTGTCGGGGCATCCCTGGACTTTTTGGGTGGCAAGGCAGAGCGCGCGCCGGTGTGGATGCAAAATGCGCGTCTGGAATGGCTTCACAGATTGGCATCAGAACCGGGCCGGATGTGGAAACGTTATCTGGTTGATGGTCCACGGGTTTTGTTTTTATGGCTTCGCTGGCGCAAGGCTCAGGCTGAGTTGCGGTCTCTGGAAAGCCATCTTTCCAAGCCGGAAATTGCCCGCGAACGCAATCTTCACAAGCGCATCAAGGCGCTTGAAGGCCAGTTGAACGCGCTTCAATAATTGACAATCCCCAATAGATAAGTCACCTCGGTCCCGTGATGGTTCCCTTATGGGATTAATCGGGAAGCCGGTGCGGACTTTGTCCAAATCCGGCGCTGTCCCCGCAGCCGTAAGCGGTGAGCGGTGATGCATATGACCACTGAAGCTTTTGCTTTGGGAAGGCCGCATCATCTCTTTGACCCGCAAGCCGGAAGACCTGCCATCACTGTCGTCTGTCCGCTCGTGCGGGAGCTCACGAGACCGGCGCGGTGATCACCGTTTTTGACGACTCCTTGCAACCCCGATGTTTTTTGACATCGGATCAAAACGCTATGGAGACGTTTATGCGTTTAAAATCTGTTTTGCGGACCTCAGTGGCCGCTTGTGTTCTGTTTCTTCCTGTATCTGCCCATGCCCAGCAAGGGTCTGGCGATGATGATGTGATTGTCATTACCGCTTCGCGCCTGCCGATAGCGGTCGGGGAGGCCACATCGAGTATTTCGCTTCTGAATGAGGCGGACTTGGAGGCGCGTGGCGCGGTGTTTGTTGCCGACGCCTTACGGGCTGTGCCCGGTCTGGCGGTGTCCAAATCAGGCCCGGCGGGGTCTTTGACCCAAATCCGGGCGCGGGGTTCAGAGGCCAATCATGTTCTGATCCTGATTGACGGGATTGAAGTGTCCAGCCCGTTCACCGGAGAGACTGATTTTGGCCAGATGGTGTTTGATGATCTGGCTTCCATTGAAGTAGCGCGCGGTGAACAATCCGCGCTTTGGGGTGCTGATGCTATTGGCGGCGTGATGCATTTGACCAGCCGTACACCGGAAGACGGTTTTGAAAGCCATTTTCGACTAGAAGCGGGCTCCTTCGGGACACATCGTGCCAGTGCGCGCTTGGCGACAGGTTTTGACGGTGGGCATCTCTCGCTCAGCCTGTCGGACCTTGAAAGTGATGGCATTGATATTTCAGGCTTGGGCGGCGAAGAGGACAGTTATTCCAACAGGTCCGCGGCGGTATCCGGTGCGTATGACTTAACTGATGCGCTGCGATTTGATGCCAGCATACGCTGGATTGATCATGAGGCGCAGTCGGATGCGGACAGCAATTGGGATGGCCGTCTGGATGATACCGATAATACGCGCAAGGGTGAGCAGGTCTTTGCTCACATTGGTTTGGCCACTGATTACAAATCAGGTGCTGTGGACTGGTTCCATCAGGCCGGTGTTCAGCTGACCGATGATGCCTCATCCAGTTTTGCATCCGGATTACGAACAGCACGGTCTTTGGGTCAGCGCCTTCAGGGGACATATCAAGCCAGTGCTGTCTGGACGGCAGGGGAGAGTGATCATCGGCTGACCGGCCTGGTTGAGATTGAACGGGACCGGTCCAAAAATGATGGTGGTCCGGGTTCCTTGGCTAACCAGACACGCTCTGTGGAAACCCTGACTTTTGCCTTGGATTACGGTTTTGAACGCGGCCCGCTGGGGCTGACAGCGTCTGCCCGGCATGAGCAAAATGACAGTTTTGATGATGCTGAGACCTGGCGTGTGGGGGCCTCCTGGGATGTGGATGCGCTGGATGGGCGTATCCGTTTAAGCGGCGGTGAAGGGGTTAAAAATCCCGGCGTGTTTGAGTTGTTCGGTTATTTTCCGGCCTTCTTTATTGGCAATCCTGATCTGAATCCGGAGCGTTCCCGTGGTTGGGAGTTGGGCTGGGAGCAAGATATCGCTCAGGGCCAAGGTCAATGGTCTGCGGTCTGGTTTTCATCGAAACTGGACGATGAGATTTATACCGATTTTGCCAGTTTCCCGGCGACGGCCCGAAACCGGACCAGTCAGTCGACCCGTGAAGGTCTGGAGCTGGAAGGTCGCTGGGCGTTCAGTGATGATGTGTCAGCCTTTGCTTCGGCGACTTTCCTGACCAGTGAAGAAAACGGTGTTGCGGAAATTCGCCGGCCCGAACGCTTGGCCTCTATGACACTGGATTGGCGACCTGAAGGACAGGCTTGGTCTGCGTCCATGACGCTGGATCATACTGGTGAGCAAATCGATACAGACTTTGCCACTTTCCAACCGGTGATGCTGGATGCCTATACTTTGTTGGGCGGTCAGCTGCGCTGGCAGATACGTGATAATGTTGATGTTTATGTGCGGGGAGAAAACCTGCTGGATGAGGATTATCAGGATGTCTTCGGCTTCAATACGCCGGGGCGGGGCCTTTATTTCGGCCTTCGTCTTCGTAACGGCTAGTTTCGCTCCGGCGTCCGGCCAGCAAACGACATCGCCTTCGGGCGGTGTCGTTTCGGCGTCTCTGTGTTCGGATGCCTATGTGCTGCAGTTGGTTGAGCCGGATCAAATATCGGCCCTGTCCTGGCAAGTCGATCAGCCGGTCTCTGTTGCCCCGGACTGGGCGCGATCTTACCCGATTGCCTGGCCGGATGCGGAACGGCTTTTATCCTTGCGGCCGGATTTTACCGTCTTTGCCAGCGGTGAGGGTGGACGCGCGACAGCTTTGTTGAACCGGGCTGAATATTCCAGTTTTGAGCTGGGATGGGGTGAGGACTTTGAAACGGTTCAGGAAAATACCCGCGCTCTTGGCGGATATCTGGGCCGCGCGCGCGCGGCGGACGATGAAATTGAACAGTTGGAACAAAGGCTGGAAGATTTACGGGTCCGCTCTAACGGGCGCAATGTGAGCCCTCGTGTGGTTTATCTGAGCGCATCGGGCGGCTCTGCCGGTTCAGGCACATATATCGACGCGGCAATTCGGGCGGCCGGTGGACGCAATGTAATCAGCGAGGCCGGGGCAGTTGGCTGGACACGAAGTGATCCGGAATTTGTTCTCGATCTAGAGGCGGATATTGTGGTGACCAGCTTTTTTGTTGATGGTTATCAATCGATTTTCTATTTGGGATCACGCCATTCTGCCTATGACAAATTATTGGACGGAGTGATGCGGATTGATATTCCCAGTGGTTATTGGCCTTGTGCCGGGCCGCACCTGATTGATGCTGCCGAGAGGATTGCAGACGGGCTTGATCAATGGGCGGGCCGACAATGATGGATCTTCGTTTAAACGGGTTTTTGGCGCTGGCCGTTTTGCTTGCAAGTCTGGCGTCCCTGTTTTCCGGTGGCAGCGGTATCGGATTTGAGACTTTGACCGGTTTGTTGGCCGGTTCTGATGATCTGGATGTCTTGATCCTGGGTGAGCTGCGCGCGCCGCGGGTCTTGCTGGGTCTTTTGATCGGGTCCGGGCTAGGTGCTGCCGGGGCCGTTTTACAGGGCTATTTTCGCAATCCCCTGGCCGATCCCGGCGTGGTCGGGGTGTCAGCCAGTGCGGGTTTGGGTGCGGTGATAGCGCTGTATTTTGGTTTGAGCGCCAGTTTTGTTTATGCCGTGCCGGTATCCGCTGTCGGGGGTGCGGCCCTGGGGGTGGGTGTCTTGTTGCTTTTGGCCGGGGCGCGCGCCAGTGCAACGACACTTATTTTGGCAGGCGTTGCTGTTGGCGCGATTGCGACGGCGCTGACCGGGCTTTTGATGAATATGGCTCCCAATCCCTGGGCCTTGTCGGAGATCGCCTATTGGCTGATGGGGTCTTTGAAAGATGCCAGCTGGAATGAGGTTCGCTTTGCCGCTCCGATCATCATTTCCGGACTTCTGGTTCTGGCCCTGACGCCGCGATCCCTGGATACCTTGAGCCTCGGCGAAGAAACGGCCCGAAGTCTGGGTGTTGATATGGCGCGCTTGCGGTTTTTGGTCATTGGCGGTGCGGCTCTGGTGGTCGGCGGCGGTGTGGCGGTTTCCGGAGCCATCGGATTTGTCGGCCTTGTGGTGCCGCATTTATTGCGACCCTTTGTGGCGTACAGGCCGGGGGCGCTGATTTTGCCGTCGGCTCTGGGTGGTGCGGTTTTGATTGTTTTGGCGGATTTGACCACGCGTCTGATGTCCGGGCCGGGCATGCCGTTATATTTGGGCGTTTTAACCGCGCTTTTGGGCGCACCCTTCTTCCTCTGGCTGGTCCGATCGACACAAAGGAACGCACCATGACCAGACTGACACTGGACGATATTTCGCTGAATTATGGTGACAGGGCGGCGCTGGAGAATGTGTCGCTTGATCTGGAGGGCGGCGCTCTGGTGGCGCTGGTCGGGCCCAATGGGGCGGGCAAATCCACATTGCTTCGTATTTGCGGCGGATTGTTGGATGCCAGTCGCGGGTCTATCCGTCTGGATGATGCGCCTTTGGGGGAGGTGACGCTGGCTAAGCGGGCGCGAACAATCGCTTATCTGGCCCCGGATGGACGTTCGGCCTGGCCGATGAGCGTAAGACGGATCGTGGCGCTGGGGCGAGCGCCTTATTTAAAGCCGCTTCGTGCCTTGAGCGATGAGGATGAGACCCAGATTGATACGGCGCTGGCGCGGGCTGGAATTGCGCATCTGGCGGACCGGTCTTTTGCGACTTTGTCCTCAGGGGAAAGGGCGCGAGTTCTACTGGCGCGGGCTTTGGCGACTCAAGCCGATGTGTTGTTGCTGGATGAGCCGACGGCGGCACTGGATCCGCAACATCAATTGGCGGTGATGGGGATATTAAAAGCCGAGGCAGAGCGCGGCGTATTGGTGATATTGGCAGCACACGCGCTGGATCTGGTCGCGCGTTATTCCGACCAGGTGGTATTGCTGGAGCAAGGGCACATCATCGCCGATGGCCCGGCCCAAGACAGTTTGAGCGAGGCGCATATTGCCCGTGTGTTCGGTGTCAGCGCGCCCGGCGGGATCAAGCCGACAGAGCTGGAATTATCCGACTAGCTGAAGCTGATTTCTGGTGCGGGTTTGGAGACGGCTTCAGCGGCGTCCATGGCGGATTTGGCCGCTTTGAGGAAAGCATCTCCGACCGGGCCTTCATCCAGGGCGACGGGACGGCCGGTATCGGAGCGTTCACGCAGCTCGGGGTGCAGGGGTATCTCGCCAAGAAATTCTGTGCCGATGGATTTTGCCACTTCGCGGGCTCCGCCATGTCCGAAGATATGGCTGCCTTCGCCGCAATGCGGGCAGAGGAATATGCTCATATTTTCAACCAGGCCGAGGATCGGGATATGGGTTTTTTCAAACATGGTGATGGCTTTGCGCGCATCATCCAGGGCCAGATCCTGAGGCGTGGAGACAATTACTGCGCCATCGACGGGTAATTCCTGGGCAATGGCCAATTGGGCATCGCCAGTGCCGGGCGGCATGTCGATGATCAACACGTCCAGCTCACCCCAATCGGTATCGGCAAACAGCTGACGGATCGCGCCTTGAACCATGGGGCCGCGCCAAACCACGGGCATGCCGGGCTCCAGGACAAATCCCATCGAGATCAATTTGACGCCATGGGCGATTTTGGGTTGGACGCCAGTATCGGTCTTTTTCAGGCCGGGTGTATCCGTGATGCCAAACAGGCGCGGCACAGACGGGCCATAAATATCGGCATCCATCAGGCCGACTTTGAGCCCGTCACGCGACAGGGCTGCGGCCAGATTGGCAGACACTGTGGATTTGCCCACACCGCCCTTGCCGGAAGCGACAACAATGACGCGTTTGGCGGGTTTTTCGACGGGGGCGGGCTTTTGATGATTGTGGCCCTGCTGGGGTTTTTGCGCCGGCTCCCGGTGAGCGGTCATGATCACACGGACCTGCTCGATTCCGTCCAGTGCAGACAGGGTTTTTTCAATCTCGGGTTTGAGGGTTTCAAGGTCCGGCTTGCCTGCGACGGGCGGTGCAAGGATGATGGTGACAGCCTTGTTCATGACAGAGGCATTTTCGATCCGGCCGGCATCAATCAGATTGCGGCCCGATTGGCGTTCTGTCACCTGGCTCAAAGCGTGTTTCAGACGATCATCCATGATGTTTCCTTGAGTGTTCACTGAGCAGGATTTGACAGCGTCTGAGCGAGATATGGGTAAAGTTCAGACCGATCAAGTCATCTTTACGGGCTTGTGCACAAACGGGCGATGGTGGGTTAAACCGGTCAAATAGGCCGCATCTTCTTTTCGATAACGGGTTTCCCACTCATCGGTACGCTCATCACTCATTTTTTTGATTGCAACATCTTTCGGGGGCAGAGGTGTTTCGGGCAGGCCGAGCATGTGGGCAAACCTACGCAGGACGCGCTCGGGTCTCTGGATGATCTCCTCGTAATAGAGGCGGTCGGGCTCAATTCCGAGAGCTCCGAATTCATGTTCCCATCTTAATTCTTCGTCGTGAATCATCTTGATGAATTGTCGGATTGCGTGCGTGTCATAGATCACGGCCTCGCGCACGGTTTGAGCCTCATCATTGAGTTGATAGGAATGCAATACGCCGGACTGATGCGCGATGTGCATGGAGATGCCTTGGCGCACGATATTACGGCGACGCAGGTAAAAATATTTCATGCCCCGATTGAGGAATTTATCCGCGTGCTTGATTTGTTTGGCGTCCAGCCAATGGGCGATTGAGATTTCTATTCCGCTGACACCATTCGGCGAAGCGTTATTGGCGAAAACGCGCCTGAGATAGGTTTCCAGATCAATGGCACCAATGCTGCGCGCTTCTTTTTCGGAATGGGAGATTGATAGCCATTCTTCCGGGAAGCCGAAATGCTTTGTGTTTTTAAGTAAATGGGCCAGATAGGTGCTGCCTGACCTTGGGGTCATACAAATTGCGTATCGATTGGAAGGGAAGCTTTTGTCCAAAATTTTTGTGTCGAGCGCGGCGGTGGAGTTTTCCCGTTCCAGATAATCAAACATCTCAGTGAGATTTGTGTATTCGGGATTTGGAGTTTGATAATCTTGGTCTGAGCTTTGCGGCTTTGAGACCGGCTCGTTTTTTTGGGAAACCCCTGAGGGCTTGTCTGTTTTTTCCATGAGGGTTACCGGGTTTCCTTAGCGGGCCTATAAAGCAAGAAGGATGGTGGGCGATACTGGGATTGAACCAGTGACCCCTTCGATGTCAACGAAGTGCTCTCCCGCTGAGCTAATCGCCCATCCTTCGCAAGGAGCGATGCTTCTAGCGCTCTCATGAGTTCGGTGCAAGATGTCTATGCGGCCAAATTCCAGCAAGAAATGTATATTTTGAAATGAGGGTGGCATCTTGTTATTTTTCATGGATTTATGACGAATTAACACAAGATGATGCGATATTGATCCTCGAATCTTGGCCAAATGCGTATTTCAACCTGAAGGTTATGGAAATAATATATGACCTTTTTGCAACTCTTGTTCCAAAAACACGGTTAATTTCTCCTTGACAGCTTGCGTATTGAGGGGGGTGTTGGCCATAGTGCAAGTTAGGCGGGGAAGTCCCGACTTTGCGTGCCTGATATGCGGGTACGTTTTATATGTGAAATGTAAAAAGGGGTATGATCGTGAGAAATATCTTGGATCGTGAACGCTTGTTGCGTTCAACCATCCTCGCTGGTTTTGCAGTAGCAGGTTTGGCGGCATCGCCAGCCTTGGCTTTGCAGCAAAATGGCGATGATGAGTGCGACTTGGGCGAAATGCGCAACGAGCAAGGCGTATGCGAAGCAGAAGCAACGGACCGCGTTGTTGTAACCGGTTCACGGATTTCCCGTGACCAGTTTACATCCGTGGCACCATTGCAGGTTATTGATTCCCAGGAAATCCGGGACGCAGGCCTGATCGATGCGGCGCAAATTCTGCAAACGACATCTGTTGCCCAGGGCGTTCAGCTCGACAACACAATCACCGGTGCCTTCGTGACAGATGCCGGTCCAGGTAACAACACGATCACACTTCGTGGTTTGAACCCTGACCAAACACTGCTTTTGATCAATGGACGCCGCGTGGCTCCATCCGGTGTTGAAGGCGCTCCAGCGCTTCCAAACCTGAACATGATCCCGACGGATGCTATCCAGCGCGTCGATATCCTGCTTGATGGTGCGTCATCTGTTTATGGTTCTGATGCCGTTGCCGGGGTTGTCAATGTGATCTTGAGAGACTCCTTTGAGGGTTTCCAGCTTGGCACATATGTTTCGTCACCAGAACAATCCGGGGGTGGATCACATCGTTGGTCTGCAATGGTTGGTGATTCTTCCGAAAATGGCCGCTTCCTGTTCTCAATGGAATATCTCCACCAGGACAGCATGCAGGTTCAGGATCGTGACTGGAATTTTGACCCAACAGATGGTTTGTATTGCTCACGCGACATCGAAATCGCGGCTGATGGTTCTTTGCTTTCAGAGTGTGAAGGCTCGATCATCAACCGCATCCGTACCTTTAGCTATTATGTAGATGGTGCACCAAGCCTGGCGTCCTATTTTGGTAACCCAGGCCTTTGGAACCGGGATGTATATTCAACACCCGGCACCAGTGATTTTGCCAACCCGATTCTTGGTTGGTCACATGGCAGCTCCACGGATGAGAGATATCGTTCTTCTTATCTGGACCAGAGCACGGATATTATTCCGGACTCACAGCGTTATTCCTTCCTGTTCTCTGGCGATTACACAATGGATCGCTTCCTGGGTCAGGAAAACGTAACGATCTTTACGGAATTGCTGCACAATAACTCGCAAACAGCGATCAAGTCCGGTTACCACGGTCAGATTTTCCCGACAGTGGGTGCATCCAACCCGTTTAACCCATTCGGGTTTGACGTTGTTCCGATTTTTGCCTCACCAATTGAGCGCGGCAATGCGGATGTTGAAGTCCAGTACACACGTTTCATGTCCGGCCTTCAGGGTGATCTGAGCTTTGCTCCAGATTGGTCCTATGAGTTGTTCGGCGGTTACACCCGTTCGATGGGTTATTCTTCACGTCCACAGGTCGATGAAGAGCGTCTGAGACAGGTTGTTGCAACAACACGTATTGACCCGGTTTCCGGTGAACTTGTTTGTGGTCATGACAACCAGAACGTATCCTTGTTCGGTTTCCTTGACCCAACAAGCTGTGTTCCTGTCAATCTGTTCCATCAAAACCTCTACCCAAATGATGGTGTAACAGCGCCACACTTTGGATCACAGGAGGAATACGACTTCCTTCGTATTGATCGCACAGCAACCACACTTGTTGATGAGCTGATCTTTGGTGGTTTTGTCACGGGTCCATTGTTCGAACTGCCAGCCGGTGAAGTTGCCGGTGTGTTCGGTTTCGAATGGCGCAAGGACTCCCTGGATTCCGGTACGGATACAGTTACATCACAGGGCCGTGCGGCTGGCTTCTTTGCCGACCGTCGTTCCGTTGGTTCTGTATCTCTAACAGAATTCTATGGCGAGTTGGCTATTCCTCTGGTTTCAGGCCGCACCTTCATGGAAGATGTCAGCTTGGAACTTGCAGGTCGTATGACTGACCATGAGTTCTACGGAAACAACAGCACATATTCAGCCAAGCTGGGTTGGGTTGTGAACGATGCTCTGACATTCAATGCAACAATGGGTTCTTCATTCCGGGCTCCAAACTTGCGTGAATTGTTCCTGGGTGGTCAAACTGGCTTTACCTCCGGTTACTCTGATCCATGTATCGTTCCTCTTTCGGCTAACAACGCAGGTGTTTATGACGCCGCCAATGATGGTCGTGATGCTCAGGTCCTCGCCAACTGTTTTGCAGAAGGTGTCGATCCGACAGCTCTGGGTCTTAATGGGGTTTCATCCATTGAGTCCTTCCGGGCCGGTAACCCGGGTCTCGATCCTGAAACATCCGATGCCTACAGCTTGGGCTTCGTTTTTGAACAGCCGTTCACTGATGCATTCGACGCGTCATTGCGGGTGAGCTATTTCTCGATCGAAGTTGAAGATTCAATTGCAATTCCTTCAACATCTTTCTCACTGAATCAGTGCTATAGCTCGACGAACTTCCCGAACGACCCATTCTGTGCCCGTCGTGAGCGTTCAACCGCAACTGGCTTGCTTCTTTTCGTTGACAACACACCGTTCAACGTTGCGTCGCAAACCACGAATGGTTGGGATTTCAACGGTCGGTTCAATATGGACATCGATTGGTTCGGTGGATTCAACTACGATATGAATTCCAACCTGACCAAGACGGATGAAGTTCTTAACCAGACCACCTCGGAATCCGATCTCCTCAACTTTGTAGGTGATTGGGGTACTCCAGAATGGCGTGGTTCCATGAATAACCGCTTTACTCGCGGTGATTGGAGCATTCTGGTTCGGAACCGTTACCTCGGCGAACAAGCTTCGATCCGCAATGTTGTAGGAACAAACTACGGCGAGCGTATTCAGGCTTCTTCCGAGCTCGGTGGTGACGCCGTCGATAGTTGGGATGCCGTATGGTATCATGACCTGTCTATCAGCCTTGACCGGGACACATGGGCCATTACTGCAGGTGTCAACAACATCTTGAATGAAGAGCCTGCATTGGTGGATCAGAACGCTTCTGGTGCAACACAAGCCAGTGGCAATGAAGTGCTGGGTTCAGGGTATGATATCCTGGGGCGCCGCTTCTTTATCAACGTATCCAAAGCTTGGTAAGTTTTACCATCCTTTGACAAGATTGAGGCCCGCTCAAATGAGCGGGCCTTTTTCTTTGGCGAAGGCATAATGTTTTGTTGAAGACATTAAAAATCCCGCTCCGGATATCCGGGGCGGGATTTTTAATGCGGCAATGTCTGATGAAAATCAGGCGGCCATGACACGGGCCACTTCATCAACGAGTTCGCGTAGATGGAAAGGCTTGGACAATACCTTGGCGTTGGTTGGCGCGCCCGATCCGGGGTTGAGCGCAACAGCGGCAAATCCGGTGATGAACATGATCTTCAGGGTCGGGTCCACATCTGCGGCCCGACGCGCCAGCTCTATGCCATCAACACCCGGCATGACAATATCAGTCAAAAGAAGATCAAAGCGGGATGGTTGATCCCCGATCTCTTCAATGCCCTCTTCACCGTCAGAACATACCGTCACGTCATGGCCGGCTCGCTTGAGCGCCTTGGCCAGAAAGTCACGCATGGAATCATCATCTTCAGCCAGAAGAATATTTGCCATTATCAGGTCCCACCCTTACGTATTCAAAAAATCAGGATCACTCTAGACACACAAGGTAAAGGCTCGCTGAACGCGACTGTAAGCTTGACCCGCGCGATGCAGCCGATCACTCTTATATCATGTTTGCAGCGCCACCATCATCGACTTCCCGACATAATCCGGAAAAATCTGCGACGATCAAGCCCCCTGTCACTTTGTACAAGGCTGAATCGGAAGGTGCGCGTCCCCTGATATTCGCTTCGCCTCATTCGGGGCGGGTCTATAGTGATGAATTGTTACAGAAAACCACACTTCCGCTTGATGTGTTACGTCGTTCAGAAGACGCCTATATAGACCAACTTATTGATTGTGTTCCTGATTGTGAGGCCAATCTGCTTTTGGCTGAATATCCGCGGGTTTTTGTCGACGTCAATCGGGGCCCATGGGAGCTGGATCCGGGGATGTTTGTCGACCGGCTTCCAGATTTTGTGGATACAAAGTCCCGCCGTGCGGCTTCTGGCCTGGGCGTTGTGCCTCGTATCGGCGCAGATGGGCGGCCTTTGTACAGAAAAGGGATGCGGTTTGAGGAGGCCCGAAACCGCCTGTCTTTATATTATACCCCGTATCATATGGCTTTGCGGGCCCTTGTTGATGAGGTGAAAGCTCGATTTGGAATTGTTGTGCTACTGGATATGCACTCCATGCCGAGCAAGGGTGCTGAACGGGCCGATTTCGTCTTGGGTGATCGCCATGGCCATTCGTGCGATGAACGAATAACGGATCATATAGAAACCGCTCTTTCGGGTCTGGGATTTGTTACGCTTCGAAACACTCCTTATGCGGGAGGTTATACCACGGAACACTATTCAGAGCCGAATTCAGGTATTCATGTGATCCAGATCGAGATCAACAGAGCGTTGTATATGGACGAGCGGCGCGTTGTTTTGTTGCCTAAAGCGAAAAAATTTAAGACTAAGTTACAAAGATTTATAGCGGATTTTTCCCGTTTTGACTGGGTTTCTTTGCTGGCGTCATAATCATGCCCACATCAGGCGAAGAATTGAGCTCATCTTCGCGCGGCACGCGCTTTGCTCTCCTGTCAGGTGAGCGTCCATGGGTGACGCAGTTTGATACGCGAAGATTAGGCGGCGAGTAGTTATGACGAATGATATTGATCTCCATGTGGGCAAGCGGCTTCGGCGCCGCCGTCGGTTGTTGGGACTGACCCAGCAGCAGCTGGCGGAATCTGTTGGCATCCGTTTCCAGCAAATCCAGAAATATGAATGTGGCGCAAACCGCGTTAGTGCCAGTCGGCTATTCGAATTGGCTGAATCACTCGATGTGCCCGTTCAATATTTCTATGAAGGCCTGTCTCATCGCGATGAGGCTGCCAATGAAGGCGGCCTGGCTGCTGATGTGCTTTCGCAAAAAGAGACGGTTGATCTGATCCGGGCCTATTATCGTCTGGGCGAACGGCCTCGCAAACGATTGTTGGAACTGGCCAAGTCATTGGAGCCGGAACAGCCGGCCAATGATGCAGCCTGAACTGTAGGTCAGGCAGGGGAATAGACCGGGGAGGTCTGAAAGCGCCTAGCGCGGTGATGGGCACCATGCTAGGCGCTTTTGCATGTCTGATTATAATTTCAATGATGATCTTGAATTGGCCCAGCGTATGGCGGATGCCGCGCGCGTGGCTATCAAGCCTTATTTTCGTACGAAGCTGGATGTCGAGAACAAGCTGAAGCAAGGCTTTGACCCGGTCACCCTCGCTGACAAGGCGTCCGAAAAAGCTATGCGCTCCTTGCTCGGTGCCGAACGCCCGGAAGATGGCATTCTGGGGGAAGAGTTTGGCGAGAAGCCAAGCGCCAACGGCCGAAAATGGGTGCTCGACCCGATTGATGGGACACGGGCTTTCATTGCAGGACTGCCGACCTGGGCGGTCTTGATCGCGCTTTCAAATGGCAGCAAACCTCATTTGGGGGTGATTGATCAACCTCATATTGGCGAGCGGTTTACCGGTGGGCCTGAGGGATCTTTTTATCATTTTGGTGATCAAAAATCCCAAATTGAAACCCGGAAAAGCCGCAGTTTGAGCACAGCAGTGATGGCAACAACGGATATCGGCCTGTTCACAGCTTCAGAGGAAGTTGTTTTCCGGCAAGTGCTTCAAACCACACAACTCTGTCGCTATGGCTATGATGCTTATGCTTATGCCATGCTGGCTATGGGCGGGATTGATCTGGTGATCGAAAGCGGTCTGCAAAGCTATGATGTGCAGGCTTTGATCCCGGTTGTTGAGGGCGCGGGCGGTATCGTTACCAATTGGCAGGGCGGCCCGGCCTGGGAGGGCGGGCAGGTGATCGCATCCGCGCACCAAGATTTGCATGATCAGGCTCTGGCTAGATTGGAAACAGCCGCGCTTTAGGGGACGAGAACCATGCTTTGCGGTGCGTGGCCAAATTCAATCCGGACCACATTTCGCATCGATCTGTGACGGGAGCGAAAGACGGCCAAGTTTTCCTGGACAAGAAGCGGCGAGCGGGAATTGTCTTCGTGTATGGCCCAAGCCTCAGGAACAATTCCGTCAAATAAAAAACTGACGGTTTTGAATTCCGGTGCAAAGAGGGCAGCAACACCTCCCGTTTGTCGCATGACTTCATTGACTTGTTGCAAGGGCAATTCGAGATCCTCGACGTCATATACAGACAGCATTTCCAGTCTGGGTTCAAACTGGACCGTCATGGACATAGTCCCTGCAGGCTGGTTGACCCAAACTTGAGGGGATTGCTCCAAATCATCTTGGGATGGCGGGTTTGAAATACGACCGTCCGGACGGATTTCAAGGGCGAATTGCCTGCCTTCTATATCATACCACATCACGATATTTTCAGCTGGAACATCCCTGTTTGAAGAAACGTAATAAGCCGGTGAGAAGGCTGTTCGGTCTTCTTCTCGTGTGGACAGATATTCATCCCAATGCGGGAAAAAACGGGCAAGAGGCCCGGCTTCCCTTTCGATGTCTTGCGCCGCAGCGGGCCCAAAAATGAGCGCAAGGCCTAAAAATACGGCTGAAATTGCTTTCAGGCTCATTGAGCTGTCTCGGTTTCGGCGGGCTTGCGGAACATCAGTGTCATCCGGTCGCTTTCGCCAATGGCATCGAAGTGATCGCGATCAAAATCTTCAGCCATGTCTTCGCCCCGGTTCGCAGAACGGCGAACAGGCGGCAGCGTCCAGACACCAAAGGGGTGATCGGCGGTGTCTTCGGGATTGGCATTGACTTCCGATGATCCGACAAATTCGAAACCGGCTTCTTCGGCCAGGGCTATGACATAAGATTGCTGGACATAGCCGGAAGCCGCGCGAGGGTCTTGCTCACGGGTTGAGGGCAATCGATGATCAACGGCACCGAGAATTCCTCCGGGTTTGAGGGCGGTATAAAAATCGCTGAAGGCCTTTTCCGGCCAACCGGATCCCATAAAGCTGTGAACATTGCGGAAAGTCAGAACGACATCAGCTGTTCCCGGCTCGACTAGATCCCCACTGGTTTCAGAAAAATCGACTGTGGTGACATGACCAAACAAGGCCGTGTCTGACATTCTGTCTTCAAATCTGATCCGGGATTGGCTTTGCGCGCCAGTTGTCGGATTGGCGGCAAAATGTGCGGCAATATATTGGCCGCCATTTTCAGCGATCCAGGGAGCCAGGATATCAGAATACCAACCACCACCCGGCCAGATTTCGATTACGGTTTCACCGCCTGTCAGCTCGAAAAATTCTAGCGTTTCTACCGGGTGACGATAGATGTCGCGGGCTGCATTGTCGCCGCGCCACTCACCCGCCACCACGTCATCAAGGCTGGCGCGGGCCCATTGTGGCTCGGTTGATTCTTCTGGCTGGGCTTCTGGTGTTTGAGCGCCATCCTGTTGCATGTCCGTTTCGATAATAGGGTCAGAAGCTTCAGGCTCTGAACAGGCTGCAAGAACAAGAAGTGAAGTACCAAGAAGGGTCGGCAAAACAAAACGGGACATGAATTTCTCCTGTGTGATTGCAAGTGTCGTAAACAAGGAGAGCGTGCATGGCAATTCCCAGATTGATCACAAGACCTTGTGTTGGGCAGTTTTAATACCCATTTGAGTTTTACGGATTGCCTGAACGGGATCCGTAATCCGGGCCCTGCAAAGGTGTGGTGACCGGAGTGACCATTGCCGGGCTTGTGACGGCCGAATGGTCTTATCGCTCAAAAAGAGGATGAAAAATTATGCGTACACTTGATTTTACCCCCCTGTATCGCTCCATTGTCGGTTTTGATCGAC
>Ga0316207_10001514_pt1 | contig 28195 bp, 27 predicted proteins | sample 6weekpyrite_MG_FD_204943 | JGI IMG/M metagenome (GOLD analysis project Ga0316207, IMG submission 204943) | Microbial mat bacterial communities from mineral coupon in-situ incubated in ocean water Damariscotta River, Maine, United States -... | ecosystem: Environmental > Aquatic > Marine >...
GTTTAACTTTTTGAATTCTATTGGATGCTTGTGTCAAAGCGATGTACTCTGTCAGATTGATTGTTTTTATTAACATCGTGAGTATAAACAAAGTTACCTGCTTTTGTCCTATCCCAAATGGATATGGATGCAATTTTTTTTAATTTTTTATGTAAAGTTTTAACATGTCGAAACAATTTCAATTAGAAACTGATAAAAACCCGGCGGGTGATCAACCCACGGCAATTAAAACCCTGTTATCTGGCCTGGATGATGGGCTGTTAAATCAGACGCTATTAGGTGTGACCGGCTCAGGTAAAACCTTCACCATTGCCAATGTGATACAGCAGTCGCAACGTCCGGCGATGATTCTTGCTCCCAATAAAACCCTGGCTGCCCAGTTATATGGGGAAATGAAAGAGCTGTTTCCCCATAACTCGGTGGAATATTTTGTTTCATATTATGATTACTATCAGCCAGAGGCTTATGTCGTTGCCAGTGATACGTTTATTGAGAAAGATGCGTCGGTAAATGAACATATAGAACAGATGCGCCTATCAGCCACTAAAGCCATGCTTGAGCGTCAGGACACGATTATCGTAGCCACCGTGTCTTCGATTTATGGCCTGGGTGACCCCGAGTCCTATTTGTCCATGATGTTGCATCTGGTGAAAGGTGACATGATAAACCAGCGGGATATTCTGCGTCGACTGGCAGAAATGCAATATACCCGAAATGACATGGAGCTGGGGCGTGCAAATTATCGGGTACGGGGAGAGGTGATTGATGTTCACCCGGCTGAATCTGAATATGAGGCGGTTCGCATAGAACTGTTTGATGATGAAGTTGAACAACTCAGCTTTTTTGATCCGCTCACCGGAGAAGTCTTACGCAAAGTATCACGTCTCACCATTTATCCAAAATCCCATTATGTAACACCCAAGCATGTTATTCAGGACGCGATAGATAAAATCAAAGAAGAGTTAAAAGAACGGCTAGGGCACCTGCGGGATAACAATAAGTTAGTAGAAGCCCAGCGTCTTGAGCAACGCACCATGTTCGATATTGAAATGATGCGTGAGTTGGGTTACTGCAACGGTATTGAAAATTACTCTCGATATTTATCTGGCCGCCAGGCCGGTGAGCCACCACCTTGTTTGTATGATTACCTGCAGGATAATGCGCTGTTAATTGTCGATGAAAGTCATGTGACCGTGCCCCAGTTAGGTGGCATGTACAAAGGGGATCGTTCACGTAAAGAAAACCTGGTAAATTTTGGTTTCCGTCTGCCTTCTGCGCTGGATAATCGTCCATTGCGATTTGATGAATTTGAAAAATTGCGACCACAATCCATCTACGTTACAGCAACACCCGGTGCGTATGAAAAAGAACACTCGGATCAGATAGCCGAGCAGGTGGTAAGACCGACTGGCCTGGTTGACCCCGAAGTTGAAATTCGTCCGGTGGCAACACAGGTGGATGATGTGTTGTCAGAAATAAATATTCGTGCGGCAAAAAAAGAAAGGGTGTTAATAACCACCTTAACCAAACGCATGTCAGAAGACTTAACCGAGTACCTCACCGAGCACGGGGTAAGAGTGCGTTATCTGCATTCGGATATAGACACGGTTGAACGTATGGAAATCATTCGTGATTTACGTTTAGGTGAGTTCGATGTGCTGGTGGGTATTAACCTGTTACGGGAAGGGCTGGATATGCCTGAAGTTTCGCTGGTGGCAATACTTGACGCGGACAAAGAAGGTTTTTTACGCTCCGATAGATCATTGATACAAACCATGGGTCGTGCCGCAAGAAATTTAAATGGTCGCGCCATTTTATACGCAGATAAAATGACCGGCTCAATGGAGCGAGCCTTAGCTGAAACAGAGCGACGTCGTGAAAAACAGTTGGCGCATAATAAAGAACATGGCATTACCCCCACGGGTATTAAAAAATCGATACAGGATATTATGGGTGTGGGTTATGAGCAGCGCCATCAGCAGCACACACTAAAAGTAGCAGAGCAACAGGCTGAATATGCGCACATGTCGATAAAAGAAATCAGTAAAGAAATGGATGCATTAGAAAAACAGATGTTTCAACATGCAAAGGACCTGGAGTTTGAAGAAGCGGCTGCGGTGCGGGATAAGATTAATCAGTTGAAGGTGCTTTCGTTAGAGGCATAAGTTTGAAGTTCAGGGAAGAAATTTATAATCTAGTTTTTTGGGTCAGTAAAGTCTGGGATCGAGTTCATATCTATTTAAACATGGGCACGCCGGGATGACGAAGAGATGTTTTTATTTTCATGGTTAACTTATCTTTAAAAGTAATTGTACTTTGTGTAACAAGTCAGTTACTTTATTTAATTAATTCTAAGCGAGACAGTAGTATATGAGTATATTTAAGTTTAAATGCGGTTTCTCTATGATATTTCTGCTTCTGTTCGGTTCAACAGGACTTATGGCGGAAAACCGTTGGGAGCCAGATTATTCTTTAGCAAAGCAGTTAATTAAATTACCGATAGATAGAATACAAGATGAATTTGCTATCAAGATAAAAGAAGAAAAAGTTAAATATGCTCTGTTAATTTCAAGGAAGCTGATTTATTCATTTAAAGAATACGAAAAAGCTAAAGTCTATCTTAAACTTGCTGAAAATGAATTAGAAAAGAAAAAGGGTGAATATAAAGCATGGGTGTCAATATACACATTTTATATGTCAATAGCCCAATATAATTACGACTATAGAAAAGCAATTGACTACGGCATACTAGGGTTGCAACATGCAAAAAAGGACAAAAAGTACAATGTTGATATGCTCTTCTATTTGCTAAAGTCGATTAGTGATTCATATTATACTGTGGGTGATTATGTCAATTCAGTTAAATATTCAAAAGAAATGGCTGACGAAGCAGAAAATGTCGGTTCTGTCATTAATGAAGCTGAAGCGCAGTATTCTCTAGCAAGTGCATATTACCGGTCCTCTAAATTATCTGAAGCAGAAAAGTCAGCTCACAAAGCTTTTGAATTATATAAGAAGATAGATAATACCAAAGGGCTCGGGCATTCAAAGAAGGTGCTTGGTAGTGTTTATAATGCACGGGGGCTTCATGAAAAGGCTAAAGAAAGCTATTTGGAAGCAATTCGATACTATTCCAAGATAAAAAATCACCATGGTGTGGCAAACTGTAATTACAATTTGGGAGTTATGTTTAAGAAATCTAAAAGCTATGCCGAATCTATAATTTATTTAGAAAATGCCTCCTATCACTTTATGCAAAGTGGTTCAGCTAGTGGATCTGGAATGTCAAAAATGGAACAAGGGAATGTATATCAAAAGCTAGGGGAGTTTGAAAAAGCATCATTGCTTTACGAAGAGTCTAAAAATCTTTTAACGAGAACGAATGCTTTAAACAGACTGGCCCAGCTTGAAACTTACTATGCAAGTTATTACCTGAAATTAAATAGAAAAGATGCAGCTAAACAGTCTTATATTAATGCAATGAAAATATATAGAAATTCTAATAACCAGGTAATGGTTGATTGGGTTTCAAAGCAAATAAATAAAATATAATAATCATGGGTAAATTGATCAGATTATGCTTTTTAAATTAATGCCCGTTTCTGATTAGCAAGCAACCTCTGACTTAAGCAGGCATTGCCAGGTTTCTTCATGATTTATCTTTAATTAAGTGCTTCTAATTCTGTTGGTTCTGGTCGTTGTTGTGGACGGTGTGAGCGCTCTCGGTCACGCTGTCGGGTCAGGCGGCGTCCAACCGTACAACCTGCACGATCAGATGCTTTGTCGATGGCGACATACATGTCCGCTTCAGTATCTTCGATGACTACGTCAGGGAGATGAGGCAGTATTATCTGGATATGGCAACACATGTCTTCGCCACCTCGCGGACCATTAATATCCGATAGCCGAACCATTACCCGCTGAATGTGCTCATCTCTCGCGTCCAGAGCAAAGCGTATACGTTTTTCAATGTAATCGCGTAAAGCTTTTGTTAATGAAAAATTACGTGCCTGAATATCAAACTGCATAGTCGTCTCCGATGTTTTGGCTATGGTGATAGTCAAAACAGGTTAGGCTTATTTAATACCAAGCAAAAGTCGAATATTATTGATATATTATTCGTATTTAACGAGCCTGGTATTTGCTAATTACATACAATGCCGCTTGGGTTGTATTAATCTGTGTGCAGTTGCTTAAGTGTGTTTTGGCGGATTCTGTGGATTATGCAACATTAATTGTTTCAGTTCCCTGATCTCTAGTCGTAATGAGTGTACCTCCTGATGGAGATCGGCCTCAATATTTTCTTCAGTCTGGTGTAAAGCTTGCACCGTTTCCTGGTGTTCTGCTGCGCTGTAGTTTTGCATCGCATTGACGATGATAGCGATAAACAGGTTAAGCATGGTGAAGGTCGCTATCAGAATAAAGGGAACAAAAAAGGCCCAGGCATAGGGGAAAACCTCCATCACCGGGCGAGCAATGCCCATCGACCAGCTCTCCAGTGTCATAATCTGAAACAGAGTATAGAACGAATGGCCGAGAGTGCCGAACCATTCAGGATGAGAAGTCCCAAAAAGATTGGTGGCAATTACCGCAAACACATAATAAAAGATCAACAGCATCAGGCCGATAGAACCCAGGCCGGGAATAGCGGCTAACAAGGCTCCCACTACCCGACGCATTGATGGCACCATCGTTAGCAGGCGTAAGACTCGTAGCACCCGCAAGGCACGTAGTACAGCAAAAGCACCTGAGGCCGGGATAAGGGCAATTGCGACCACGGTGAAATCAAATAAACTCCAGGGATCTCGCCAGAAAGCTAAATGGTACACATAGATTCTCAGTGTAATCTCCACTACGAATAGTGTGAGGATGATCTGATCAAGTGTCATTATGAATGAGCCGGCCTGTTTCATCACAGAAGGTGATGTCTCTAAACCCAGTAACAGAGCATTAATCAGGATCAGGGCAATAATGAGCCCTTGTATGAATGAGTGTTCTAAAAGTGTCTGTACACGAGTTCGCATTGGAGTATTCATAATGTTGAAATTGCTTTTTATAAGGGGGATGATTTAAATTGTTACACTAAGTTTCATATCGTCGAAAAATAAAACCTAAAGAAGTCTGGTAGACAAGGTTATCAGGTCATATTAATTTTTCTTAACGGGACAGTAGTAGCATGATACCGGCCTATTAATTTTTTGCAGAGCATAGATAGACCGATACACAGCCGTGCATTTTAAATAAACTATATGAACAATAATATTCGATTAAATTGACTATATTGATCGTAATTTACGAAGTAAAATCTTACAGGTATTGCACTAATATTTAAGCAATTATATTCACCGAAAAATGATCAGATTTGTTTAAAACTAAGAAAAATACGAGTACTATTGTTATATTGTTCGTATTTAACGAAACAGCTGAAGCGCTATGATTAACTATAAACATCTCCATTATTTCTGGGTGGTGGCCAATGAGGGCAGTATTGCCCGTGCCAGTGAAAGCCTGCACCTAACACCCCAAACTATCAGTGGTCAGCTTAGTTTGCTGGAAGATAATTTAGGTGAAGCATTATTTAACCGCGTGGGACGTAATCTGGAATTAACAGAGACAGGGCGACTCGCGTTGAGCTATGCCGATGAAATTTTTTCATTGGGTGGCGAGCTTGAAGAGGTGCTGCACAATCTCCCTGATGACAGGCCGTTAGTCTTTAAAGTGGGCGTAGCGGATGTGGTGCCCAAGTCCATTGCCTATCGCTTGCTGGCACCGTCACTAAAATTACCGGATGCTGTGCGAATCGTCTGTCGTGAGAATAACATCGAATCTTTACTTGCCGAACTAGCTTTACACAAAATTGATCTGGTGATTTCTGATGGGCCGATTCCTCAGAATGTAAATGTTCGTGGTTATAATCATCAGCTGGGAGAATGTGGTATCAGCTTTTTTGCGGTACCCGAGCTGGCCCAGCAGTTAAGTAAAAACTTTCCGCAAAGTCTTAAAGGTGCGCCCCTGTTATTGCCTGGTGAAATGACCGTGGTGCAGAACCGGCTATTGAAATGGTTTGACAAGCTTCATATTCATCCACGCATTGTTGGCGAATTTGATGACAGTGCATTAATGAAAGCTTTTGGACAGGCAGGTACCGGGGTTTTTATTGCGCCAACACCCATTGCAGTAGAAGTTAAAAAGCAATATGGGGTTGTTGTTATTGGTACAACAGATGAGGTGCGTGAACAGTTTTACGCCATATCTGTGGAACGAAAAATAACCCATCCAGCAGTAGCCGCGATCACAGAAACAGCTCGTGAATGGCTATTTCGTGAGACTCCATTGGCCACTGGTCAAGTAACAAACAGGAATAAAAAATGAGTGGACAAGGCAAAACATTTCCAGGCTTGAAAGGTAAAGGTATTTTTCATTCACCCTGGGAAAAATCTTTCGACAAAATTCTCACCCCTTTTGAAGAGTTTATCCATCAGCAAACCACCAGTGGTTTATTGTTAATGGGGATGGCTGTACTTGCATTGATACTGGCTAATAGTTCAATGGCTTCTGGTTATACGCATTTTATGCATACACCTGTCAGTTTCGGCGTGGGTAGCTGGGCACTGGAAATGAGTCTGCATCACTTTATTAATGATGGCCTGATGACTTTATTTTTCTTTATCGTTGGGCTTGAGTTAAAACGAGAAATATTAGTAGGTGAGTTGGCCAGTTTACGCAATGCGGTATTGCCAATCGGTGCGGCTATCGGCGGTATGTTAGTGCCTGCATTGATTTATTTTGCCATCAATCCAGAAGGTGAAGCCGCTCGTGGCTGGGGTATTCCCATGGCCACTGATATTGCTTTTGCCATCGGGGCGTTGGCATTGCTGGCAAGTCGAGTACCCAAAGCATTAATCACTTTTCTGGTGGCATTAGCAATTGTAGATGATCTGGGTGCAGTGTTGGTAATTGCTGTATTTTATACCGATACTATTGCATTAGGTCCATTGTTGGCAGCGGCTGGACTTTTCGCTGTGCTGATGTCATTCAATCTGATGGGTATCCGCAAAACAATGCCTTATTTTATTGTCGCGATTATTTTGTGGTATGCCTTATTGCTATCAGGCGTACATGCTACTTTGGCCGGAATTCTTGGCGCTTTATCTATACCGGCAATTCCAAAATATAAACCTGAACTTTTCAGTCAACACGTGAAGGAGTTGATGATTCGTTTTGATGCCAGTCATAAGCCAGGCCAAAGCATCATGACCAATGACAAATTGCGTGCTGTGGTGCAAACGCTGGAAAATGGCGTACACAGTGTTGAAGCGCCATTACAAAAAATGGAACATGTCTGGCACATGCCGGTTGCTTTTTTAGTTATTCCCATATTTGCCTTAGCCAATGCCGGAATTCCATTGTCATTAGATTCACTGAGCGACACTCTGACTCATCCCGTGTTAGTTGGCGTATCGCTTGGTTTAATACTGGGGAAATTTATTGGTATTACCGGTGCCAGTTGGTTGTTACTAAAATTGAATGTGGCGGTTTTACCAAAAGATACACGATTTACTCAGATTGCGGGTGTCTCGCTGCTGGCAGGTATCGGTTTTACTATGTCCATTTTTGTTGCAGAATTAGGCTTTGCAGGACAAGCAGAAAACTTGCTGATGGCAAAGACGGGAGTTCTTGCGGCTTCTTTACTGGCAGGTATCGCAGGTTTTCTCTGGCTTTATATCGTAAGTAAACCCGCAGAGAAAAATACCAGACCGTAAATTCAGGCTCGTGTTTTTAAGCAATAAAGTTAGTTTTTTTTAAAATTGGAATCTATTTATGATTGACGCAGTATCCGCATTAAAACGTTTACAGGAAGGTAATCAACGTTTCGTTAATGGCTTACGTTCTATTGAAACAATGATGACGCATACTAAACGGGATGAGTTAACCGATGGGCAGGAGCCTTTCGCTATTGTTCTGGGATGCTCAGATTCTCGTGTACCTGCAGAGATTGTTTTTGACCAGGGGTTAGGCGATTTATTTGTTATTCGGGTGGCGGGTAATATTGTTGCACCATCACAAATAGGCAGTGTTGAATTTGCCGCTTCACAATTTAATACACGTCTTGTTGTTGTATTAGGGCACTCACAATGTGGCGCTATTTGTGCAACCGTTGAAGAATTAAAACGCCCGAATGCAGAACAATCACAGAATATAAAGGCGATTGTTGATCGTATTCGGCCATCTGTAGAGCCGTTTAAAGCGACAGAGTTATGGAATGATTATGAAACGTTAGTTGAACAGTCAATGCGTGCCAATGTGCGTGCTTCTGCCAATCAGTTAAGACATGGTTCAAGTATTCTGGAAAATCTCAGTGAAAATGAAGGCCTGCTGATTGTGGGTGCAGAATATTCACTGGAATCGGGTGAGGTTATCTTTTTTGAAGGTTTGCCACAGCAAGAGTGAGTTAATAATTTTGCCAAAGCAAGACTTTGTTCTGGTATGCCTCCATCAGGGGATAGCTCAGAGACAGAGCGCCAAAAAACGGCGGTCTCTCCCCGATGGAGATGCTCCACGGGTAGGTGTCATTCAGTACTTTGTCGAGTGGCATGACAAATGAAATAGTTTCATTTTCTGCAGCCATTAGATAGCCTGGTATATTGAAAAAGCTAAATAATGCAAGTAGAGAGATAAAAAAGATTTTCATTATTTCATTTAGGATTATCTGTTTTGTTATTGTCTGAATTTAAGCCATCAATAATTGGGCAACCGTCTTTACTACCAAAACATAAATTTAGTAGTAATTGCAGTTCGTTACGAAGCGTTGTTAAATCTTCTAGCTGGTGTTCAATGTCCTTTAATTTGTCACTAGTTAATTGTCGGACTTCATTTTTCGCGTGCTGAGGGTTGTCGCGCATGCTCAATAAATTCTTTATTTCTTCTAAAGAAAAATTCATGCGTTGTGCTCGCTTGATGAACTTCAGCCTGGAGACATCCTTGTCGTTATATTGACGGATACCAGAAGTATTACGGGTAATATCGGGTAGTAACCCAAATTTCTCGTAATATCGTAAGGTATCAGTATTTATTCCAGTTAAATTTGTAACTTCGCTAATTTTATACATAAGGATACTGTTTAATATTCAATAATAAAGAAATATTCATTGAGCATGTAAAGTCCTGTTAGAATTAATACAATGCCTGCAAATATTTCTAACCATTTTTGGTAGCGTGATAGGATATTCAGTGATTCTAGCCAACCCATGCTCCAGGCACCCAATATTACAGGGATACTTCTACCAATAGCAAAAGCCAATAATAATCCAAATCCAAAGCTAACTGAGCCGATTGCGGCACTAGCCGTTAATGCAACCAATAAAGCGGGTGTACAAAATGGACATACAGCAATTGAAAATGGTATGCCTAATAAAAAGGCACCCCAGATTCCTGTTACTTTTTTTGCTTTAACACCAAACCAGGGTAATCGTATGTTGATCCAGCCTGGCCACATCAGGCCCATAATGATAAGGACAGGACCTAATATTAAACCCCAGTGACGGCCCATAATCCCTTGTACCCAATCACCTCCTAAAGCAGCTGCAACCCCTAGCGCAATGTGGGTTGAAATCAAACCAGCAACAAAAGCACTACCCATCCATAAGGCACGTTTTTCTTCATGTGCTTTTGTGACGTAAGCCAGCATTACGGGTACTGATGCAAATGAAACGGGGTTAAAACTGAAGACAAAACCGGCGAGAAATGCCAGGCCGATACCTGCCCAGCTTGCTTGGGTAAGTGTTTCTTTAAATTCTGAGATGTTAATTTCGAGTGATGGGACTAATAAATACAATGCTAATCCTAATAACAAGACAGCTGTTAGATACGGACTGCCTTTCGCGGCACGGTTTAATAATTCCAGGCCATTTTCATTGAGTCCTCTGACAGAGGCAAATACCATAGGAGCTGTAAATAAGGATGCAAATAACAACCCAGCTAAAGCAGCAAAGATGAGTGAGTTCAGAGTGATAGACATACCTGCAACTATGATCACCAGAGGCAATGTACAAGCCGGTAATGTTAATCCCAACTGTATGCCATATGGCATGTTTGTTGACCCAGGTAACAATTTATAGAACTCTAAATGAGGTACTGGAATATAAATAAAGCGAGATACAAGATAAATGACTGCCATTACAGATAAAATGATACTGGGTAACGTTTCACTCCACGAAGGTGTATTAAATAGCAAAACAGCACTTACAAATATTGCGATGAGTAAGAGGCTGCGGCTTAGCCAAACAGATAAAAGGTTTTGACAACATAATTTTTTGTCATTAGATTGGTTTATTTTTACGGAATACAGCGTGTGTGTAGCTATGGTGCAAGGTTCAAAAAATGCCAATAGCCCAAGTGTTGCTGCAGTGAGAAGTAGTAATGTTGTCATTATTTTTTCTTCATATCCAGTCGTCTCAATAATTCAGTACGGAGTTTTTTTGAAGAAGGTAAACTTGAAAACACCAGTTCACCATCTATTGCGATTGATGGTGTAGACAGAACGCCTAACGCTACAGCATGGTCTAAGTCTTCTAATATATTCACTTCATGCCAGTGTATAAGGTTGTCATCTAATTCTTCAGCCAGTTTACGTAAAACTTCTTTTGCATGTCCGCATTTACCGCAACCTGGAGAAGAAAAAACTTCAATGTTGATTGTCATGATGAGTTCTCCAATTCATTTCACATATTGTGTTTAACAACACGTATTTCACCAGGACTAAATCCGGCGTTATTAATCAGTGTTTTGATTTGTTTGAGATTGCATGTCTTTCCGGGTGCCATCACAATATTGGCTATACCTTTTTCTATGTCAACGCTACTTTTTTCAATGTCTTCAAGTTTAGTTAGACTTTTTTCGACACTGTAGGCGCAAAATTTACATTTCATGCCACTTATATCAACAATAACCTGTTGTTGTTCCTGTGCATGCGCTGATGCTGTGAGAATTAAAAAAGACAGAGATATCAATAAAAATTGTTTCATATAAACCTCGTTATTTATATTTCAAGCCATTGCCAAATTGGCAACGCAAAATATGATGAAAAGAAACCCAAACACCATATTGTTATCGAAACTAGCCAGATTATCTGATTCCATTTTTGTGCTGTCCTACAAGCCATGGCGGCTTCAATATTGGTAGGGCATTGATGCCTGCTGCGCCAGATAAGCCAGGCTGTTAAAGCAAGCAAGCTACCTGAAAGAATAAAAATCCATGCTTTGTATTGGCTAAGCATGATTAATGCAGGAAAGCTGCTGGTAACCGCAATGATGACGGTACCCAGACCAAGACTCACCAGTAAAATCGGTAGAGCACAACAAAGCAATGAGCCCGTTGTAGTAAAGAGGGTGAGCAAGCTTAAACTAGTTATAGAGCGGGATCTCCACATATCATTCATAAATAAATATCGTCTTAGATGTTGTCTTGACTCCAACTCTACAACCTGGAGTCAACTCCAGGTCAAGAGTTTTATCAAATTTAAATAATTTAGCTTGGATCAGGAGGCGTTGGTGATTTCACTAGCCCAGGTGTTAAATTATGAAATAATCCGCTAAAACAAATACTTACGTGTAAACTGTTATTGGGAAACCGTAAGTATTAAGAGTGCATACACTACATAGAATACACTCATTATTTTTCCGGCTTATCTCTTCATAGAAGACATTCGTGATGATGAAATATTTTTACGACTACTATGAACCTAGAAAAATCAGTTAACCACATATTTATAGCGCAACCTCCTGGTGCACCTGGCAAATTCAAAAATCTGCTTATCACCAATAAGGTGGTAGAAAATTGCGTCTGCATTTTCAACATACCCACCATCCATGGTGATAACCACGCATTTTTTGAATTCACTATGCACATCAATGGTTTATAATCTAAACGCACTTTCAACTGATTTTTCTAGGATGATATATTGGTATTAGAAAATCGTGGTATATACTTGCTAATTTCGATAATAAGCAGGAATGGTTTCATTTTTGTTAAAATCTATCCCTTAGAGTTTTTTAACAGAATTTACTAATATAGCTATACGGAGTAGCAGAGTCCGTGTAGTAATAGTTAGAAGCAGAATTAACTTGGAGTGAACTCATGGAAAAGTTTTTCCAGTCAAAGATATTTGACAAAAAAAATTTACGCACACTTTATATCTTCGCTTTGAAGGTACTTAGTTACATAACTGTTTTTTATCTTATCTATGTTTCTGCAGATGCCCTAAAATTTGCAGTTGATCACATATTATTTCAAGATAAAAAACCGATTTATGCAGACATCATCGGGTACGGATCAAAAACAATAATAATTTTGAGTGCCATTCTTTTATTAGTCATGCTTATTAGTGCGATCATTTGGCTTTTTACAGTGCTCAATAAAGATGGGGACGATGATGAATAAGAGTCCCATCAAAACAGCGCGAGAAAACATACTAACCAGTTTTTTAAGCTCTGAAGATGGTCACTTTATTGTAGATACGTTAAGAAACGTCATTTGGTTTGTTTTGATAGCATTGTCTGCATTAGGGTTACAATTGATTGTTCAATGGGCAGAGGGGAATGGAGCATCAAATTTTATTGTATTGATACTAACAGGCGCTGAGTACGCATTGCTCGTCGCAGATGTCATATGGTTTCTCTCGAGGCTCGGCGTAACAACCTATTTGGCGATAATGAATACTTTTTCTCAGCTCAATAAAAATAAATCGGTAACAACCCAATCCAGCTCAACTCATTCTACTTCGCATCCAAAATCCGTTGATTGAAGCGTTGAATGTCTGCATATCTTACTAACTATGACTTATTAGCGACGGCTAATGATTGGTAGCAATCCTTTAAAATTATTCCTGTGATCTTCCGCTTAAGGGTGCAAGCAGTCATCCAGGAAGCGAGAAATTTATTCATTTGCATAACAATAATTCCATTCAAAACCTGAGAGCTTATATAAAATATTTAAAAACTGATCAGTAGGTACAGCTTCATGTGGATAGATGTGGTTCACTTCAAAGCCACCGCGAGCAAAGCCGCATTCATGTTTCCAGTTAAGCTCGGCATAAGGGGTTTGCGTCTGGCATTTATCACAGTTACATCGTTTTCTCGCCAGTTTCCAGTCAGGTGTTTTCCAGTCAGAAATACGTTTAGTGCAGGCAGGGCATTTTGGATTCGCCGTTTGAGTGTGGCCTAAACACCGCGGTTCCTGTGTTGGATCAATAACAGAAATAAAACAGTGGCTTTCACCTTCAGTCGGCATCAGGCTTATATTGGGTGAACAACCTAAAAAAGTAATCAAGCTTAGAAAATTTTCACCTGGCAGGTAATGATTATTAGCGTGTGCATGTTCTGTAATAAACTGCGAATCACCTAATGTTTTCAATAACTGCTGGTTATCAATTATTTTATTGGTGATGGTTGGGAAAAAAATTAATTTTGAAGTTGTCATTTCAAATAGTGTTTAAGTAAATGCGTTGATTATAACATGCTTGTTATATCTCAAAACGACCATGTTTTTGAAATATATTTGGTCTACAATAGCGGGCTATGAATTTATTTAATTTTTCTATTTCTCGATTACCCCAAATTATCTTTAGCCGAGGCGCTGTAAAACAGTTGCCCGAGCTATGCCAGCAATATGGAACTAATGTTTTGCTGGTCACCGGTGCCCATTCATTTGAATCCAGTGTTGCTTTTTCTCAACTTAAATCTGCATTTGAGGAGGGGGGGATTAAATTTGAAAAATGTTCAGTTCCTGGAGAGCCCTCTCCTGATCTTATTGATACCGTGGTGCATCGGTTTAAAGATCAATCATTTGATGTGGTATTAGGTATAGGTGGCGGCAGTGCTTTAGATGCGGCAAAAGCCATTGCCGGCTTATTAGAGGTAAAACAATCAGTGATGAATTACCTTGAAGGAGTAGGCCCCGAGCTTACTTATGAGGGGCCAGTAGTGCCCTTTATAGCCGTACCTACAACCGCAGGTACTGGTTCTGAGGCAACTAAAAATGCGGTGCTCAGTGTGCAGGGTGATAATGGGTTTAAAAAATCATTCAGAGATGACAAGCTGGTTGCTGAAATTGCAGTGATTGATCCGCAGTTATTGAGAAGCTGTCCAAAAAATATAATTGCGGCAAATGGTATGGATGCTTTAACCCAGTTAATCGAATCTTATGTTTCAACGCGTTCAAATAATATGACGGATGCTTTAGCGTTAAGTGGTATTCGATCTGCGAGAGACGGGCTGCTTGCGTTGTATAATGATCAGGAAAATACCGAAGCTCAGGACAAAATGGCCTACGCATCATTAATGTCGGGTATTTGTCTTGCACAGACGGGACTAGGTTCTGTGCATGGTCTAGCTTCCCCCTTGGGGGCATTTTATCCTATTCCCCATGGTGTTGTTTGCGGCACATTACTTGCGCAGGCAACGGATATGAATATTCATATTATGTTGCAGAGGGACTCAACGAATTCAGCGCTAGATAAATATGCAATTCTGGGTGATGTGATTACCCAGCAGCGTTGTAAGAATAAACATATGTCGTGGGAAGTTTTATGTGAAATGCTACAAAGCTGGACGGATGAAATGCAGTTACCCAGGTTGGGTGAGCTTGGCTTGACTGAAGCTGGGCTGGATAAAGTGGTTGCGAATAGCCGTGGTAGTAGTATGAAAACCAATCCTGTTGAAATGACAGATGGGGAAATTCGAGAGTTATTGCAAAGAAGAATATAATAACGATTGCCCTCTGTGTCAGGATAGTTGTTTCTACTTTGTGTGGTATTTCACTGGATATAATTTTCGGTACTACCAATACTGGCCGAAGGTTAATCCAAAGGAACTGGTCATGAAAGCTTTATTAAAGTTGTAATCAGGGTTGACCCATAAATTTGAGTATGTTCAGACTCAATGATAACGGTGGATCCGCTTCGTTTGATTTAAAATTTCTTCGTGTTCTCTGTGTCTCTATGCCAGTTATTTTGTGGGGATAGCCCAGATTCTGTAACCGGATTGAAAAAATCACAAAACCGAAGGTAAAATGGAAATAGCTTCATGTTCAGCTGCTTTGTCTTTTTCATCGCGAGAAAACTGGTAATCAAGCAGGTCATAATATCGACGAATATTGGTAACGTACTTCACCGGTTCCCAGCCGCGAGCATATCCGTATTTGGTTTTTTTATACCATTTTTTTCTGGCTAATAAGGGCAGGGTGGTTTGCAGGTCAACCCATTTGTTCGGGTTTTTGCCTTGCTTCCTGGCAATTTCCTGTGCATCGATTACGTGATAGTAACCTACATTATATGCGGCCATGGCATACCAGGTTCTATCGGGTTCTTTAAGTTCCTCCGGGAAGCGACGACGAATTTTATCCAGATATTTTGCGCCACCCCAAATACTGCTTTCAGGGTCGAGTCTATTTTTTACACCTAGTAATCCTGCTGTTTGTCGAGTTAGCATCATAATGCCCCTGACACCCGTTGGTGAAATGGCTTTCGGATTCCAGTGTGATTCCTGATACCCCATTGAGGCTAATAATTTCCAGTCCAGATTATATTTAACAGCCGCTTTTTGGTACATATCGAGATATTTACTGAGGCGGGTTGCGATGTGTCGTTTATAAATTCTATTTCCGACATAGTCAAATTGGTCTACATGGCCATAGTGTTTTTCAATTAAATGGGTGATTTCCCCATCGTTTAAATTTCGCCAGAAAAAACTCATGGCTTTATCATACAAACTGGAATCCTGTACTTTAGGGAAGGCCCAGGCCAATTGTTTAGGTTTGGAAATATCAAATGCCACGCGTAATTCCAGTAAAAAACGTTGGTTAAGTGAAACTTCGTTTGAGTCGGCAATGGTATAATCAATTAATTGATTTTCTACCAGATAAAGTAACTGCTCACTTTCAATGCTCTTTTGGGTATTCCAGTTCAGCTCGGGGTATTCTGCTTTTAATTCATTTAGACTTTCTATATGGCTAGAACCTTCGATGACTTCAAGTATGCCGTTTTCAAGATCGGCAATTTTTTTTGGGCGGTAAGACTGGTTGTTATAAATTAGTTGCTCGGTAATATCCATATAACTGGCGGCAAAACGAACATATTCTTTGCGTGATTCAGTAATGGTTAAACCCGCTGCTGCAAAATGGGCCTTGCCCGTGTTTAGCATTTCAAAAATTTCCTGCAGGTTATCACTGGTAATGACTTTAAGTTCTACACCTAGTGAGTCAGCAAATAGCCTGGCTAACTCATATTCAAAACCGGTTTTTCCACTCGGGCCTTCATAATAAGTGGTAGAGCTATTGCGGGTAACAATAACTAGCTCACCGGTTTCCAGCACGTGATTGAGTGTGTTCGGTTTAAAGAGCAGGGGTACTACTTTAAACATCATGAGAATGACACTGACCAATAAAATCAGCGAGACGACAATAAGTCGGCAGCGTGAAATTTGTAAAGAATTATCCATATAAAATGCTACATCAATACTTTATAGGCGTTATATTTGGGCAACTAGAAGAACTGGAATAGTTAATCTATTTATAGCTCAAATTCACTCCAGATGGGGCAATGATCCGAGGGTTTTTCCATGCCCCGAACATTGTAGTCTATGCCCGCATCACAACACCGGGCGCTTAGTTTTTGGGTTGCCAGTATCAGGTCTATTCGCAACCCGCGCCTGGGTTCTTTATCGAAACCTCTGCTACGGTAGTCAAACCAGCTAAAGCGGTCGTTTACATCCGGGTGTAATTGGCGGTAGGTGTCTATTAAGCCCCAGTCGTAAAGTGTTTTGATCCATTCTCTTTCTTCGGGTAAAAAACTACACTTACCGGTTTTTAGCCAGCGTTTCGCATTATCTTCACCAATGCCAATATCTATATCAAGGGGCGCAATATTCATATCACCCATAACAATTAAATTATCATTCGCTGAATATTGTGTCGTTAATAATTGTGTTAGATCCTGGTAAAACTTTTTCTTGGCGGGAAATTTTGTTGGATGGCTAATGCTGTCACCCTGTGGAAAATAACCGTTCATAACAGTAATAACTTCATTGTTTATTTCAAATTTAGCCGATATAAAACGGCGTTGAGATTCTTCCGTGTCTCCGGCAAACCCTTTACTTATCTCAAGTGGCTGATGCTTAAACAGCAGGGCGACACCATAGTGGGTTTTTTGCCCATGAAAAGTACACTGGTAGCCCAGTGATTCAATCATTTCAAGTGGAAAATCAGCATCCTGAGCCTTGGTTTCCTGTATACCGATAACATCGGGAGAGTGGGTGCTGACGAGCTTTTCAAGCTGATGCTGGCGCATTCTTATGCTGTTGGTGTTAAAAGAGATAACTTTCATTATTGTGAGTAAATCAATTAAAGGTAAAATACGCAGCATACACTATTCCTGTATTAATCGCTTGTTGAGAATTTTATGTTAAATATCATGTATATAAATGCATATTCAGATAATTACATCTGGCTTTTACAACGTAATAACTTGCCACAGGTGGTTTTGATTGATCCGGGGCAGGCTGCTCAGGTGATTAAATACCTGGAAGAAAACAGCTTGCAGCTAGTGTCAATCCTGATAACTCACCAGCACTATGATCATACGGGGGGGGTGGCAGAGCTATTAGAGAAATATCCAGAAATATCAATAATAGGCCCGGATAGAGACCCATCAAAAAATAAACTCAGCATCGATTTACCCATAGCGGATCTGTTTACTCAAAAAGTGTGTGATGGTTCTGTGTTAACCATTCCGGAACTTGATATCAGGTTTGAAGTGAAGGCGATACCCGGTCATACACTTGACCACCTTGCTTATATCGGGGAGGGCGTGGTGTTTTGTGGTGACATTCTGTTTGGTGCGGGTTGTGGTCGAATTTTCAGTGGTACAGCACAAATGTTTACAAAATCACTGGCAATGCTCATGACCTTGCCTGAAGAGACAAAGCTGTATTTTGCCCATGAATATACGCTAGATAATCTGGGTTTTGCAAAATGGGTGGAGCCTGAAAGTGTAGAGGTTATTCAGCGCGATAATATTGAAATGGCGAAACAGGAAAAGGGCTTACCTACCGTGCCAGGCACGGTTGGCCTTGAGCTAAAAACCAACCCCTTTGTTCGGTTGCATCAACCCCAGGTCAAACAGGCAGCAGAAAAGTTTGCGGGGCGTGAATTGAATGAGGATTGGGAGGTCTTTGCAGCACTACGTATGTGGAAAGATAGTAAATACGATTAGTATTGGTGGGTACTATCATCCTTTAGCCGATGTAAACAAACGCACGAGTTCTAGCTGAATTTGATTACTGGCATCTCGAAATTTACCATTCAAAATTTTAGACGCCGCCGATGTATGGCCATTTTCAAATTCTACCAGTACTTCACCAGCACAAAGATGAAATTCTGCGTGTATTTTTCTTAAAGCTTCGTATTCTGGCAAGTGGGAATAGAGCTTTTCCCCGGACCCGTATAGCCATTTTCCTAGCACACACAATGTATCCTGGGAGACGGTAGCTACTTCATATTTCTCAGTGCTCGTACCATCCAGGGTGCTGGTTAATTTGCGCTTCCAGGCCATGTGTGCGCCCAGTACTTCCTGTAGATTCAGACCTGATAACTGCTCCTCTTCAGGTTCGAGTTCTAGTTTTGCTGAATTATCACCTGCTAATCTTTTTAGTAGCCAGCTTTTTAAAGACATTTTTGTACCTCTCAAGATGTTTATTAAATGTATTTGGGTTTATTCCTGAGAATTGGGGGCGCTTCGATTTTAAAGCCTTTTTCACCAATGGTCACCGGGCTGAGTTATATTAGCATTTTATTATATAGCTTGTGTTATTAATTTGCTGATTTGTGAGTAAAATATCCAGCACAAGACTTTCGTGGGATGGAGGTTTTGTCAGCATCCCCCTTAACTAGACAGTTTGAATGCTTTACTCTTTGATTCAACTGGAACATGAGTATTTTGCTGGATTCTAGTGGGTTAATTGCCGTTACAGGCGTTTCGATCATTTTTAAAGATATTAGTTGAGGCTAAAAGTTGCTATTAGTTATCTGCCCATAAACGAAATAGATTGTTTAATTTAATAAATCTACTTATCAAAGACCTTTAATCTGGCTGGGTTAGAATATGCTAATTTAATAAGATAAAGTAATAAGATTTAAAGTATAACAATTAATTTTATCTACTAGGAAATAGTAAGATTAAAAAAGTGTAATGCAGCTATCATTAATGAATCAATAAAAAAATTATTCTTACCTGGAATCTGATAAAAAATAATGAATTATTTTTTATCAGTGAAAAACTATTATATTATCTGGTGTGCTAGCAAGAGGTAGGGAAATGACGTCAAAACGAGCACTCATTGTCGATGATTCAAAATCTGCACGCTTTGCACTTAAGCGAATGTTGAAAGCACTAAAGCTTGAGGTCGATACTGTCGAATCAGCGGCTGATGCAATGGCTTATCTGGACGAGCATCTTCCAGATGTGATTTTTATGGATCATATGATGCCGGGTATGGATGGCTTTGAAGCGGTTAAGCGCATTAAAAATAACCCTCAAACTGCGATTGTACCCATTATGATGTATACCTCTAAGGGAGGGGATGTCTATCTTAGTGAGGCTCGGGCACTTGGTGCCGTGGGAATAATTCGAAAAACAATTGCCCCTGTAGAACTTAAAGAATCGCTTCTAGAATTAGGCTTAATAGATGATACACCGCATAAATCTTCACTCAAAATAGATGAGGCACCTAAAAACAAAACCAGTGATGCCATAAGACAGGAAATACCTTTACAAAAAGAAAATGTTCTTGATACATATATAAAAGATCTTCACAAATTAATGGATGATCAAACTATTGAATTACATAGAAGTATGTGGTTGGGAGTTGAATCGGTTAGCAATGAAATATTTAATCGTCTCAATAGTGACCTTGAAGAAAAGATAGAAAAAATACAGGCCGTACCCAGGAAGGAAGATGTTGATAGTTTTTCAATTTATAATAATAAAACGTTATGGTCAGTTTTAATTGTTAGCGTATTATTAATTATTTCAGTTCTTATTAATTTTACATTAATATCTAATATTGATCGCCTTGAAAGTAAATTGGCGTCATTTGAAATTGAACAATCGCCGTTCAGGCAAAACAGTCAAATATTAAAAGAGGTTTCGAATGCAGGAAATAAAATATCAGATAATCATCAGGCAAGGGAAGAATTTACGAAGTGGGCTCTTAATAAGGTAATAGAATATCCGTTTGACGAAGTAGCTCTTAATGATAAAAGATTAGCTAAAATTGAAGAGTTAATTCAGAAAGCACTAAAGGCGAAATTTAAAGGACGTATTATATTACAAACACATGCGGGAAATTTTTGTTTAAAAAGCGACCAAATGGGAAATTATAAGCTTGCTGATAATAACTTATCTATTGATGATTGCACACTTATCGGCAATTATATTCAGCCTGATGATGAGCCTACAAGTCATCAGTCATTGAGTTTTGTAAATTATCTTTCTGATACCAATTTATTAAATGAACAAGGTATTGCCATAGAGGTCGTCAGTCTGACAAGAAAACTAGCGCTATCAAAGTACCCTAAAAGGTCTCCGCAGACAACGGCAGATAAATGGAATCAGGCAGCACAACTGAATAATCGCATCACAGTTATGCTTGAATCTGATGGAAATGATTTCATGTAGTATTTTCCTGGTGCTATCGCTCAGATATGTTTAGAGGTGATTTTTTGATTATATTTGCGGTAAATTCCCTGCTTTTTAGATATACTTCCCTCAAATAATGAAATGCAAATATAATATGAAACTTTTTTTGTACTTTAGCAATCTGCTGTTATTAACAATATTTAGTTCAACCATAGCCAATGCAGGTGTTTTCTTTGCCATTGCACCTGCCATGATTACGGTTGATACCGATAATGGATCGACTCGTCCCCTGGTTGCCGATATTCGTCTGGCATACGAAATTGAAAAACACCAGATTGAACTGGCTGTGATGAGCAGTGTAAAAGAAGACAAACTTAATCAGCTTACTGTCGATATTCCATCGATTACTTCCGTTTTTTACCGCTACTCGCCTTATTTTAAGGACCGTTTAAAAATACATGTGATTTTAGGTGTCAGCCAGATAGATGTTGATTCTATATATCCGAATACGGCTGATTCCACAGATAGTTTTGAAGGGGTTAGCTTCGGGGTTGGTGTTGAAGAAGCGTTTATAAGTATTCCTGAACTTAAACTAAAACTCGACTGGATACAGCTGTACCGTGGTGACCAGTTAAATATTAATGCATTGAGCCTGGGGCTACGTTATGAGTTTTAAAAAAGTCCTCCCAATAATATTAGCCGCTCTATTCGTATTGTTAACGGCTTGCAGTGATAAGGAAAATGAAGTTAATCTGGTTAACTTACATGTTGCGGCTCAGCAGGATATAGTGTCGATTAATTTTCCAGTAGATACAATTGAAACCGTACTATCGATAAATAGTGAATTTGATTTTAGTTTGCAAGGTTTGAAGTCGCAAACGCAGGATGTTGTTACACTGAGCAAAAATGTACAGTGGTCACTTTCTGAAAATGCCAGCAGCACAATTGATAAAAATGGGCATTTTATTGCCAGTGCAAATGCTGAAATTATTACCCTTAGTGCACGGTTTGGGCATTTAGTTGAAAGCATTGAAATAAGAGTATCATCCGCTGTATTTGACCGGGTCGTAGAATTTAGTAATGAAGCCTTTAGCATTGATATGTGTCAGTCACAAAACATCAAGCCCGTTGGACGTTATGTTGATGAAGATGGAAATGAAGAAATACGCCCGGTTGATAGCACCATTATTAATACCATTGAATGGCTTGTACGTAACCAGGAAGATAATGTCGAATCACAACGTGCGCATATTGAAACTTCAGGTAACCAGGCAACTGTACGCACCCTAAGCGCAGGTAATATTGTTATTCAGGCAAAAGCACTTTCAATATTAACAGGGAATGTTGAGACATCGATTGACTTTGAACAGGCAATTGGCAGCGACCTTAATAGTATTAAATTATGTGATAGTAGTGATATAGATTTGCTCAACTGTAATCTCGACACCACTGAGATTGAAAAAGATAAAACACTGTCTTTAATTTCAGTTGGAACATATCAGGCAATAGATGGCTCGTCACTAAATACCAATATAAGTAATAATAGTAAATGGGGAATAGAGAATACGAATGCAACTATTGCCCTGTCAGGTGATCGTCAACAACTTAATATTACCGGTGATTCTGAAAACACCAGTGCCATAATATCTGTAGCCTGTGGTGATATTGTTGAATCTATTGTTGACAATGATATTACCAAGGGGGTAGTCCTTAAAAGTTCGGTGACGTGTGACAATAACATTGATTGTCTGGAAGCTTCTCAACAGATTAAAATTAGTCCGTTAGCTGTTACCTCATTAAAGGTTACAGCGAATGGCAATGACTTAACCGATGGGCAAAGCTTAACCCTGAGTGGAAATCCAGCAGAAGTTACCCTGATAGTGACTGCGGTTTTTTCTAATAATAGCAGTCAAGTGATTACCGAAGACAGTAATTTAGCCTATTCCATTACCCTGGGTAATAACACTGTGATTGTGGAAAAAGCAGGTCTTGATGGGGTGTACACTGTGAATAGTTTCGGTACTGCTGAAATTAAGCTCGATTTTAGTGGTGAGTCTTTTCTTGCGGTCATTGTCACTGCACCTTGAACTGACCTTCATGAACAATGATATATCTGATAAATATTTTCACTATTATTTTGGCAGTCGTTTTTGCATTGCAACTTTCAAATGAAAAAAATGTTTATAAAGTTTCTGTATTAGTGATTTTAGCAGGTATTGTTTTTCATTTTATTGAGGCGTATTTAAATTACACATCAAACACCTGTGAAACAATATTAGACGAAAGCCTGATAAGTAGTATCGATAAGTGTATAAACTATGAGTCCGGTCTCATGATTTTTGCGCAAGCTGGCATAATTGCTGGTTTCACAGTTATCTTTGTGAAATATCTGTATAGCAAAAAATAATCAATGTCACTGTGTCCCGTTAACAGAAATGATTTTATGTTTAATGCGTATTGTGACTAAATTAACTTTCATTTTATCCTGTTTGAAACATAAATTGGGCGTGTCTTAGGCAGGCACCCCCAATTCATGTCTCTAATTGTTAACAGGACAGCAGTGCGAAGAAATATACGGAGAGACCATTACCACTCCATGATGCTACCGCCGGTGAAACCTATGACCCTGAATTAACCGTTGCACACCCAGTGGTATGATTCCGAGAGTAACATCCTTCATTGAAGGATGGTTACCCAGTATCGACTATCTCCCCGTAATTTCCATATAACCTATTCCCGAAATATCTCCATGAGCAATGATAGGTCCTTCCCAGTATGGATAAACAGTATTTAACCAATGTTCAGAATCATTTGCTTCAATACGCCATTGGTAGCGTTCATTGGATTTATTTACTTGTACAGACCAAATAATGGGTAGTGATTTTGATTTGTTATTACCAATATCCACAGGCTTATTTTCAAGAATTTTAAGTCTAATGTCGCTACCCTTTAAAGCAATTGAGCGACCATCTTGTTCAATCCATGTCCCACTATAAAAATGTTTACCATTATCATTGCGTAAACGATAAAGCATCACAGCGCTACCATTCTCTAAATGCAGGCTGAACCAGTCCCACCCAGATTGACTATCAGCGAGCGGCTGTGAACTCCATTCATGATCCATCCATCCTTGACCAGAAACATTCAGACTTTGATCTCCATGCTTAACCTCTCCAGTTATTGAAATGTGTGGTTGACTATAATAATAACTTGCTTGTCCCTGATCAGACTTCGCACTATAACCCTTAATACCATTCAGCACCCAGGGTGTATTAACTTTCATTGACAGACGAACACGATAGTCTTTCACATTAAATACTAATTCACCGGGTAGTGGGGCAGACTCATTTCCAAGCCAGAGCCAATCATCTAACCATGCGGAAAACTGACTGCCTTTAGCATTAAGGTCTACTCCCGCCTGGCCAATACCTCCGCGAGCAAAACGTTCATTATAAATAAAGCCATCCGGGGTAGACAAAGCCGCATGAGCCATCCAGAGCTGATTACTAACCCACCCTTCAGCCTGTCCTTTACTGTTAATTGCCTGTCGAAATAAAGTCCAGTGAGCGCCCCATTCACGCCCTGTTTTATCAGTAAGGTTCGCGGTTAGATACCACCATTCAATACGGTATTTGGGATGAGTCAAATGGTCACGCGGAAAGACTAATTTTTTATTGGGTACGACCAGACTAAAGCCCTCTCCTTTACTGCGCAGCACATCATAGGTATCACCGGCGAAAATGAGATGAACCATGCTCATGCTTAATAAGAAAAAGAGTAGCCTTATCATCCGTTGTCACCACCCAGTTGTTTCAATGCCTGTGGCAATCGAAAACGTACTTGGGTTAGTGAGATGACTAAGGTCAAAATCACAATGCCTGTAGTGATAATTAACAAATGGGCAGCAGGTTCCCATCGCCATTCAATGGGCATAGTCCATCCAAATGATATGACATTTAAATCTTCTATCATCAAGATAGACATCAAGCTACCTAATGGAATAGACAGCCCCCATGTAATCAATACACAGACACCTAAAGGCAAAACAATTAAACCTAACCATTCCCTCTGTTTTAATCCCATCGATCGCCAGTGAGCATATTCTGGTAGACGTTGCTGGTGAATCGCAAGCAAAGACGCAAATAATGCAATACCTGCAACCGCAAGTGTAAGAACATTCATTGCTGCGGTAATCGCAAAGGTTCGATTAAAAATACTTAACGATACTTGCAAAATATCATTACTATACAACCAGTCACCCGGTTGAGCACCAGCATCTAGTAATATAGATTCTGGGTCGACTTCCTCTTTTAGCCACACGGCTATGTGTGGTTGTAATTCAGCTTTTGGCCAGTATTGTTTTACACGATCAAACGGTAGATAGAACTCATAAGTGCTATTACCATAATCATAATAAAATCCGACAACCTTGAAAGAATGCAAGCCTGTTGGGGTATCAAATTCAACATGATCACCCAGTTTGATACCCGATAAATGCTGCGCCTGTTCATTGGCTAGAATCACACCATCTGTATTACCGTACCAGGACTCTAGTCCTTCAGGATCAGATTCAGCAATAGGTAGAACAAGCATATCAGGTGCTTGAGTATTCATGCCCCGAATTAAGGTTTTGCGTTTTTTCCAGCGAAATGTCACAAGATAACGTAAATGATGATTTTCTAGGCCAGGGGACTGCAGGAGTTTTTGAAGATTGAGGTTTTTAGTCTGGACATAAACATCAGCAGACATGCGTTGTTGTAGATAATCAGTCAACGCTATTCTGAATGAACCTACCAATGTATCAACACCTACATTAGCCGTTAAAGTCAGCAATAAAGCCATTAGAGCAATTCGAATGCCAGGTAGTTGTGCCCATCCATCACTTAAAGCCCAACGCAATCGCCAGGACTTCTCAGGTAGCAGGGCCTGTAAAGCAGATAATGACAATGCTAATAGAACAGGTAGTATAAATGCGGCTGAAAAAAGCATCAAAGCCAGCATAACAAACCATTGAGTTACCGTACTTAAAGAAGGGTACATAAGCATGGCCAATATAGCCAAACCAAAAGCGATTAGAGTAAAACGTTTTAGAATTTTACGATCTTCACTTTTCTCAACAATCAGTTCTCTTTGCTTAAGTATGGTTTGACGGGTTCGCGACCACAGTGGCCATGCCAAAGCCAATACCAGGCCTAGCAAGGTCAGGCTCCACGCTTTAAATATTACAATCGGTTGTAATATTAAATGATGATCCAGTACTGCACCATAAAGGTTTTGTAATGTTGAAGCAACGACAGGTAAGAGCGCCTGTCCCAAAGCGTAACCTAAAATTAATCCGAAACCCGTGCCCAATAAACTAAGCAATAAAGTTTCAACAGCAATCGCTAAAGTTATTGATCGAACACTTACCCCTATTTCCTGCAAAATTGTGAGTGTTTGCGTTCTTATTCGTAATGAGAAGTGCACCGCATTAAAAACTATAAAGAACCCCACCGCAAAAGATAATAAGCTCATGGCATTTAGGTGAGTATGCAAGCTTTGCGTTAACTCAGATAAATCTAAAACCTGTTCATTTGTCATTAGCTTTAAATTAGAAGGCAATAGCCGACTTAAACTGATAGCGTCCTCATCACTTAAACCCGCCACAGCCAGGTAACTAACACTGGTACGATTCAACACTGTCATTGCAGCGCCGATATCCATAAAAATTCGCTCTCCTTGCTGTTTCCTGGTTTGTATTAAGGCAGGTGGTAGAGATATGCCAGAACTAAGCGATAATTGCTTACCTGTTGATATATTTAATCTTTTGGCAAGACTGGCGGGGTACCATGCCTGAAATGGAAACTGGGTTAGTGACTGCCAATTGTTTGTATCTCTATATTCACCTCTGTCTATAGGGGGTAAAGCTAGAAGATCAGTCGCGATTAGGTTTACTGGCTGTTGGTCAGCACTGGTTAATCGCACTTCTAAAACGGGATAAATTTGCCGGTAACCATTTCGACGTAATTTAATATAATCCTTTAATATTATGCCTGTATCATCCTTTGATTTTATCCAGTGAGTGGCTTGCGCACCCAGGAATTGATCAGCCTCAAGGTAGCTTGCTCTGGCATGTTCATTTATGAATTGAATTGCAACCCAAAGCGTAACGCCTGTGACTAAACCGATAAATAAAAAAAGTGCTTGAAGAGGGTGTCGACGATAATGGCTCTCCATAACCATAAACAGTAAACCTATACGCTTAAGGTCTTCCATTACGCAGGTTCCAACTGCCCATATCGCAGATACCATTGCTCATCAAGATGTGCAGCCATGCTAGAACTGTGTGTGACCATTAAAAGACTACTTCCAGCATCTTTAACTAAAGATACCAATAGCTTAATCACCGTTTTGCTATTGTTTTCATCCAGGTTGCCCGTTGGCTCATCGGCCAATATCAGCGATGGTTGGTGCAATAACGCTCTGCCGATAGCCACTCGTTGTTGTTGACCACCCGATAGTTGCTGGGGAAGACGCTTTAGCAAATCATTTAAACCTAACCTGTTGATTAAGTGATCTCGAAAGTCCATGTCCAATCGTTGACATAATCGAGCCTGCAATTCCAGATTATCCAGAATGGACAAGGTCGGTATTAAATGAAATTGTTGAAAAATTAGACTTAACTGGCTTCGTCGAACTTGATTCCATTGTTTTTCATTAAATTTAGTCCAATTTTCATTCTGGAAATTGATTTCACCTTTATCCGGTCTATCTAAACCCGCAATTAAATGTAATAAAGTGCTTTTGCCACAGCCACTCTCTCCCAGTAGAGCGGCAGAGCGGCCCTGGTTCAATGACAGGTTAGCATCTCGTAATACAATAACTGAGCTATCCGATTGTTGATAAGATTTAGATAGGTGAGAAAGTTCAAGCATTATTTAACCTATATATTGGCATTTCTTAAGTATTTCGATCTTAAAAAGAAGAGCCCGGTTTTGCAGTTATTTTTATCGCATTTTCTACCGAGTCCATAATTTCTATCGCTTTGTTAATTTTCACTGTTTTAAAAATGAGCCCGTACATAGCCTACTTTGATGTCTTATATTCACTTGAGTATCAATTTCCAGGTTTGCTTGCCTTCTTTTCTAAATTAATGCAATAATCTTGCTCACTATGGTGGGGATATTAGTGGATGCTTTTATTTAGAAGCAAATAATTAAACTTAGAAATCCAAGCTTTTCATATAGTAATAGTAAGTGACCATTTTATGAAAGCTTTTTACTTTGCAAAGGGATAAATATAATGAAAAACTTTCTAGTGCTTTTTATCGGTTTATTATTTTTATATAGTTTTACTACATCAGCTGACAGTATAAACAAACAATCAGAAGACGTTTTAATGTAAGCGCCAACAAATCAGCATAACTAATCTCCACCCACTTTCGATAACTTAACATTCCAGGGTAATAGTTCTTCAAGCTTCTCAACGGTATCAGCATCTGCAATATTTTCTAAAATATGTCGAATA
>Ga0316207_10001515_pt1 | contig 28142 bp, 32 predicted proteins | sample 6weekpyrite_MG_FD_204943 | JGI IMG/M metagenome (GOLD analysis project Ga0316207, IMG submission 204943) | Microbial mat bacterial communities from mineral coupon in-situ incubated in ocean water Damariscotta River, Maine, United States -... | ecosystem: Environmental > Aquatic > Marine >...
ATAGCCAAGTGAGCGGATGCGAACGCCGGCGCTTGAGGCGCAACAAGAAAACGGCCAAGTAGAGCCGCATGACTGAATTCACACTACCCGGCTTCGACCTCGACAAGTTCATCACCGAAACCCTTGCCGAAGATCTTGGCGTTGGCCTTCCCGGTGGGGGTAAGGATGTGACAAGCGAAAGCGTGATCCCCGCTGATGCGCGCTTTGCGGGCGTCATGGACAGCCGCGATGCGATTGTGGTGGCGGGCCTGCCGCTCGCCGAAGCGTTTTTCCGGCATCTCGATCCTGATTGCATGATTGAAAGCCTTGTTGGCGATGGTGATGCGGTTGAAGCGGGCGCGGATCTGATGCGGCTTGAAGGCAATGCCCGCGCGCTTCTGACGGCAGAGCGCAGCGCATTGAACATCGTCCAGCATCTCTCCGGCATCGCCACCATGGCGCGCACCTATGTCGATGCGATGCGAGAAGGCTCGGCCACCTGCACGCTGCTCGACACCCGCAAGACCTTGCCCGGCCTGCGCGTTCTGGAGAAATACGCGACCCGACAGGGCGGCGCGCAAAACCACCGCATGGGCCTCTATGATGCCGCGATGATCAAGGACAACCACGTCGCGGTCGCAGGTAGCGTGGGCGAAGCAGTGCGCCGCGCGCGCGATGCGGGCGTTAAACCGATCATCTGTGAGGTCGACCGGCTCGACCAGATCGAACCCGCGATTGAAGCAGGTGCGCACCACCTGCTGCTCGACAACATGTCACCCGAAACGCTCAAAGAGGCGGTCGCAATGGTCGCAGGCCGCACCGCGACCGAGGCGTCAGGCGGGATCAACCTCGACACCATCGCGGCGAAAGCGGCGAGCGGAGTGGATTATTGCAGCGTCGGCAGGCTGACCCAGAGTGCACCGGCGGCGGATGTTGGGCTGGATTTCGCGCTGGTATGAAATGGCGGAGGGGTCCGCGGCCATGGGCCGTCAGGGTTTTTGCTCTGGCGTTCCTTGCAGCGGCAGCGTTCCGCTTGGTCGAAGGGCTTATCAATCTCGAGACTTCCGCATGGCGGCTCGCAGACTGGATGGGGAGCCTCGTCCAGTCGCAAGACGCGGTGATCGTAGGCCTGTTCATTGAATTCACGATCGCTTTGATCCCGATCATCTGGATTTATGGTATAGGTAGTCGCGTCGCTCGCTGGTTCGTACTTGCCTTCGGACTCTACAAGCTGCTGGGCTTTCGCATGCTTTACACAATTACTACGATGCTGGGACCGATCTCATGGTGGGCCTATATCGAGCCTGTTCTGATAATCATTGCACTGACCATGCTGCTCTCTCCAAGCTTAGGCGAATACCTGAAATCGCCCGAGAAGGAGGTTGAGCCTGAGACTTTCGCTTAGCCTTTTTGCCGCCCTTGCACTCGCGATCCCTTCGCTGGCCAACGCGCAGGCTTATCAATGCCGCGCACCCTCTGTCTCCAGTGTTCCGCAGATCGCGCCCGATGCCCGACCTCGCCAAGTACCAGTAACAGGCTACACACTCGCGCTAAGCTGGTCACCGGCCTTCTGCCGCACGCGGCAGGACAGCCGCTCGCATCGCGTTCAATGTTCGGGCGATAATGGCCGCTTTGGCCTTGTCGTCCACGGCCTGTGGCCGCAGGGCGCGCGCACCTATCCGCAATGGTGCCCCACGCAAAGCCGCGTCACCCCGCGTCAGGCACGCGAGAATATGTGCATGATGCCCTCTGCCCGCCTGATCGCGCGGCAATGGGCCAAGCATGGCAGCTGCATGGTCCGTAGGCCCGAAACCTATTTCAATGTGACCCGCGTTTTGTGGGAGAGCCTGCGCATTCCCGATTATGACCGGATCAGCCGCGAAGATGGCCTTACCGCTGGCCGCATCCGCCAGGCTTTTGCCGATGCCAATGGCCGGATGTGGCAACCGTCGCATGTCGGCGTAAAGCTGGGCAGCGACGGTTGGCTTGAAGAGATCCGCCTGTGCTACAATGCCCGCTTCCGCCCCACGCGCTGCGACACGCGGCGTCTGGGCGCACGCGACGGCACAAGGGCGCGGATCTGGAGGGGACTATGATGCGAATTTATCAAACCGGATTGCTGCTTTTTGCGCTGATGCTCAGCGCCTGCATGGCAATCGCTCCTACAGCACAAGTCGACGCAGGCGCGGCCGGGCAGGCAGAAGATGCCGTGTTCGTCATCCGCCATCTGCAAAAGGCAAGCGGCGATGATCCCGTGCTCACCAGCGAAGGTGCCGCCAATGCTCAGCGCCTTGCCGAAATGCTTGCGGGTAAGAACATCACCGCGATTTACTCCACGCGCACCCGCCGTACGATGCAAACGGGTGAGCCGCTAGCTCGGCGGCTTGGCCTCACCATAATCCCATACGATCCGTATGATCCGGAAGCTTTGGTGGAGGTTGTGCGCGCAGGCGAAGGGTCAGTGCTGGTCGTCGGGCATTCCAACACGGTTGGCGGTCTGGTCACGCGTTTTGGCGGCAATACCGCGCCTGAATTGACCGAGCAGGATTACGGCTCCCTCTTCATGGTCGATGCGGATGGCGACGTGCACGAATTCACAGTGGAATGAGAGACGGCGGGATTCGAACCCGCGAGGAGCAAACGCTCCTGAGCGCTCCCTTTCGGGCGGCGCCCGCAATCAGCCACTCTGCCACGTCTCAGATCCTCCGGTAACACGCAGGTAACGTTGGCGTCACCGCTGCTCTGTGAAGAATACGCGTACGTGAGCACCTGCGGCCCATGATTGATCTTGGTCAATGACATAGCGGCGCGGGTCGCGCCAAGATGGTCGCATGATCGACATTGAAACCATCGCACCGCATGCACATCGCATCGTCGCAATCGCTGAATTCCGGCAAGACGACGTCAAGAAGCTGCTTGGCTTCGTTAAAGAGCGCAACGAAGCTGGAGGAGGCGGAAATCTCCTCATCGACGTCACTGCGATGGTTGGATTCTCTTTCTCCGCCGTGGCCGAGGAGATTGGCCATATGGGCGCCTTTATGAAGTATATTTATGGGCTCGACCGTATTGCAATCATTTCTGACGAGGAGTGGATCCGCACCGCAGCAAGGCTTGAAAGCGCTTTGCTTCCCGGCGTGGTCTATCAGGTTTATGACGAGGACGAGGCAGAGGCAGCGCGCGCCTGGGTGCTTGAAGAAACCGACCAGCCCCACATGGGCGCCTTCCGCGAAATCGACATCGGCAACAAGTCGATTGCCGCTTATGAGTTATCAGGGCGGCTTGACCGCGAGCAGTCTGAACGCGGCGTGGCAATTGTCCGTGCGGCGCTGGAAGCGCCAGATTGTTCGCGCATGATGATGGTGATCCGCAACTGGCACGGGTTTGACCCTGACGCCGCGATCAGCCGAAAGGTGATGGCTGGCAAGCTCGAACTGATCAAAAACCTCGATCGTTATGCAATTGTCGGTGGTCCGGCCTGGATCAGAAATCTCGCTGGCTTTGTCGGCGCGCTGGTCAAACCTGAAATCAGGAGCTTTGATCTCGATGAGCAGGATGAAGCGATTGCCTGGCTTAGCGAAGGTTTGTCAGAGACAGAACCTGAACTGGAGAGCGCAGCCAGCGATCGCTAGCGTCGCTCCTTAAAAAATTCGCGCAGCAGCCCGGCCGCTTCGGCCTCGCCCATGCCTGAATAGACATCGGGCGAATGCAGGCATTGTTCCTGTTCAAACACCCGCGCGCCATGTTCGACCGCGCCGCCCTTGGGATCGCTGGCGGCATAGTAGAGCTTGCCGATCCGTGCATGGACGATGGCGCCTGCACACATCGCGCATGGCTCAAGCGTCACCCACATCTCGCAATCGGTCAGACGCTCGTTTTTCAACTTTGCGCAGGCCGCGCGGATTGCCATGATTTCGGCGTGTGCAGTCGGGTCTTTGGACAATCGCGGTTCGTTGCGACCATCAGCGATCACTTCGCCGCCCCTCGTGATAACGGCGCCCACAGGCACTTCGCCATCGGCTGCTGCCAGCTTGGCAAGGTCGAGCGCGCGCGCCATAGGCTCTGGGATGGGCATTCGGGACATATGCGTGTGGCTAGAGCGCGCGTGTTTGAGAATCAATGAGGCGGCACGAATCAATTGACGATTCGCAAGGGGCCCGCTATGCGGCGCGCTTTCCGGGACATCCGATGCGTCGGACCGCAAACATTGCGGTGCACCCGCCACTGAAAACGAGACGAGATATATCATGTCGCGCATTTGCGAACTGACCGGCAAGGGTCGCCAGGTAGGCAACAATGTCAGCCACGCTAACAACAAGACCAAGCGTGTCTTTTTGCCGAACCTGCAGAACGTTACGTTGCTGAGCGAAAAGCTCGATCGCAGCTTCAAGTTCCGCGTTTCGACCCACGGTCTGCGCTCGGTTGAGCACAATGGTGGCCTCGACAACTGGCTGCTCAAGACCAAAGACGACAAGCTGTCGGCACGCGCGCTCAAAGTGAAGCGCGAGCTTAAGAAAGCTGCTGCGGCTGCCTGATTGACGCGTTCAGGCCTTTAAGGGGCCTGTTATCGCGGACAAAGGGGCGCGGTGATCCATTCACCGCGCCCTTTTTGCATCCTAATTTGCAAGCGGCGCGGACGGGTCAAAGATCAGCTTCACCAGCAAGGTGCGCTGCTGGACCGAAAAATTGTCATCCGCGATCACCCAGACCGCGACCCTGCCATCGGCCATTTCGCGGGTCGCCAACCCTTCATAATTCTCCGCCGGGATCACCCCGTCGAACCGGAACAGAACTTCGGCCTGCCAAGGTGTGTCAGGTGATGCAGGAGGTGCGTCTGCAATCGCGAGCATGCCGTCAAAAGGCGGCGCGCCCCACACAACATCGCGCATCAACAACAAGACCCGCCCATCGGGCAATTGCGCAGCTGCGGTGACAGCAAATTCGGGCGCGGGCGAGACAAACTCAACACTAGTCGGCGCGCCTCCCTCAACCGGATCAGAGGCATATATCAACGCTTCGGCGCGCCCTTCGGGAATGATTACAAAGCGGCCATCATCAAGCCGCAGCATCGCTTCTGCGCCGGAATTAAAATACCAATCGACCTCGCCATCAAGAATGCGAACATCCTCGATCTCGCTTGCGGCCGAGAAGCGGTGGATCGCATGAACCCCTTCGAAGCCAAGCCAATAATCGCGGGTGGCTGGATCGCGTGTGACCGATTCGATATCCCACAAATCGAACGCATGTTCGGGCGCGACACGCTGCAATTCCACGATTTGTTCAGGCCTTGATTGTGGCGCGGTTTCGCCCGGCAGATCAGGTTCGCCAAAGGTAAAGCGCGCGCCGCGATCGGAAAAGGCCTGCAATTGCCCTTCGCCCAATGGCAGGAGTGCTGAAAACCCACCGAAATAGCGGCTTGGCTTGCTGGTATAGTGCCACACGCCAGCAACGCTCCATTGCGGCGTGCCCGTTTCAGACGCAGCGGCGATGCGTTCAAATTCAATGCCCGTTGGCATCGTTTGCGGAACATCGGTGCGCAGCCATGTGCCCGGTGCGCAAATGGCTGCGAGCAGGATAGAGGCGGTGAGCCTGCGGCTGCCTCTCATCCTAGTTCATCGGCCCCACAAACAATAGCGGATCAAGCCGCGAGAGGTGCCATTTCAGGCTCCAGTGCAAGTGCGGGCCTGTTGCCCGGCCGGTTGAACCGACATTGCCGATATGCTCGCCCTGACGGACCGTTTGCCCTTCTTCGACGACTATGCGCGAGGCATGAAGAAAGGCGCTGTTTAGCCCTTGCCCGTGGTCGATGATGATGAGCCCGCCTTCGAGGCTGAAACCGGTGCGTGCGAGCACCACCACGCCATCGGCTGGCGCGACAAAGGGCACACCGTTTCCGGGAGCGATGTCGATGCCCGAATGATAGCCACCCGGCTCCCCGCGATAGATACGCTGGCGGCCAAAGCGGCCAGAAATGCGGCCCTTTACCGGCCAGATGAAGTCCTGTGACCACCCTTGCGCGCCGGTCTGGCGCTGGCGGGCATTCCAGATCGCGTCGAGTTCGGGCTGGCGGCGCTGCATGAAAGACGCGCTTGCCCCGCCCGGTCTGCGCGCGACATTGACGTGGCTGATTTGCCAGTCACGCGGCGTGATAGTGAGCTGTTCGCGAACGATCTGCCCACTCTCCAGCGTTGCAGAAAGCGCCAATGCGCCCTCGGCATCGCGGTCAAAGGCTGCAAAGAAAGTGCCATCGTCAGCGACTGCAACCTGCTGTTCGCCAAGCGAGGCCTGCACCGTGCCTTGAGGGGCTGTGCCGCGAATATATCCGCCTTGTGTCAACTCGCCTGCAAACTCCCATTGCGCAGGAGCAGGAGGCGGTGGTGACGGTGGAGCGGGTGGTGAAGGCGCGGATGCGGATTGTTCGGCCAGTTCAGGCGCAGGCTCGCTCACCGCTTCGGGTGCCGCAGCTTCGCTGGCGGTGCACGCTGCGCTCAACAATCCGGCAAGCGCCAAAGCGGCAAAGGTCGATACGCGCAAGCTCATTCCTGACCAAGCAGGCGGCGTGTTGCGATCTCGCAGCTCGCATAGGCCTCTTGGTGCTCCGCGCTCCAATAGCGAAGGCTTTCAAGCGGGATCACATCGCCCGATACGGCGCAAATGACGTGCTTGCCGGGGCGAAGCACGCGAAAACCGGCGGGGCCGTAATAGAGCTTGGCGGCATTATCACTGGAGGACATCAACATGGTGCCTGTCTTAACAGCTTTGTCTAACCGAACAAATCATCTTGCTGGGGCGAAGCGGCTGATTTGCGCGATTTGCGCGGCGGCTTGCTTGATACAGTTGGCGAAGCGGCAGGCGGAGGCGGCGCGTCACCTACGCCAACCCCAAGATCACCATCCTTGAACTGCAGAGTGAGAGTTTTTTCAGTTGCGGCCTGCGCTCTTCCGGTCAGCGCCTTGCCGCTAGCATCGCGCACAATCGCATATCCGCGCTCAAGCGGGCGTTCGGGATGAAGCTGGCTCGCAATCCGCGCCAGAGCATCCAATCTGTCGCGCGCCGAGGCCAGCGGGCGTTCAACCAGAGCTGGCGACAAGCGAGCACGTTCAAGCCGGCGCTGCCCTTCAGTATGGGTGCGGGTGAGCACGCTTGGCGACAGGCGCGATGCAATACCAGCCAATTGCTCGCGCCCTTTGCCAGCGCGATCCATCAATCCGCGCCGCAACCGTTCCGACAATTCATCGAGCCGCTGCGCCTGAGGTTGCAGTAGCACTTCGGGTCGAGGCATCCGGCGCACCCGCGCCTCTAGCCGCTCGCGCCCCAATTCCACCGGCCGATGAACAGCGCGCCGTTGCCTGCCACCAAAATCTGCGAGCGTTGCTTCCAGATCGGCTCGCACCGGCACCGCCATTTCAGCCGCAGCGGTCGGCGTGGGTGCGCGGCGGTCTGCGGCATAATCGGCCAGCGTTGTATCGGTTTCGTGGCCCACCGCCGAAATCACAGGGATCGAACTTTCAGCAATCGCGCGAACGACAGCCTCTTCGTTAAAGCCCCACAGATCCTCAATCGAGCCGCCTCCGCGTGCGACGATCACCACGTCGGGCCGTGCAACTGGGCCGCCCTTTTCCAAGTCTGAAAACCCGCGAATAGCGCCCGCAACCTGTTCTGCGGCCCCTTGCCCCTGCACCAGAACCGGCCACACGATGACATGGCTGGGAAAACGATCAGCCAGCCGGTGAAGGATATCGCGAATGACCGAGCCGGTGGGCGATGTGACTACGCCAATGACCTTGGGCAGATAGGGCAGCGCGCGCTTTCGTTCAGGAGCAAACAGCCCTTCTTCGGCCAGCCGCGCACGGGTTTTCTCCAGCAGCGCGAGCAGCGCGCCCTCGCCCGCCAGTTCCAGACTGTCGATCACGATCTGGTATTTCGATTGGCCCGGATAGGTCGTCAGCTTGCCCGTTGCGATCACCTCCAACCCTTCTTCGGGTTCAAAGGGCAGCCGCGCGGCATTGCCTTTCCAGATCACCGCATCAAGGTTGGCCTTGTCGTCTTTCAGCGTGGTGTAAATGTGACCCGAGCGTGGCCGCGAGACGCGCGAAATCTCTCCGCGTAGCCGGACATAGCCAAACTGGTCTTCAACCGTACGCTTCAGGGCTTGCGAAATCTCGGTGATCGATAAAGGTGCAGCGTTGTCGCCCGGCGACACCCGCGCTACGAGCCCGTTCTGGTCTGCTGATGAAGAAGGAACGCGCGCCATGAATGTCCTGTTGCTTGGTTCGGGTGGCCGCGAACATGCGTTAGCGTGGAAGCTGGCGCAATCCCCGTCGCTTACCAAGCTCTACGCTGCCCCCGGAAACCCGGGTATCAGCGAGGATGCCGAACTGGTCCAGCTCGATGCGGGCGATCACGCAGCAGTGACCGGATTTTGCCATGTGCATGATATCGCATTGGTTGTGATCGGGCCCGAAGCGCCGCTGGTCGATGGCCTTGCCGATAGTTTGCGCGCTGCCGACATTCCCGCCTTCGGTCCCTCGAAAGCCGCAGCACAATTGGAAGGGTCCAAAGGCTTCACCAAGGATCTATGCGCGCGCGCCAATATCCCGACCGGCGGCTATGTGCGCACGCACTCGCTGGACGAAGCGATCGCTGCGCTTGGCGGATTTACAGCGCCCTATGTGCTTAAGGCCGACGGGCTGGCGGCTGGCAAGGGCGTTGTGATCGCCGCTGACCGGAGTGAGGCAGAAGCAGCGCTAGCCGATATGTTCGGCGGCGGTTTTGGCGATGCAGGCGCGCAGGTAGTGATCGAGGAGTTTCTTGCAGGCGAAGAGGCGAGCTTTTTTGCCATCGCTGACGGCAAGAACGTGCTGCCCTTCGCCACCGCGCAAGATCACAAGCAAGTTGGCGAAGGCGATATTGGCGCCAATACCGGCGGCATGGGCGCTTACTCACCTGCCCCCGTGCTCACGCCAGAATTGCAACGCCGCGCGCTCGATGAAATCATTCAGCCAACCGTCGATACCATGGCGGCCGAAGGGATGCCCTATTCAGGCGTCCTTTATGCCGGATTGATGTTGACCAAGAGCGGCCCGCAGCTGATCGAATACAATTGCCGCTTTGGCGATCCTGAATGTCAGGTGCTGATGATGCGGTATCGAGGCGACCTCGCCGCGCTGATGCTGGCTTGCGCAAAGGGCGAGTTGGCCGATGCCTCAGCCGATTTCGACCCGCAAACCGCGCTCACCGTAGTGATGGCAGCCAAAGGCTATCCCGGCACGCCCGAAAAAGGCGGGTCGATTGACCTTGGCGACGCTGAAGCAGACGGAGCAAAGGTCTTCCACGCAGGAACCGCAGTGAAGGAAGGCGCGCTGATCGCCAATGGCGGCCGCGTGCTCAACATCACCGCAAGCGGCGCAAATGTGACCGAGGCCAAGGAAGGGGCCTACGCCGCACTAGACAAGGTCGATTTTCCCACCGGCTTTTGTAGGCGCGATATCGGCTGGAAAGAAGTGGCCCGCGAGGTGGGTTAAACCCCGCGCAAACTTGATCGAGGTCAATGCGCGGCAAGGGGCTTGGTGCTTTGCAGGGGGCATGAAAAAGAGCCCTATCGCCGCCGTCTTGGCATCCGCCTTTACCCTTGCTGCTTGCCAAAGCGTTGGAAGCGCGCCGCCTGTAGCGAACGCCTCTGTTGAAACCTCACCGCCTGCCTTTGTCGAAGCGGCTTGCGCGGGGTGCCACTCGGTAGAGCCGCCTTTCCTTTCGCCCAACCCCAATGCACCCAGTTTTGAAAGCATCGCCAATCGCGAAGGGTTGACCGAAAGAACGCTCGCGCGCTGGCTCACCGATGCGCACAGTTACCCCGAAGCGATGGATTTTGATCTCGAGCCCAAGCACGTCAAACGCATTGCCGATTACATGATAACGCTGCGGCGACCGGACTACGTGCCCGAACCCTGATTTTCTAAACAGGCGGGCTGTGCTTTAAAGGAGAAGCGCGCCCTATCTGCACAAGGTGCTCTGGCCCTACGCTAAAGCTTTGTTTGCATTAGCGCTTTCATATCGCTTTCAGGGCGCGGGCCGTAGTGTGAAATCACCTCTGCTGCAGCAATCGCGCCGCGGCGAAGGCAGCTTTCCAGCGCTTCACCCTTGGCATAACCGGCGAGGAAGCCGGCTGCGAACTGATCGCCTGCGCCCGTTGTGTCGATCACCTTTTCGACCGGATCGGCAGCAACAACAGCTTTCTCGCCATGCGCACTTGCCACTGCGCCATCGGCGCTGCGGGTTGCGACCAGAACGGGCACTTTGGGTGCAATCGCGGCAAAGCCAGCATCGAAATCGTCATTGCCGGTGAGCGTTGCCAGTTCGCTTTCATTGACGAACAGGATGTCGATCAGCCCATCGTCGATCATGGCGCGGAAATCGTCGCCATGCCGGTCGATCACAAAGCTTTCAGAGGCGGTGAAGGCGACCTTGCGGCCAGCTGCGCGAGCAACCTCGATGGCGCGGCGCATGGCCCGCCGCGGTTCTTCCGGGTCCCAAAGATAGCCTTCAAGATAAAGGATCGCCGCGCTTGCGATCAGATCTTCATCGAGCGCTTCTTTAGGGAGGAATTGCCCGGCCCCAAGGAAGGTGTTCATCGTGCGCTCGCCATCGGGCGTCACAAAAATGAGGCAGCGGCCCGTTGGCGGTTCCGCATCGGAACCATCGGTGGGTCGCATCGGGGTGTCAAAATCGATACCGGCTGCGCGAATATCGTGCGCGAAAACCTTGCCGAACTGATCGTCGGCAACCTGTCCGATAAACGCGCATTGCACGTCGAGCTCGGCAAGACCTGCCAGCGTGTTTGCCGCCGAACCGCCCGATTTCTCGGTTGCCGGGCCCATTGCGGCGTAAAGCTTGTCCGCACCTTCGGCATCAACCAGCGTCATCCCGCCGCGGTTAAGCTGAAGCTCTGCAATATCGTCATCAGAGCACGAGGCGATGATATCTACGATCGCGTTGCCAATGGCGATGACGTCGTAACGGGTATCAGTAGAAGTGTCGGCCAAGGGAGGGTTCCTGTGCTTGGTAAAGTAGGGAATTCAAGAATTGCCCGAGCGCCTAGCCCGATGCGGCGCTCAGGCCAAGGGGTAAGGGCAGTGGCAGGTCTGGCGTGCGAATTGGCTGCCTTGGATGGAGAAGCAGGGGCGCCCGGTTTGACTTGGCAACCAAGCCCAAGCATGGCTGGTCCATGAGCGCAGTGTTCAAAGCCCTTGCCAAAGCGTTCGGCCAACTTGCCGATGGCGCGGTTATGCGCGTTTTAGCCAAGTCTGTCGCAGTGACATTACTGGTCTTTGCGGTGCTTGGCGTTGGGCTATACTTCGCGCTGGTTTGGGCTGGCACTTCGTTAACCGGGTCAAGCAGCGGGTTCGCCGAGGCCGCCGCTGCTGCGCTGATCGCGCTGATTGCGGCATGGCTGCTGTTCCGCGTCGTAGCCCTCGCCGTGTTGCAGTTTTTCGCCGATGAAATCGTCGCTGCGGTAGAGGCAAAGCACTATCCGCAAGCAGCACAGCAAGCCCGTCCGCTGCCGTTTCGGCGTGACTTTGCCAATTCGATACGCGGGGTCGGGCGGACGCTGGGCGCCAACCTTCTGGCGTTGCCTGTGGCTATAGTGCTGTTCATCACCGGGGTCGGCCCGGTGCTGGTGTTTCTCGCGGTCAATGCCTGGCTGTTGGGCCGCGAGCTGACCGATATGGCGTGGCTGCGCCATTGCGGAGAGGATCCCAAAGGCAATCCGGTGGCGCGCGGTGACCGGGTCCTTTTAGGAGGAGCGGTTGCTGCAATCTTGATGGTGCCCTTTGCCAGCCTGTTTGCACCTATCCTCGGAGCGGCGGCGGGCACGCACCTCACCCATGGCGCCATCTGCAAGCGGCAGGAGGTGGGTTTTGCGTAACATTGCTCTTGGCATTGGCCTGATCTGCACCCTTGCAGCCTGTTCGAGCGGGGCGGCAAGCGGTTCTTATGTCCGCACCACTCCGGCTGCGCGCGCACCTGCCCAGCCCGCGCAAACAACGCCCAATCCAGCCTTTCGTTCTCCGCAAGTCATGCGCGGTGCAGGCATCGACAGCGTGATCGGAACAGACGCAAGCGCGCTGACCAGCCGTTTTGGCGATGCACGCATCGATCTTGCCGAAGGCGATGCACGCAAATTGCAATTCGTGTCGGATCGCTGCGTGCTCGACATTTACCTCTACCCGCTCGAAGCAAATGGCGCGCCTGTCGCCACCCATATCGAGGCAAGGGCGCGCAATGGCGGAGGAGAAGCGGATCGCGCGCGCTGTATCGCCGAAGTCGAGAGCGCGGCGAGCAGCCGCTAGAAGGCCCCACGGTAACTCGATCTTAAGCACGCCTGTGCCATGCCCGAGGCACAGGAAAAGGGATTTAAGGCCAAATGACCACGCATTTCACCGATCTAGCGCAGCGCGCTGCTGCCGACGGACAAGTGACATCGCAAGAGGTGCTTGCGCTTCGCCGTCAGGGCTGGGGCGACGGCGTTGTTCACCGCGACGAAGCCGAAGCTCTGTTCGCGCTGAACAATGCGCTCGACACTCGCGATGAAGAATGGTGCGATTTCTTCGTCGAGGCGATAGGCGAATTCGTGCTCAACGGTACAGCGCCGCGCCTGCAATGCGACGACGCCGAAGCCCAGTGGTTGATCGATCAGGTCGACCATGACGGCGTAGTTGATAGTTATGTCGAGCTTGAAACCATCGTGCGCATCATCGAACGCGCCGAGAATGTCCCTGTGAAGCTCAAGGATTATGTGCTGGCACAGGTCGAAAGAGAAGTCCTGTCAGGCACCGGACCGACCCGCCATGGCGGCGATCTGTCGGCCACGCATATCTCTGCTGCCGAAGCGCGTATCATGCGCCGCGTGATCTTTGCCAGCGGCGGCTATGGCCCTGCAGCGGTTAGCCGGTTTGATGCTGAAATGCTGTTCCGCTTGAAGGACGAAACCCTGGCTGAAGAAAATGCCGCGGAATGGGACGATTTGTTCCTCGACGCGGTAGCCAATTACCTCAAAGGATTTGCGCTCAAGAACGCGCAGATCGATCATGGCCGCGCGAAAGAGCTTCAGGACTTTATCGCTGATAACAAAGCCAATGTCGGCCGGTTCTTTGGTCAAATGGCCAAGGAAGCACCCAACGTTGCCAACCATTTCGGCAAAGTGTTTGGAAAGCGCAATGCCGCATCCAGTTTTGCCGCGCGGGAAGCCGCTGGTGCCCAAGTGACCGATTTCGAACAGGAATGGCTCGACAAAATGATCGAATCCGATGGCGAGGTTGACGAGCTGGAGCGCCGCCTGATTGCAAGGATCATCGAAGAGGGCGAATAATCGCCCGACCCCTTCGGGTTCAGACCATAAAGCTCTCACCGCACCCGCAAGCGCCCTTGGCGTTGGGGTTCTCGAACACAAATCCGGCGGTGAAGTCGTCTTCGGCCCAATCCATCGTTGATCCAACGAGGTAAAGCACGCTTGCGCCATCGATATAAAAGTTGCCGCCCGGTGTTTCGATTTTCTCGTCAAATTTGGCTTCTTCGGTGACGTAATCGACCGAATAGGCAAGGCCTGAACAGCCCCGACGCGGTGTCGATAGCTTCACACCGATCGCATCTGCAGGCGCTTGGCTCATCAGGTGTGCGATCCTGTCCTCAGCACCTTTGGTAAGGATCACAGCAGCGGGGCGTTGACTGGTTTTCGCATCGGTCATCACAGCATCCCCAATTCGAGCCGCGCCTCGTCCGACATCTTTTCTGGCGACCACGGCGGATCCCAAACAAGGTTCACCTCGGCATCGCGAATGCCCGGAACAGAGGCCGCACGCAGCTCAACCTCGCCCGGCATGCTTTCGGCAACCGGGCAATGCGGCGTCGTCAGCGTCATCGTGACAATAGCATCGGCCTCGTCATCAACCTCGACCCCGTAAATAAGGCCAAGGTCATAGATATTGACCGGAATTTCAGGGTCATAGATTTCCTTCAGCGCATCAACCACTGCTTGCTGAAGGTCGCCGCCAGCCCCGCCAACCGCATCTTCGGCTGGCTTGGCCGCGAGGAATCCTTCAAGGTAGTCGCGCTCGCGCTTTTCACCGGCAGCAGAGCCGCTCGCATCAGGGTCGTCAGCATCGTCAACCCGCGCACGCGGTGGTTTGACCACTGCGTCATTGGGCGCTGGAGCAGCGACGAATTCTCTTTCATCATTGGGCTTGTTCATGAGGCTTTCCCAAAAATCCGGCGAGTGCGGGCAATCCCGTCAATCAGCGCGTCAATATCGGCTTCGGTGGAATAGAGGCCAAAGCTGGCGCGCGCTGTGGCAGGCACGCCGAGATAATCCATAAGCGGCTGTGCGCAGTGATGGCCTGCACGAATGGCGACATTGCTTTCATCGAGGATCGTGCCGAGGTCGTGCGGGTGGATATCGTCAATTGCAAAGCTGACAATGCCGGCGCTGTCTTCTGGTCCAAAGACGGTGACATCGTTCATCGCGATCAGTTCACGGCGCAGGCGCGTGACAAGCTTGGCCTCTGCCTCATGCATCGCCTCTAGCCCAGCTTCGGTGACATAATCGGCAGCAGCAGCAAAGGCGACCGCCTCGGTGATCGCAGGCGTGCCAGCTTCGAAACGCTGCGGCGGCGCGTCGTAGGTTGTTTTTTCAAATGTCACGCGGTCAATCATCGACCCGCCACCTTCCCAAGGGGGCATGTTCTCGAATGTCTCTGCATGTGCCCACAAGGCTCCAATCCCTGTCGGGCCGTAAATCTTGTGCGCGCTGAATACGTAAAAGTCGCAGCCCAGCGCCGCGACATTGACTGGCATATGCGGAACCGCCTGACAGCCATCGAGCAATAGCTTTGCACCAACCTTGTGCGCCATCGCAGCCGCGCGAGGCGCGTCTAGCACGCTGCCCAGAACGTTGGAAACATGCGCGAAAGCGACAAGTTTGTGGCTCTCGTCAATCATCTTTTCAGCCGCATCAAGATCGATCCGGTGATCGTGAGTAAGCGGCACCACGTCGATATGCGCACCGGTGGCTTCAGCCAGCATCTGCCACGGGACGATGTTTGAATGATGCTCAAGCTGTGACAGCAGGATACGATCGCCTGCCTTCAGGTTCGCCCGGCCCCAGCTATTTGCGACCAGATTGATCGCTTCGGTCGCGCCGCGAGTGAAAACGATCTCGTTCTCTGCCGCGCCCACAAACTGTGCAATCCGTCTCCGGGCCGCTTCGTAGGCAAGCGTCATATTGGCCGAGCGCGAATAGACCCCGCGATGGACGGTCGCATAATCCTCGCCCAAAGCGCGGGTCATCGCCTCGATCACTGCGCGCGGTTTCTGCGCCGTCGCAGCCGTATCGAGATAATGCCAAGGCGCGCCATCGCCCGTCACAAGACCGGGAAAGTCAGCGCGCAGATCGCGGGTAAGGGCGGCAGGAGCGTTCACAGCGAGGCGCCCTCCAGCGCTTCGAGCGCGGCTGCAAGCAGTTGCTCGCGGCGACCTTCATCTTCAAGTTCGACAAAAGCATCACCGATAAAGGCCTGCACCAGCAGCTTTTGCGCGGTTTCCGGCGAAAGCCCGCGCGCGGCCATGTAATAGCGCGCTGCTTCATCAAGCTGGCCAACAGTCGCGCCATGCGCGCACTTCACATCGTCAGCGAAGATTTCGAGCTGCGGAACGGCATTCGCGCTCGCGCCCGCTTCGAGCAGCAGGCCTTTGAAATCCTGTGCCGCGTCGGTTTTTTGCGCGCCGCGCTCAACCTTGATCTCACCGAGGAAATTGCCGGTGCCCGTGCCCCAGTGGACGGCGCGTACGGTCTGGTTGCTGGTGGCGTCCGGGTGCGCATGAACAGTCTTGGTAACAAATTCACGCACGGCATCACCGCCACCGATTGTGACCCCGCCAAATTCAAAATGCGCGCCTTTGCCAAGCGTTACTTCAACCTCGAGCCGGGTGAAATCTGTGCCAGTGTTGGTCACGAAGAATTCGGCGCGCGCTCCCTCGCCCAGCGTCACACGAATTCGATGAAGTTCAGGTGCCGCACTGCCGATAAGCATCGTTTCACACAGAGTTTCGCCATCTCCGAGCGTAATTTCACGCCACTGACCAAGCGCCTCCACCCCGATCCGCGCCATCGCATCGGTATCGGCATAGCGCCACGCTTCATCGCGCCGCGTAGGGAGAGCGGCTGCTTCAGGCATTCGCCATTACCGTGTCGTAACCCTCGTTTTCGAGGCGCAAGGCGAGGTCTGGCCCGCCCGTCTGAACGATCCGGCCATCGGCAAGGATGCTCACACGGTCCGGCTTCACTACGTCGAGCAGGCGTTGGTAATGGGTGATCAGCAGCACGCCTTTATCCGCGCTGCGCATGATCGAATTGATCCCCTCACCCACGACACGCAAAGCGTCGATATCAAGGCCGCTATCTGTTTCGTCGAGCACTGCAAATGACGGGTCGAGAATTCCCATCTGGACCATCTCAGCACGCTTCTTCTCGCCCCCTGAAAAGCCGACATTCACTTGCCGTTTGAGCATTTCCATATCGAGCTTGAGCAGCGCGGCTTTTTCCTTGGCGAGTTTGAGGAACTCGCCGCCTGAAAGCGGTTCTTGGCCGCGATATTTGCGCTGCGAATTGGCGGCTTCGCGCAGGAACTGGACGTTTGAGACGCCCGGAATTTCAACCGGGTACTGAAAGCCGAGGAACAGGCCTGTCGCCGCGCGTTCGTGCGGGTCGAGATCAAACAGGTCCTCGCCCTTGAATGTCACCGAACCTGCGGTGACTTCATAGCCAGGCTTACCGCCAAGGACATTGGCGAGCGTCGATTTACCAGCGCCATTGGGCCCCATAATCGCATGGACCTCGCCAGCTGCGATTTCGAGGCTTAGCCCTTTCAAAATCTGCTTGCCGTCAACTTCGGCGTGCAGGCCTTCAATCGTTAGCACCGCGTGCCTCCCTTTCTTGTTCGCGCTGTCGGTGAGCGGCTTCGGCAGCTTCGGCAGTCGCATCAGTGCGCGCCTTCACTACCGAGGCATCGTGCAGTTCGAGGACCAGTCCTCGGGGCTTTGTCTCGTCATACTCATCGCGCGATTCTTGCATCGTGCGCAGTGTGAAGGTGAACTGGCTATCAAGGTCTGCGCCGCGCGCGATATGGATGCGGCCTGCGTGATCAAAGATCTCGCGCACATCATCGGCTGTGTAGTCCGAATACTCGCTGCGGGCAGCGAGTGCAGTGACAGCCGCCGCCTGAGCCTCGGTGGAGATTTCTTCGCAATTTGGCACATCGGCGCGGTGCTGGACTTCAAAGTCCGCCTCGCCTGTTACGCGGCGCATCCGTCCGGTCAGACAGCGGCGGTAATCTTCGACATAGGGCTGGATCAGGCGCGGATATTCGAGCGTCCATGTCTCAGGAGCGTCGTTTTCAATCGCCATCGGGGCGTGTCCGGCGCTTTGGAACATCAGCATGGGGGCAAGAATAAGGGATAGGCTGGTCATAGGCTCAGTCCTGTTCGCTTGTGTCGGTTGGAGTTTTTGATCGTGCGCCTTCATCGCGGCGTTGGTAATAATCCTGCTTGGGATTGGCCTCGCGGTGGGCGCGGGCGGCCTCTTTCTTGTCACCAATGCGCATACGCATTCCGGCGGTGATGCGCTGGAGCACCGGGTCGATATTGTCGAGAATGTCGCTGGCCTTGATCCGCATCACGCGGATGCCAACGCTTTCAAGGCTCTTGTCTCGCCGTTTGGCGAGAGCCTCGTCCGCATCATCCTCGTCGATCATGATCGCCATGCCGAGATTGTGGCAATTGAAGTCCACAATCGCGCTGCCGACAACGGCAAAGCGCTTGAAAGTGTATCGGCCAAGGTCCGCCTTGGCGAAACGCTCGGCAAGCGCCTTGTTGGCAGGCGAAGCAAACCGCTTCATCTCGCGCGCACGATCATGCAACGCATCGAGGCGTTTGTCCGAAATCTTCCACCCGCGGCCCTTTTTGTTGAGGGTGGGTTCGGTGTCGGATGGATCTCCGAGTTTGAGAGTTTTGCGCGTGGTCATTGGGTCAACTCGTCGGCGGGCAAGCGGTGCAAAAGCAGGAATCCTTGGGTCATTCGGTAGCGCGGCATCGTAGGGGTTCTTGATCGAGACAAACGCCTGCCTGAACGAAGCGCATTTGCACCGTCCCCAGTTGAGGCAATTCCTGAGCCAAGCCTCCGATTGTCGACAAACCGGCCAGACCTGGAGAACCGCTGATAGAGTAACTGGATCCGTTCAAGTTCCTGCTCGGTCGTGACGAATGTGACTGATAGTACGTGTTCAGTCACACAACGATCTTCAATGCCGATGAAATCAACCGCGACGCCCCTTTGGAAGTCGTCCGTCTCCATCACACCCTCGCCCAAACACTTGAGGTATAGGCCAATCGATGCGGGCATGGTTTTGCGTTGGCTCCGCGCAACGATCGCTTCTTGGTCAATCTCGTCAAAGGCCCAACCAAGGTTGCGTCTCGCGTCGCTTCGTGTTCGAGGATTGAACCTTGGCAATATTTCATCTGCTGCCGCCAACATCTCTATGCGAAGTTCCGAACACGCGGCCAGTTGTTCTTCGGCGGTGTCCTCATCAAGCGCATAGGCACAAGCTGCATAGCGATAGGCCATGGGGGTAGTGGTTAAATATAAATCAAAATCCCGCGCAGTAACAGGTGCCGAGATGGAGCCGAATGTTGTTGCCATTACAACGAGTGCAACAAAGTGACGCATCACCCCACACTCCCTTCAAGCGAGATCGCCAGCAGCTTCTGTGCCTCAACGGCAAATTCCATCGGCAGTTCTTTCAAGACGTCTTTCGCAAAACCGTTGACGATCAGCGCCACGGCCTCTTCTTCGTCCAGCCCCCGTTGCATCGCATAGAACAGCTGTTCATCGCTGATTTTGGAGGTGGTCGCCTCATGCTCGATCTGCGCGCCGGGGTTCTTTACCTCAATGTAGGGCACAGTGTGCGCACCGCACTCATCGCCGAGCAGCAAGCTGTCGCATTGAGTAAAGTTGCGCACGCCTTCGGCCTTTGGCCCCACGCGAACGAGCCCGCGATAGGTGTTGTTCGAATGGCCTGCCGAAATACCCTTTGAGATAATGGTCGAGCGGCTTCCGCGCCCGTTATGGATCATCTTGGTGCCGGTGTCGGCTTGCTGGTAATTGTTCGTCACCGCGACCGAGTAGAATTCGCCTACGCTGTTTTCGCCGTTGAGCACGCAGGAGGGATATTTCCACGTCACCGCGCTGCCGGTTTCAACCTGTGTCCAGCTGATCTTTGACCGATCACCTTGGCACAGCCCGCGCTTGGTCACGAAATTGTAGATCCCGCCCTTGCCTTCAGCATCGCCCGGATACCAGTTCTGGACGGTCGAATATTTGATCTCGGCATCTTCGAGTGCAACCAGTTCAACCACGGCGGCGTGAAGCTGGTTTTCATCACGCATCGGCGCGGTACAGCCTTCGAGATAGGACACATAACTGCCCTTCTCTGCCACGATCAGGGTGCGCTCAAACTGTCCTGTATTCTCGGCATTGATGCGGAAATAGGTCGACAGTTCCATCGGGCAGCGCACGCCTTCGGGGATGTAGACAAAGGTGCCGTCGGAAAAGACCGCAGTGTTGAGGCAGGCGAAATAGTTGTCGCGGGTGGGCACGACTTTGCCGAGCCACTTTTTAACGAGGTCAGGATATTCCTTGATCGCTTCAGAGATCGAAAGGAAGATGACGCCCGCTTTCTTCAATTCCTCGCGGAAAGTTGTCGCCACGCTAACACTGTCAAACACGGCATCGACCGCGACTTTGCGCGCGCCTTTTACCCCGGCGAGAACTTCTTGTTCTGCGACCGGAATGCCGAGCTTGTCGTAAACCCGCTTGATCTCCGGATCGAGCTCATCGAGCGAACCCAGTTCGACCTTTTTCTTGGGCGCAGCGTAGTAGTAGGCGTCCTGATAATCGATCGCCGGATAGCCGACCTTGGCCCAATCGGGCTCTTCCATGTCCTGCCACATGCGAAAGGCTTTGAGCCGCCAGTCGAGCATCCATTCCGGCTCACCCTTTTTGCCCGAGATAAAGCGAACCGTGTCTTCGGTAAGGCCTTTTTCGGCAAATTCGGTTTCAATGTCGGCGGACCAACCGTGCTCATACTCAGCCGCTTTGGCCGCTGCGTCCTTGGCGTCTTGATCCATTTCCGGGTGGCCGACATCAGTGCGGTCGAGGTCGAGATTGTCGCTCATGCCGCATGCTCCTTAAGCGCAGGTTTGACCGGTTCGGGTGCATGCCGCAGGTGATCGAGGGTAATGTCAGCCAATGCGCCGCGCAGACGCTCATTAATGATCGGCCAGTGCGGTTTCATCGAGCAGCCAGCCTCGTAATCGCACTCGCCATTGTCGATACAGGCTGTCAGGCCAATCGGCCCTTCGACCGCTTCGACAATATCAGCGACATTGATCGCGGCTGCTGGCCGGCCAAGCTGTAGACCCCCGCCAACGCCGCGCACGGATCGCAGCAGGCCAGCCGCTGTTAGCTTAGTCACCAGCCGCTGCACAGTCGGGACCGGCAGGCCGGTTTCGTTGGCCAATTCGGCCGCGCTCACGCGCCCAACACCGCAATGGGTTGCGGCCTGGCACATCGTAATGACAGCGTAATCGGCTAGATTCGATAGGCGCATGGAAGTGGCTAAATCCGGGCTTGTTGCGAGCGATTCTTAAATCAGACTGAATCAGTCGGATTTCAGATAGTCGCAGTTTCACGCGAATTCAACGGCAAATGCGGTTAGCCTTCGTCGCTGCGTGCATCAGGATTGGTTGGCTGCTTGGTGGTCATCTCATCAGATTGCCGTCCGATTTTCCTGACATGGCCTGCATCATGCAGGAAACCGTCGGAATTGAGGATGCCTGAAATCAGCACGTCCTCTTGCTTGCCAATGCGCGAAGGCGTGGTTCCCGTCGTGGATTTTACATCGCGGATCAGGTGTGATTGATCGTAAAAACTCTCCGCAATTTCGACGCTTAGATCATCGTCGAGTTTGCCCTGATTGAGTGCGGAAGCGGCAAAAGCGGCACGCAACCTTTTGGCGACTTGGACAGGCGACTGGCCAAAGTACCGCTTCACATGCCTTTGGACCTGTCGCTCGCTAAAATGCAGCGAGGCATACAATTCGCTCACATCGGGCAAAAGCTCATCGGTCGCCCATGCCCGCACGGTCTGGATCAGGCGGCGTTTGCGTTCGGGCAGCGGTGTGAAGCGCGGCTCGATAAAGCGGCGCATTTCCAACGCGATCTGGCTCGAAGTGAGGTCATTCGCCGCATATTGCCGCAGCATTTCTTGCGCAAAGCGGCGCACATCATCGCCAAACAGGTCCGATGCCAGCACGATTGAATTCTTCACCTCTTCGACAGGCAGGCCCGTCAGCTCTGCCCATCCAAGTTCGCTAAAGCCCAGTCCGACACTATGCGAGGGGCCGAGTATCTCGGTTTGTGCAGCTTGGGTGGTGGGCGCGATGAAATAGCATTCGCCCGCCTTTGCCCCGGCGATCTGGCCATCGGGAAACTGAAGGGTAGTCTCGCCCTTTGTCCGCAACACAAGCTGCCCGCCGACAGCGGGCATAGTGCTTTGCAGGCAGGCTTGCTGGGTTGAGAAATAATAGGCCGATCGCACCCGTTCATCCGGCGAGAATTCGGGCGCACCCAGAAAGGTAAAGCCGCCCGGATCATCCCCGCCGGAATTGTCGCGATCAGCCAATCCTTACTCGCCCGATTTCTGCGCTGCGACCCAGTTCATCACGTTTTCTTCCATGATCGAGAGCGGCACCGGACCGCTGGTGAGGATCGCGTCGTGAAACCCGCGAATGTCAAAGTTCTCGCCCAGCTCTTCCCGGGCGCGTGCTCGCAGCTCCATGATCTTCAGCTTGCCGATCATATAGGCCGTCGCTTGACCCGGCGTGGTGATATAACGCTCGATCGCCTTGACGATATCGCCTTGCGGGTTGGGCGTATTGTCGGTGAGGTACTGGATTGCCTCTTCGCGGCTCCAGCGTTTGGAGTGAATGCCGGTATCAACCACCAAACGGCAGGCGCGCCACAGCTCCATCCCTAGCCGTCCGAAATCGGAATAGGGATCGGTATAGTAACCCATATCCTTGCCCAGCTCTTCGGAATAAAGGCCCCAGCCTTCCGAATAGGCCGTCACGCCGCCAAAGCGGCGGAATGCGGGCAAATCGCCAAGCTGGGTTTGAATGGAAAGCTGCAAATGGTGGCCGGGCAGGCCTTCGTGATAAGCGAGCGCTTCGAGCTCATTCTTCGACATATCGCGCAGGTTGTAGAGGTTCACATAATAGGTGCCCGGGCGCGAACCATCGGGCGCGGGACGCTGATAGAACGCCTTGCCTGCGCTGCGTTCACGGAAAGCCTCGACCGGCTTGATAACCAGCGGGTCTGTCGGCAGCACGCCGAAGAATTCGGGCATGCGTTCAGCCAACCGGTCAATCGCAGCCTGAGCATCGGCAACATATTCCTCGCGGCTGGTGTAGAAGAACTGATCGTCGGTGCGGGTGTATTCGAAGAAGTCCTGCAAGCTTCCTTCAAAACCCACTTGGGCCATGATTGCACGCATCTCGCCATGGATGCGCTCAACTTCGCGAAGGCCAATATTGTGAATTTCATCGGCGGAGAGATTGGTGGTGGTGTAGCTTTGCAAAAGCGCTGCGTAATAAGCCTCGCCTTCGGGCAGTCGCCAGATTCCATCATCGGTCGGCGCGATGGCTTGCTGGCGCTGCATCTCTGCGAGCAAGCGCTGATATGCGGGCCGGGCAGAGCTGTTCCATGCCTCACGCGCCGCGTTGGAAAGATAGATCGTCTCGCTTGCTTCGGCTTCGCTTCCGGCGGGAAGATCAGGCGTTAGCGGCGCAAGCTTTGCATCGAGATCTTCAAGGATCGCATTGTTATCGCCAGCATCGATCAGCCTTTCGAGATCGGCGATGACATAGGGATAGACCCAATCAGGCGGCATGACGCCTGCATCGGCACGCTCGCGCGCCTCGACAACCAGCGCGTCGAGCTGCGGTCCGATCCCTTCGATCCGTGAAACATAGGCTTCGGCATCTTCAATCGTGCTTACGCGGTGGATGTTGATGAGGAAGGCCGGGATATTGGTGTGCGCACCTCGGCGATGATCGAACAGAAAACCATATTCGCGGAACGGATAGAGCGATGCACGGCGCTCGCCGAGCAGTTCAAAAAGGCGGTAGGAAAGCGCATCCTGCGACGAGAGCGCAGCGACGTCATATTCCGCCTGCATTTGCGCAATGGCATCCTGCAGACGTTGGAAATCGGCAGCATCTGCCTCATCTGAAACTTCATCCCAGCGGCCATAATCAGCGTCCCTGATCCCGCGATAGGCTTTGCCGATAGGCGAACTGTCGAGCCGTGCTGCATCATAGGCGGCAAAGTGATCTGCCAGGCCTTGCGAATTGGCGAGCGGCGCCTCTGTTGTGGGCGCCTCATCGACCGTGGTGCTTGCAAGCGGTGCCTGCGACATATTCGCACAGCCTGTCAGCGCAAGTGCGGCAATCGAAGCGGTGAACAAGGGTGCACGGGAAGCAAAAACGCGGCGCATGGTGATAATCCTTTTGACCTCAAACTTCTAAATTACAAACGGGTTCGACGGCACGATGGCGGGGTTCCTTTGGCTGGCGTCAGCCTCCCAGTTCGCGCAAATTCTTAGGGTCGATCATTTCCGATAAATAGGGGCTATCAGTGTCTCGCAACCTTGCTGGCGTGCGGCCGACAAAGCGGTTGATCTCGCGGATCATGTGCGACTGATCGAAAAACGCATCGCCCAACTCTGCCTCAAATTCGGGCGTCAATGACGGGAAGGACAGCAGGGCCGCGGCTCGTAATGCGCGATATTTGCGCGCAAGCGCCTGCGGTGAAAGGCCGAAATACCGCTCTGTCAGGCGCTGGACCTGCCTTTCCGAATAGGCCGCGCGCTCCAACAGGTCAGACAGATCAGGATTGAGCGAGGAACCAAGCCAAGTGTTCACCACCTTGATCAATTCGGCATGGCGTGAATTGATGGGTTTGACTTTGGTGCCAATGAACTCAGCAAGCGCAAGAGCGCATTCGTGGCCGCTTATTGTGCCAGAGCGATAGCCATCATTGAGCCGCTCTCCCAGCGCCACGACATCATCGCCTAGGATCTCACGCGCTTCACGCAAACGGTCGCGATGTTCGCCTGCGTGCAGCCCGGTCAATGACGCCCAGCCAAGCGGTGTCAGCGCCGCTCCGACAACATGGAACGGCCCATCGACCACGATGGGATTTGCGGTCGAGAGCGGCGTCATCATCGCGATTTCAGGATTGGGATCGCGGTGGCCGTCGCGAAAGTGCATTTCGCCCTTGCCGCGCGGGAATATCGCCAGATGCCCGACCGATGCCGGTTGCACGTCGCGGATCTTCGCCTCATCGCAGCGGAAATGATAAAGTGTGGTGACGTAATCGCTGATCGCAGCGGGCGGCGCGATGTAATCGACCAGGATTAACGAGCTTTCAGTGAGCTCGAACCCCAATTCGCCCGCGTCAACGCCGTTTTCGGCTTTTATCTGATCTTGGTATTGAACCATCTCAAACGCCCCGTGGGCAGCGGTGTAACGGCTTTGAGATTGTAATGACACAAAAAAAGGGCGGCTCCACGAAAGAACCGCCCATTTGAGTTGAGGAACTCTTTGCATCACTGCTTCGAGCCCTTCGGGTCGCATTGAGGTGTTTAGCTGGGGTTCCCACACAAGAATTGTATGCAAACGACAAGCTGGCAGATTCCCGCATTTTCGCTGATTTTTGAGCAGTTTGACCTTACCACTCGGTAGAATGGCGCAATCATTGAGGCTCGACAGAGCGGGCAAAATTTGGCTTAGGCGGCGCGATGATCCTAACTCCCAAATTCTTTAACCTCATTCGCCCTGCGCTTTTCGCGCTCGATTCCGAAACAGGGCACCGCATGGCGCTTCGCGCGCTCAAGGCGATGCCATCAAGAACACCGCGCGCCTCTTCCGGAGCGCTGGCGAGCAATGTCGCCGGGCTGCACTTCGCCAATCCGGTCGGCGTTGCGGCGGGCTTTGATAAAGATGGCGAAGTGCCCGATGCGCTCCTTGGTCTTGGATTTGGCTTTACCGAAATCGGCTCGCTCACCCCGTTACCGCAGGAGGGCAATCGAAAACCGCGCCTGTTCCGACTGGTTGAGGACAAGGCCGTGATCAACCGGATGGGTTTCAACAATGGCGGCGGCGAAGCAGCGTTGAAGCGGCTGGTTGCGCGGCAGGGCAAGCCTGGAATGGTCGGCATCAATATCGGGGCAAACAAGGCATCTGAAGACAGGATCGCCGACTATGCGAAAATGGCGCGGATGATGACGCCCTATGCCAGCTATCTGGCGGTCAACGTGTCGAGCCCCAACACGCCGGGCCTTCGCGCATTGCAGGATGAATCCGCACTGACAGCCCTGATTGACGGTGTGATCGAAGCGCGCGATGCCGCGGCGCCCGATGGTGCCCCTCCGGTTTTCCTCAAAGTTGCCCCTGATCTTGAGCCGAGCGATATCGATGCGATCGCCCGCATTGCCCTCGACAAGAAATTGGGTGCGTTGATCGTTTCGAACACGACGATTTCACGCCCTGACCTTGCCTCTCACCATGCTGGTGAAACTGGCGGGCTTTCCGGTGCGCCCTTGCGCGAACTGGCGCTTGAAAGGGTACGCGATTTTCGCAAGGCAACGGGCGGCGCGGTTCCGCTTATCGGTGTAGGCGGAATCGCAAGCGCCGAGGATGCATGGGAGCGAATTCTCGCAGGGGCATCTCTTATCCAGCTTTATTCTGCGATGGTTTATCACGGTCCCGGCCTTGGCGCGCAGATTGTGAGCGGATTGGAGCGTTTGATGAAGCGCGATGGCTTCACACAGCTTGCCGATGCGGTGGGAAGCGAATAGCGAGGGATCATATGTTCAAACCAATCGCATTGCTTTCGCCCCTCGCCCTGCTGCTAACCGGCTGCGCGGACTATTCTGCGCCGCTCGCAACCGCGACAGAAACCACCCCTGCGGTGACACAAGGCGCCGTTAGCGCAGCAGACCCGCGCGCAACTGCAGCAGGAGAAGCAATCCTTGCACAAGGCGGATCGGCGACCGATGCCGCGATTGCGGTGATGCTCGCTTTGACCGTGGTTGAGCCGCAAAGCTCCGGCATTGGCGGGGGCGGATTTATGATCCACGCTGGCGCAGATGGCGTCACGACGATCGACGGTCGCGAAACCGCGCCGGCAAGCGCAACCGGCTCGCGCTTTCTTGATGGCAATGGCGAACGGCTACCCGGTTCGATCCGCACCACATCGGGCCTTAGCGTGGGTGTCCCGGGCAATATCGCTCTGGCGGCGCAGGCGCATGCAAAATATGGCAAGCTGCCTTGGGCGGACCTGTTCCAACCCGCGATCGCACTTGCGCGCGACGGGTTTGTGATGAACCGGCGTCTGCACGGATCACTTTCCGATCGCAAAGAGCGCGCAGGCAAAACCGAGGCCGCGCGCGCGATTTTCTTTGGCGATGATGGTGAACCGCTTGCCGTGGGCACGCGCGTTACCGTGCCCGACCTTGCCGAAGCTTTGAGCGATCTTGCCGACACTGGACCTGACGCCTTTTATCAACGCAACGCGGCAAGCTTTGCGCGCTATGTGGCGCAAGAGACACCGCAAGACGGGCGCATGAGCGAAGCCGATGTGACTTCCTATGAAGCCAAAATGCGCGATCCGGTGTGCAGTGAATATCGCAGCTATACAATTTGCGGGATGGGGCCGCCTTCCTCTGGCGGTGTCGCGGTTGCACAAATGCTGGGACAACTAGAACGGTTCGATTTGGCCGCACTTGGTCCTGACAACCCCGAGTTCTGGCACCTTTTCCTTGAATCGCAGCGCATCGCCTATGCCGACCGCGAGCTTTATATCGGCGATGCCGATTTCGTCGAAGTTCCGGTCGAAGGGCTAGTCAATCGCGACTATATCGCCTCGCGCAGCGCGTTGATTGATCCAGCACAGGCGCAAGGCACGGTTGAACCTGGCACCCCGCCCGGCGCACCGCTTGCGCGTGCCGATGGCGACGAGCCGCCCGAAAACGGCACCACCCATTTCTCTGTCGTCGATGCCGATGGCAATGCGGTAAGCTACACCTCCACTATCGAAGGTGCGTTTGGATCGGGCCTTCACTGGGGCGGGTTCTACCTCAACAACGAATTGACCGATTTCAGCTCTTCGCCCGACATTGACGGGGTTCCTGTTGCCAACAGGGTCGAAGGCAGCAAACGCCCGCGTTCATCGATGGCGCCAACGATCGTATTCGACGCAGATGGCAAGGTTGTGTTGGTGATCGGCGCTGCTGGTGGGCCAACGATACCGGTGCAAGTCGCCCGCTCGATCATCGGTGTGCTTGATTTCGGGATGAGCGCCGAAGACGCCTTGGGCTTGCCGCTGATCATGGCCTTTGGCCCCACAGTGATCACCGAAGAAGGCAGCACAATTGCGGCAATGGTCGATGATCTGCGCGCAAGAGGTCACAATCAGATCCGCTTGCTCACCCCGCGCGGCAAAGCCAACGCATTGCTGCGCACCGAAGATGGCTGGGAAGCAGCCGGGGACCCGCGCGTGGCCGATATGCTGGGATACGAATAGGCGGCATTTGGGCGGCATTGGCATCGCAATGCTTGCCGCTCGTGCAATGTGGCTCTAATTTGCAGATCAATGTAGAGTTGTCGCGGGCTCGCTAGAGGCTGAATACAGCCCCAAGAGCCGGGAGAGGAGCCTTTGTCCGTGCACGCCCCCAATACGCCGCCTGTCGTTAATCCGGCCGATGATCCGCTGTTGCAGGATGTCGATCAGGCGAACAATCTGGTCGAACTGTTTTTCATGCGCGCCGACTTAAAGGGCGATGCGCCCTTTCTTGGACGCAAAGAAGACGGCGAATGGCGCACCCAAAGCTGGCGCGAAGTGGCCGATCAGGTCTGTTTGCTCGCCGAAAGCCTGCGCCGTATCGGCCTCAAGGATGGCGAGCGCGTCGCACTCGTCTCAGAAAACCGCCCCGAATG
>Ga0316207_10001516_pt1 | contig 28120 bp, 29 predicted proteins | sample 6weekpyrite_MG_FD_204943 | JGI IMG/M metagenome (GOLD analysis project Ga0316207, IMG submission 204943) | Microbial mat bacterial communities from mineral coupon in-situ incubated in ocean water Damariscotta River, Maine, United States -... | ecosystem: Environmental > Aquatic > Marine >...
TCGTTATACCTGCTCGTGCAGATTTATGCACAATCTGCATAAAAAATTAACTGGGCAGTCATGATCGCCAGTAGTGACTAAGTGTATAGAAAATAGTAGAGAGTATTAAATGTATGAAAGCTTAATACAGGAATCGGAAGTGAGCAGTTTGCCGGGGCTATTCCGTGCGCGTCTGCAAAAGACACCGCATGCGATGGCTTATCGACAATATGATGTGGCCTCACAAAAATGGACGCAAACCAGCTGGCAGGAAATGGCGAATGAAGTCGCGCGCTGGCAGGCAGCATTCGAAAAAGATGGTCTGGAGGCAGGCGATAAGGTCGCAATTATGGTGCGCAACTGCCGTGAATGGGTTGTGTTTGATCAGGCGGCATTGGGACTGGGCCTGGTAACGGTGCCGCTTTATGTCGATGATCGCGCAGAAAATGTGGCGTATATTATTCACCATGCAGAAGTGAAACTGCTGTTTGTGCAGGATAAATCTCAATGGAAAAATCTTACAACATCCGGTGTTGATCTGGGTGGCCTGCAACGTATTATCAGTTTAAAAGGTATTTCAGAGGACGATGAGCCAGATGATTCCATTCTTGAATCTTTATCTGACTGGTTGTTTGGCCTTAGCGGTGAATTGCAGACAAAAGAAAGTGATGCAGATGAACTGGCGACCATTGTGTATACCTCAGGTACTACAGGGCGCTCCAAAGGTGTGATGCTATCGCATCGTAATATTCTTGCTAATGCATTTGGTTCTTCGTCATGCACGCAATGGAAAAATGACGAACGCTTTTTATCTTTCCTGCCGCTTTCACACATGCTCGAACGTACCGCTGGATATTACATGCCCATCATTATTGGTGCCGAAGTTGTTTATGCTCGCTCAATTGCCCATCTGGCCGAAGATCTACTATTAGTTAAGCCGACCACATTAATATCCGTGCCGAGAATTTATGAGCGTGTGTATGGAAAAATACAGGATGGGCTGAAGCAAAAATCGGCCATCGCAAGGCAGGTTTTTAAAGCAGCGGTAAATGTTGGCTGGCGCAAATTTGAATATGAACAAAAACGCGCGGCATGGCATCCTAAATTACTTTTCTGGCCATTGCTAAAGAAAAAAGTAGCATCACAGATTTTGCAGAAGTTGGGTGGTGAGTTGCGTATAGCTGTTTGTGGTGGAGCTGCTCTATCTGAAGATGTTGCAAAATTATTTATTGGTTTAGGATTGCCATTGGTGCAGGGTTACGGTTTAACTGAATCCAGTCCGGTGATTAATGTAAACCGAATTGAAGATAATATTCCTGCCAGCATAGGCACGGTGTTGCCGGGTACGCAAATCCGTATTGGTGAGCATTCTGAGCTGCAAAGTAAAGGCCCCTGCTCGATGTTAGGCTACTGGAAAAATGAGCAGGCAACACGGGATACTTTTACGCAAGATGGCTGGCTAAAAACCGGCGATAAAGCACGCATAGATGATAACGGTCATGCTTATATTACCGGGCGATTAAAAGATATACTGGTGCTGGCGAATGGAGAAAAAGTGCCACCCGGTGATATGGAACTGGCGATCTCACTGGATTCGCTGTTTGATCAGGTTATGGTGATTGGTGAGGCGCGAGCTTTTCTTTCGATACTGCTGGTGCTAAATCCTGATGCCTGGGCCGATCTTGCTGTGCGTATGCACATTCACCCTGAAACCCCCAATGCTTTCTCGCAACGTAAAATTGAAAAAGAAATTCTAAAAATTGTTGCAGTCCGCCTTAAAGATTTTCCCGGCTACGCAAAAATTCGTCGAGCATATATCACCTTAAATCCATGGACTGTTGAAGATGGCTTATTAACGCCGACCTTGAAAATAAAACGTGCAAAAGTTCTGGAACATTTTGCAGATGAAATAGATGCTTTGTATCAACATCGCTAACATAAATGAACTTTACCTATGATTAATCAGTTGCCTGAAAACAAAATGCCAGTACTCAGAGTACCCGCGATGCCAGCGGATATAAATGAAGGTGGTACCATTTTTGGTGGCTGGATTATGTCACAGGTGGATATCGCAGGAAGTATTCCTGCGGCTCAACGCGCCAAAGGAGCTGTAGTTACCCGTGCCGTGGATTCTTTTGAGTTTAAAAAACCGGTGTTCGTGGGTGATCTGGTGTCCTGTTATGCTGAAGTTATATCAGTGGGTAGAACTTCGCTCACGGTACACGTGGAAGTATATGCTCAACACATGAAACAGGGTGTTGTTGAAACAGTGCCAGTAACAGAAGCCAGTCTGGTGTATGTGGCTGTTGATCACACTGGCAGACCACGTGCGGTACCAGAAGCGTCATAAAAACGACAGACAAAGCGTGTTGATTATTAGCAAATCACTATTATTATAAATGAAAGTAAAGACCACAAAAAAGACAGGAAAAGAGAATGAAAATTAGTCAGAAAGCAGGCGTCGTAATAACTGCATCACTGTTTAGTAGTTTTTTTACTGCACAGCTAAATGCAGCAGGATTCGCGTTAATAGAAAATAGTGCCAGTGGCATGGGTAATGCCTTTGCCGGTGGCTCCGCCATTGCAGATGATGCTTCTACCGTCTGGTTCAACCCGGCCGGTATGACACGACTCAGTGGCGAACAGATCACCGCAGGTCTGCATTTTATTTCACCCTCTGCACAATTCAATGATGCGGGTTCCAGCCAGAGTGCGGCGGCTGGCGGTGCGCCTTTATCGGGTAATGAAGACGATGGTGGTACTTCCGCTATTGTGCCTAATTTTTATTATGTGACTGAACTGGGTAATGGTTCGCGATTTGGTGTGGGTGTGAGTGTGCCATTTGGATTATCTACCGAGTACGATGAAGGCTGGATGGGTCGTTATCACGCCACCAAATCCGAAGTACAAACACTGAATATTAATCCGAGCTTCGCCTTTAAATTTAATGATTCATTGTCACTGGGGCTGGGTTTAAGTTTGCAGTATGTAGAAGCCACACTGGAGAATCATATTGATTCGGCCCTGACCTGTATTGGGGTTATGCAGGCTGCGGGGCAAACAGCCGGTGCAGCACAGGCCGCCTGTGTAACAAATCCTGCAGGCCCACAGTTAGTTCCGGGCAATTTAGCTCAGGATAGCTCGCAGTCGATGAATGCAGATGACTGGAGCTGGGGCTGGAATATTGGCGCACTGTATGAAATTGATCAGGCTTCTCGTGTTGGCGTGGCCTATCGCTCATCAATAGATGCTAACACCAGTGGTTCCGTTGACTTTACTGTGGACCCTGCTTTCCAGGGATTTCTGGATGCTAACTTTACGGGCACACCATTGGCGGCTTTCCTCACTGATACAACGATACAGGCGGCGATAGAACTACCCGCGCAGTTGTCCGTTAGTTATGTGCGTGATGTTAATGCAGACCTTACGGTTATGGCAGATGTCACCTGGACAGAATGGAGTAACTTTGATGCACTGGTCATCAAGTTTGATAATCTTGCGCAACCGACTTCAGTACAGCCAGAAAACTGGGAAGACAGTTATCGCTATGCACTGGGTGCGAACTATCGTGTAGATGACAAAATGCTCTTGCGCTTTGGTATTGCACTGGATCAAACACCGGTGCCTTCAGCCGAAGACCGCACCGCGCGTATCCCCGGGGATGAGCGTACCTGGGTTAGTTTAGGTTTGGGTTATCAACTAGATGCCAATACATCTATTGATGTCGGCTACAGCCACTTATCCGTTGATGATGCGGATATTAATAACACGGTGCCTAATTCAGGGCAGATTCTGCTCGGTCAATATGAAGCCGATGTGGATATCTTTAGCGTACAGGGTAACTTTAAATTCTAAAATAGATAGTATCAGGAAAATAAAAAAAGGCTGCAACGCAGCCTTTTTTTATGGCTGGAAAATATCTCCAGATGCGATGTTAGTTAAAAAAGAAAATGCCGCATACAATGCAAATAAACGAAAGTCTATGGAGTATGAATTTTCTGCCACTTGCGGGAGAATCAGGAAGGGAGCAATATCAGGTGTTATTCGTGTTTCATGTATAAAAAAACCAGCGTGGTTAGTGGATAAATGAATACAGAATAAATGAATACTGATTAGTCCGTGCGCACTTTCCAGCACGGTTTTGTTTCATGATCAATTAACTGATATTGCAACAACCACTCATGTGCGTCTTGCGCATCCTCTTCAAACCAGGCACTGCTTGAACCCAGTCGAAACGTGTAGCCCCATTCATCCATATCCTGCATCATGCGCTCGCGATTAAATCCTTCGATATAATCACTCAGTAGAATAGATAAAAAACACACCGCATTTTCCTCATCATAACCACCGCCTGCATTGGTATGGAGTGCATCGCGTCGTTCCGCAGGCATGCAGATATAATGACAGGATTCGTGCAGCGCAGAATGCAGTGGAGTGTCAGCGCGCACGTAAAGTGTATTATTGATTAATCCCGCTTCAGGTTCGCCAAACCAGCTGCCGGGAATTTTTGCACCGGCATCAATATAGCTTAACTGCATTGAAAACTTATGGAGTAAACTTTCCAGCGATGAGAGTGGAATATCCTGACAGCAGACAACAGACATTATTAAATCCGGTGAAATTAAAGCTGGCTGAGTTTATTGACCAGGGCTTTTAATGCCAGCCCACGATGACTGATTTTATTTTTTTCTTCAAGTGAAAGCTCCGCAGCGCTGCAGTTTTTTTCTGCAATCCAGAATAGCGGGTCATATCCGAAACCGCCATCACCTCGGGGCTGTTTTAAAATCACGCCTTGCAGTGCGCCCTGTGTAATAATCGGTGTCGGATCATTTTCTGATTCCATGTATACCATGACACACTGGTAACGAGCTGTACGCTTTTCATCAGGTGTGTCTTGAAGCTCTTCGAGTAATTTCTGATTATTTTTTTTATCGGTTGCGTCAGTGCCGGAATAACGCGCAGAATAAATACCGGGTGCCTTATGCAGTGCGTCAACTTCTATGCCCGAGTCATCGGCAATGGCGGGCAGGCCGGTATGCTTGCAGGCATTACGTGCTTTTATTATGGCGTTTTCAACAAAAGTTAAACCATCTTCAATAGCTTCTGGCACATTAAATTCATTCTGTGAAACAATTTCAATACCCTGCAGTTTAAGTGAGGCATTAATTTCTTTTACTTTGCCGGTGTTGCCACTGGCCAGCACGATCTTGCTCATGACTGTATGGCCTCGTCCTGTATTTGCATGAGTTCAGCAATGCCTTTGCGTGCAAGTTCCAGCATTGCATTCAGTTCATCCATACGGAATGCATGGCCCTCTGCGGTACCCTGTACTTCAATAAAGGCATCCGCATCATTCATCACCACATTCATATCGGTTTCAGCATTGGAGTCTTCGTCATAATCCAGATCGAGTACCGGAGTACCGTTATAGATACCGACAGAAACGGAAGCGACTTTTCCGAACAGAGGATTCTTCTTTATCATTTTATTTTTCAGCATAAAATTTACGGCATCGGAAAGAGCAACATAAGCGCCAGTAATCGAGGCGGTACGCGTGCCACCATCCGCCTGTATAACATCGCAGTCAATGGATATGCAGTTCTCTCCAAGCGCTTCAAGGTCAATCGCGGCGCGTAATGAACGCCCAATCAGGCGTTGAATTTCCATGGTTCGACCACCCTGCTTGCCGCCAGCGGCTTCCCGGCGCATACGGTTTCCGGTGGAGCGAGGTAGCATGCCATATTCGGCAGTCACCCAGCCTGAGCCTTTGCCGCGTAACCAGCCGGGTATATTTTTTTCTACAGATGCGGTGCAGATAACTTTGGTATTACCGAATTCAACCAGGACAGAGCCTTCCGCGTGCATGGTGTAATTATTGGTGATTTTTACGTCTCGCATCTGGTCTGCTGCGCGCTTACTGGGTCTCATATCGGCTCCTGATTTTTAGCTGTCTGAATTATACCGGTTTTATAAAAGCAAAGTCATATACTTGCCTGATCATGCTAAACTGCCGACAAACAATGGATAAGCAGGTGCAGTATGATCAATAGCATGACAGGGTTTTCCCGGTGTAGTAGTGAGCAGGAGCAGAGTTCGCTGGTATGGGAGTTGCGTTCTGTAAATCATCGTTATCTGGATGTGGTTTTAAAAATACCAGACGAATTTCGCGGCATAGAAAACCAGGTGCGCAAACAACTGGGAAAAGTGATAAAACGCGGCAAGCTTGAATGTAATTTACGCTATAAAACGTCGCTAAAAAATCAGGCCGAACTGAATGTAAATGAAGAATATGCCACAGCCGTTTTGAATGCCTGTCTTAAAATCAGTAAAAAATTACACCAGCCTATTGAAATGGATGCGATAGAAATTCTTAAATGGCCGGGTGTCATTAATGAACCCGAAATAGACGTGGACTCAATTGCCGAAGCAGCGCTTAAATTATTTGATCAGGCGCTCAATGATCTAGGCGAGGCAAGGCAGAGTGAAGGCCAGCGATTGCAGCAGATGATTGAAGAACGCTGTGCAGCGATGCAGAAAATTGTCAGTGAAGAACGCAGTCGTCGCCCGCAGGTGTTGCAGCAGAGTCGCGAGAAAATGCATGCACGTTTGCAGGAATTGCAGGTGGAGCATGATGCGGATCGTTTCGAACAGGAGCTGGCCTACCTGGCGCAAAAAATGGATGTGGATGAAGAACTCGATCGACTGGATAGCCACTTTGCTGAAATCGAAAAAATACTAAAACGCAATGAGCCGACTGGGCGTCGTCTGGATTTTATTATGCAGGAACTGAATCGAGAGGCGAATACCCTGGGTTCAAAATCTAACAATATTGAAACCACACAGGCCTCGGTAGAGCTTAAGGTATTAATAGAGCAGATGCGCGAGCAGGTGCAAAATATCGAATAATAAAAAAGGCGCTCATAAATTAATATGAGCGCCTTTTTCAGGGGTGACTACTTTTTAATTTCCAGTAGTTCAATATCGAAAATCAGCGTTTCGCCTGGGCCGATGTCTTCACCCGCGCCACGATCGCCATAGGCTAAATCGGCAGGAATAAATAGTTGCCATTTGGCACCCACTTTCATTAACTGCAATGCTTCAGTCCAGCCTTTAATGACGCCGTTTACCGGGAAAGTGGCCGGTGAGTTACGCTTGTATGAGCTATCGAATACCTTGCCATTAATTAAGGTGCCGGTGTAGTGAGTAACGACCGTGTCTGTGGCTTTCGGTGAATCGCCGGTACCCGCGGTAATAACTTTATACTGCAGGCCACTTTCTGTGGTCTTCACGCCTTCTTTGGTTTTGTTTTCAGTGAGGAATTTTTCGCCCTCGGCCATATTTGTTGCAGCCGCAGCCTGTTGCTCGGCCTGCTGTTTTTCCATCATGGTTTTCTGGAAAGTCTGCATGGCTGTTTGCATTTCTTCCATTGTTAGCTGTGGTTCATTGCCAGCGATACTGTCTTTGAAACCCATAATGATGGCATCCTGATTTACCATGTCGCTAACGCGGGCCATTTGTGAACCCATCTGAATACCAATGCTATAACTGGCTTTGTTGGTGTCTGTATCCAGTTTTACGGCGGTGTCATTGGCGGTGGCCTGCTGGTTACATGCGCTAAGCAGGGCTGTTAACGCCATCCCGGCGAGAAGGTGTGAATATTTTTTTGACATATCGTGTCTCTTGAAAATAAGAAATGAAGCCGCACGTTAGCAAGACCGAGGCTCTGGTTCAAGCAAAGCTTGCGGGAACTTTAAAAATTATGCGGGGTCTTTTTCATATCTGTTAAACAGGGAGCATTTTAGAATGATGAGAATCAATATATTACGCGCACTATCTATTGGTGCGGTGATCTTGAGTCTGTTTACGACTGCAGCCGTCGCTGCTTTGCCAGATCAGCTAAATGGACGGCCACTGCCCTCGCTGGCGCCTATGCTGAAAGATGTTGCGCCGGCAGTTGTGAATATTTCAACGCGTAGCCACATGCGTATACAGCAAAATCCCCTGTTAAATGATCCATTTTTTCGTCACTTCTTTCGCCAGCAGCCACAGCGTCAGCAACGACAAGCTCAGAGCCTGGGCTCGGGCGTGGTCATCAATGCCGACAAAGGTCTGGTGATTACCAATAACCATGTAATTGATCGAGCCGATGAAATTACGGTTACCCTGCGTGATGGACGTGAGCTGAGTGCGACACTGCTAGGTACAGATCCGGAAGCCGATGTGGCTTTGTTGCAGGTTTCCGCGAGTGGGCTAACCGGCATTCAGCTGGCCGATTCGGATCAGCTGCAAGTGGGGGATTTTGTGGTCGCTATTGGTAATCCCTTTGGTCTCGGGCAAACCGTCACGTCGGGCATAGTGAGTGCCATGGGGCGGAGTGGTCTGGGCATTGAAGGCTACGAAGATTTTATTCAAACGGATGCGTCGATAAATCCCGGTAACTCGGGTGGTGCGCTGGTGAATTTGCGCGGCGAACTGGTGGGCATGAACACGGCGATACTGGCACCCGGTGGCAGTGGCGGAAATGTGGGCATTGGTTTTGCGATTCCGGCAAATATGGTGCAGCAAATTGTTGAGCATCTGGAAAGTCATGGTGAAGTTAAACGTGGAGTACTGGGCGTGATTACCCAGGATCTGACCTCTGATCTGGCACAGGTGTTTGATATTAAGTCGATTAAGGGCGCAGTGATTGCACGCGTCTTTGCCGATTCTGCGGCGGAGGCGGCAGGTTTGCGGGCGGGTGATGTGGTGATTGAGCTGAATGATCACACAGTGAAAAATTCGGCAGATATGCGAAATCGTATTGGTCTGTTACAGATTGGCGATAAGGCCGAGATGACTGTGATTAGAGAAGGTGATAAACGTGAAATTACGGCAATTATTGCCGAACCAAAATTGACATCGATTGATGGAGAAAAAATTTCGCCGAAGCTGGCCGGTGCTGTTCTGGCGCAGGTCAGTCATTCAAACAATCCGGCGCAGGCTCAGGTGGTAGTCGCCGATGTTGCCAGGGGCAGCCCTGCCTGGTATGCCCGTTTACAGAAGGGCGATGTGATTTTATCGATTAACCGTAAAGATGTGGATAGCCTTAAAACGCTGCGACACCTGGTAGCTAATCAGCGTCAGCTACTGATCAGTTTGCAGCGCGGTGATCGGGCCATGTTTATCTTATTGAAATAGCGTGCAGTCAGCTCTGTTTTCTACTCACAGTTGCATTTGTGCCTCATGTGCAAATGTGGCTGTGTTGCTGGATTTAGTTACACGCTGAAGTTTATATGAAGTGTGGTGCTAGCCAGAGGCTTATGCTCTGCGACTATTTTCAGATAAAGTGAACAAGTAAGTTTTAGAATATTTTGCGGCTAATAAATCAAACACGAAACCCGCATGAAAAACATACGTATCATGGTGTCAAAAGTTTTGGTTGTATCTAGCAATGGCTAAATTTAACAGGGCTCAACCCGGCATGTTTTTATCAACCCATCGATGACCTTCTTCCAGGCCTTCTTTTTTCCAGAAGGGGGCGCGCGATTTTAGTTCTTCCATTAAATATCGGCAGGCTTCAAAGGCTTCTTTGCGATGTGCCGACCAGACAACCGTCAGCACAATCGGCTCGTTTGGATGAATCTCACCTATCCGGTGAATAATCAGGCAGTCGAGTAAATCCCAGCGGTCTTTGGCTTCATCACAAATTTTATCCAGGTAACTTTCGGTCATGCCGGGGTAGTGTTCCAGATGCATCGAGGTGACATCATCGCCCTGATTAAAGTCGCGCATGGTGCCGACAAAACTGGCGGTGGCACCATATTTTCCGTCACTCAGTTTGCGGCTCTGGTATTGCTGGGTTTCCTGCCAGGGGTCGAAGGCGTTTTCTCTGATTTCACTGGGCATGGGCGCCTCCGGTAACAGGCGGGAAGAAGGCAACTTCGTCACCGTCTTTGACGGTCGCGTGGCGATCAACGTATTCCATATTAATGGCACACAGGGTGTTGTCGGGCATCTCCATACCCTTCGTGGCGCTATCCCATGCGGATTGTACGGTGTCTGCCGCGTCGAGAGTGGTGTCTGAAATGCCGACCTGCTCACGCAGTCGGGCAAAAAACTTAACTGTAATGCTCATTCGTAAAATGCTTAACCTTTTGATACGCTACACGCCCGTAAATATCGAGATAAACAGGCGCTCTAATGACTGACAAGTTAACCCATTTTAACGCATCTGGCGAAGCACATATGGTTGATGTGAGTGAAAAAAATATCACCAGGCGTCAGGCGGTGGCAGAAGGCGAGATTGTGATGCTGCCAGACACCCTGCAACTGATTCAGCAGGGCACACATAAAAAGGGCGATGTGCTGGGTATTGCGCGCGTAGCGGGGATTATGGCGGCGAAAAAAACATCCGATCTGATCCCCCTGTGTCACCCGCTGGCGCTGACCCATGTGGATATTCAATTAAGCTGCGATGACGCGCTGCCCGGCGTGCGTTGTGAAGTGACGGTGGAGTGTAAGGGAAATACCGGCGTGGAAATGGAGGCGCTCACCGCTGTGCAGGTGAGCCTGCTGACGATTTACGATATGTGCAAGGCAGTGGATCGTGGCATGCATATGGAAGGCATCGGTTTATTGAAAAAATCGGGGGGTAAATCCGGCGACTGGTCAAAGCGAGACTGATATATAGCGGGATATCAAGATGATGCTGGATGATCATCCTTGAGAAAACATGGAATAAAAGACTGCTTTGCTGCATCTGAACATAATGCTCTATAAAAACACAAGAGCATTTAATTGTAGATCACGCTAACAGGAGTCTTTAAATGATTAAAAAAACACGACAGCTGCTCTTTCCCCTGGGGCTGCTTATTCTCGGACTTGCGAGCATTGCCTATACCTCGTCGAGCCAGGCAGAGAAAAAAGAAGCCGGGCACGGCCATGATTACCGCACCTTTCATCAGAATGGCCAGATTGATTATGGTTATATCAATGATTCCTATATCGCCGACCTCGTTATGTACCTGGCGGGTAACCAGTTTATGGTGATGGAAGAACTGATTAGCGACTTTTTATCAAAACACAAAAACATTCAAACCGTTTATGTAGAAACCATTCCGCCGGGGCAAATTCTTAAAGGGCAAATTCTCAGGCAGGGTGAAATAAATGGCAGGAAAACCGCGCAGAATCCTGATTTATATGCGAGCGTTAATCTGGGGCATTTGAAAAAATTAAAAGCGAAAAAATTGATGCAGGATTATATGACCTATACCCACAATAAACTGGAATTGATGGTGGCAAAAGGTAATCCGAAAAACATCAAAGGCGCGGAAGACCTGGGACGAAATGATCTGCTACAGTCTCATCCTAACCCGCTCACTGAAGGTATTTTTAAATTTTACGGTTCGCAAATGCTCAAGGATCTGGGCCTGTATGAAAAAGTCACCGCAGATAAAAAATGTAAAGGCTGCTGGGCAATAGAAGGTAAAACCTGGTTCACTGAGCGACATCATCGTGAAACACCGTATCGTATAGAAAATAATCAGGCCGATGTAGGCATTGTGTGGACCACTGAAGTGAAGCATGCACAGTCGGAAAATCGGGCCGTGGAAGGGGTTGAAATTGCCGCGCCTTATAATATGTCGCACAAGGTGGGCTATGCGATTGGGGTGTTGAATACGGGGCGCAATCAGGCAAATGCGAAAGCCTATCTGGATTATCTGGCAACCGACAGGGCACAGGATATTTACGCGAGTTATGGTTTTGTTAAAGCCAGTGCTGAAGAGCGTAAGCTAAAAGAAATTCCCTGATTGAAGTGTAGAGTCGAGGAATCGCCCAGGCTCGGGTTTGCTGTGTTGCACAACGCAGTAAACCCGATGCTGTCACTCACTATGTGAGCGTTGGTCTTTGTGAATCTAGCCCTGTTTTAACAGCTGCTGTAAATCAATGACCGCCGCATTGGCGCGAGAAATATAATTCGCCATAACCAGTGAGTGATTGGCAAATAAACCAAAGCCGCCGCCATTTAAAACCACCGGACTCCACACCGTGGCCTGCGTGGCTTCCAGTTCACGAATAATCTGCTGCACACTCACCAGCGCGTTTTTCTTTTGTAAGATATCGCGAAAATCAGTTTCAATCGCTATTAGCAAATGGCTGAGTGCCCAGGCGCTGCCGCGCGCTTCATAAAATACGTCATCAATTTCAAACCAGGGCGTTTTCACACCAATGATTTTATTGGTTGGCGTAGACTGATGTGCTTCAGAGTCTCCGGCCAGATCCGTGTTAATCCGTGCCTGACCAACGCTGGCACTGAGGCGCTGCGATAAACTGCCGAGGCGCTTTGACACCATGCCTAGCCATTCAGTTAAATTATCTGCGCGGGCATAAAACTGCCCATCCTGTTCATTGCTATCAGCCAGGCGACCCAGATAGCGCGTCAGTGCCTGAATGCCTTTCCGGTATTCAGATTCAGCAGGGGGCAGCATCCATGAATCTGAATCAATACGAAACAGGTTTTCTGCGGCGAGAATATCAGTATCTTCGATGGATTGTGACTGCGAACGGCTAATGTCATTACGTAATGACAGGGTGAGGTCACGTATCTGACTCAGCACACCAAATTCCCAGTTCGGAATGTTATCCATCAGTACACCGGGTGGCAGCATGTCGTTGCTTAGATAGCCGCCACTTTTACTGAGTAAGGTGTCAGACACTTTTATTAATGTGGCCGTGGTAACATAACCCGTTTCCATGGTTTCATTGCGTTCAGCAGATAGTTCGGTGGCGTACTGCACGGGGTCAAATTGATCAGGTTCTGAGCCCCAGATAATCATGAGAAAAACAGACAGGCCGATAAGAATGAGCAAAACAAGCGGTATGCCGCGAGAGAATACACCAGAGGAGTGACCTGAGTCACCTGGCGAACGGCTCAATCGTTGGCGAAGACGATCATAGGTATCAAAAAAGAAATCTAGAGGTTTCATGTTATATCCTATGGTTTACACTCGATGCTTATTACTGACATCCTGTTGTATGATTCGTTGCAGAAAGTGCAGCGAGTTTCCATTGTAACTGTTCGGAGAGCAGAATGAAATTGCTTAAAACCAGCCTTTATAGCCTGTTAGCCCTGTTTCTTGTTCTTGTGGTGGGGGCGACTTACTTCGTGGTGACGTTTGATGCGAATGAATACAAACCCCTGATTGCGGAACAGGTAAAACAGCACACCGGTCGTGATCTTACACTGGGCGATATCAAGCCTTCGGTATTTCCCTGGCTGGGTATTGAATTACAGCAAGTCAGCCTGAGTAATGCAGCGGGATTTTCAACGCAGCCCATGTTACAGATGCACAGCCTCGACGTGCATATAGAATTGCTGCCGTTGTTAAAGCAGGAAATAAAAGTCGATACATTACGCCTGCACGGTTTACAGGCTTACCTGGCGAAAAACAAACAGGGCAAAACCAACTGGGATGACATCATTGAAAAACAGAAGACGGCGGCCACGGCTGCACCTGCAGCAGAGAAACCAGCCGCGACAGCCACGGAAGCATCGTCTGCTGCAACGCTTCCCGTATTCAGTGTAAATGGTGTTGAGCTTAAAGATGCCGAATTAAGCTGGGATGATGCCAGCACCGCACAACAGATTGAATTACATCAGTTGAATTTAAATATCGGTAAAGTCGCACTGGATAAGCCGATGCCGATAGCGTTAACCACGCAGATAAAACTGGCAGAGCCCGCAGTGAATGCGCAGCTGTCACTGCAAACGATCGTACAGTTTAATTTAGAAACACAGCAGTTACAGTTGCAGGAGACAGATCTAGAGGTGAACGCCGATGTATCCTCGCTGGATATAAAAGCACTTAACGTGCAAATGAAAACCGCACTGCGTGCGGATTTGAAAAAACAGGATTTCAATCTGCCGGATTTAAGTTTGCACATCACAGCAACAGGCAAGGCTATTCCCGGTGGAGAACTGAATGCGCAACTAAACACAGATGTGCATGCAAATTTAAGCCAACAGACATTGCGTATTAAAAAATTAATGCTCTCGTCACTGGGTGTCAATATGGCCGGTCAGTTACAGGTGACACAATTGATTGATGCGCCAGATGTAACCGGGCGTGTTGACATTGAATCATTTAACCCGCGCAAGGTGCTGGAAAAACTGGCCATAGCACTGCCTGATATGCAGGGCGAAAAATCATTACAGGTGATGTCGCTGGGTTTTAATGTTACCGCCGGTCTGTCATCGCTTGAATTAAAACCATTGCAGTTGACACTGGATAGCTCAGTTGTAAATGGCTTTGTATCCGTTGATGATTTTGCAAAACCGGCTATTCAGTATCGGCTCGATTTAGATCAGATTGTGCTGGACGATTACTTGCCACCGGCTGCGCCTGAAGTGGTGGCGAATACACCGGCAACAAACATCGGCACAGTCTCATCAACGGCGGTTGCACCTGTGACCCCAGACATGCCCACTGATACGCCCATTGATCTGCCGGTAGATGTATTGCGATCACTGAATGTAAACGGTGAATTGAATGCGCAAAACATACAGGGCTTCGGGCAAACACTTCAACAGCTGCATATTGAAACACAGGCAGCGAATGGTCTGATAAAAGTGCCTGCACTCAATGCAAAACTGTTGAATGGGGGGCTTAACTCATCCGCGCAGCTGGATGTACGACGGAATACGCCACTGTATCAACTGGCTGTTGATGCAACGGGGCTAGAGGCCGATTCAATTGTCAATCCAGTGCTTAAAGATTTACTGGGCGATGAAGAGATTAGCTTACATGGCGCGCTGAATCTGAATTTGTCTGTAAATACAAAAGGCCAGTCGGTGAATCAGTTAATGGCACACAGTAATGGCCAGGTGGCATTAAACATGGAAGAGGCTGTATTAAATGGCGTCGATGCAGAATACTTTGTACGCAATGTGGTGAGCGATTACCTGCAAAGTAAAAAAATTCCGCTGCAGGATGGATGGCGAGGTGAATATACGCCGAGGCAGACGACAGCAATTAAGCTGCTTAAAGCTACCGCGACAATTCGTAACGGTGTGGTACACAATAATGATTTAGTGCTGCAGGCTTCACGTTTCAATATTACCGGTGCGGGCACTGTGAACTTACCCGGGCAGGTGCTTAATTATCGTGCCGTGGTCGATATGCAACCGCCTCGCGTTAAAACAACGGCAGAAAAATTACTCGATGTTCCGCTGGCGGTGAATGTCAAAGGTGCGTTTGCGCAGCCCGATATTTCAGTTGATACCGGCGCATGGACGAAGCAGGCGGGTCAAGCGTTAACGGCTGAGGCGAAAGCAGAAGCGAAGGCGAAACTGCAGCAGTTAAAGGCTGAGCAAAATGCAAAACTGGAAAAACTCAAGGCAGAAGAAAAAGCAAAACTGGAACAATTAAAAGCCGAGAAAGAAGCCGCGCTGAAAGCTGAGGCCGATAGAAAGGCGGAAGAAGCAAAAGATAAACTGAAAGACAAGTTGAAAGGCCTGTTTAACTGACAGCGTATGTGGAAAAGCGAGTGAAAAAAAACTGGGTCGCGAAGCAGTTACTTGCCTGGTATGAGCGCTCTGGGCGTAAGGATTTGCCCTGGCAACAAAACAGACATGCCTATCGGGTGTGGGTGTCAGAAATCATGCTGCAACAGACCCAGGTGAAAACGGTGATTCCGTATTTCGAAAAATTTATGCAGCGCTTTCCCACGGTGAGTGATCTGGCGGATGCACCAGAAGATGACGTGCTGCATCACTGGTCGGGCCTGGGTTATTACGCGCGCGCGCGCAATTTACACAAGGCCGCGCAACAGATACGTGATGAGCATTCTGGCGAGTTCCCTCTGCAGTTTGATAAGGTGCTGGCATTGCCCGGAGTCGGCCGATCTACTGCCGGAGCCATTCTGGCGCAGGCGGATAACCAGCCCTACGCGATTCTCGACGGCAATGTAAAACGCGTACTGGCTCGATTCCATGCACTGCATGGCTGGACTGGTCAGGCCAGGATACAGGAGCAGCTGTGGGAATATGCCGAAGCCTATACGCCGCATCAGCAGGTTGCGAATTACACCCAGGGCATTATGGATCTGGGTGCGACCCTGTGTACGCGCAGCAAGCCTCGTTGTGATGAATGCCCCCTGAGCCAGCACTGCGAAGCATGTCAAACCGATCAGGTTAAGCTGCTGCCCACACCCAAGCCGAAAAAAACGATTCCGGTAAAAACGGTGCGGATGTTGCTGTTACAGAACCAGGCGAACGAAGTGTTGCTGGAAAAACGCCCCCCCACAGGTATCTGGGGTGGCCTGTGGAGTTTGCCGGAAATGCCACTGGCAGAAGACATTGAGCCCTGGTGTGAAACCTATTATCAGCTCGCTTTAAAGCAGTATCAGGAGCAGCCGGTGATGCGCCATACCTTTAGTCATTACCATCTGGATATCACGCCCTGTATCGCACAGATCAGTAGCGCCAGCACTCACTCGAGCAATAACCCTGGGCAAAGTGTGATGGAAGCGGGCGGCAGAGTCTGGTATAAAGCCACCCAGCAGGATCGAAATGCGCCGGCTTTGGGCCTGGCAGCACCGGTCGCACACTTATTAAACCGATTAAACGAGGAATAGCCATGAGCCGTACGGTGCAATGCGTTAAATTAGGACGCGAAGCAGAAGGTCTGGATCGTCCACCTTACCCAGGAGAGCTGGGTGTTAAACTTTACAATAGCGTATCAAAAGAAGCCTGGGCTGAGTGGTTAAAGCACCAGACCATGCTGATCAACGAATACCGCCTGACCCCGATTGAGCCAAAAGCCCGCAAATTCCTCGAAGAGCAGATGGAAAAATTCTTCTTCAGTGATGAGGGCAGCGAAGCACCGAAAGAGTTTGTACCCCCTTCGAGCTAGAATCGACTGTTCCTTGCTAGAAAAGCCCGGTGATGCCGGGCTTTTTGCTGTGTGGCTACGCTGGTATCGTTAATTTCAATAAAAATCAGCTGCTTAAGCATTCGCTGCAGCCATATTAATTAACAAATTTGCAATAAAACTTGACCCATTTGGTCTGATCCGGTTTAATACGCGCTCCTTGCAATTCAGCGTCTTCTGAGTTGCACAAAGACCCGATAAGGCCGGGTAGCTCAGTTGGTAGAGCAGCGGATTGAAAATCCGCGTGTCGGCAGTTCAATTCTGCCCCCGGCCACCACTTTAATTCTTTATTTTTCAATATGTTATTAATTTCATGGTTTGACTCGGTAGCTCTTATGGCGCACTCCAGAAAGCCGAATAGGCTTTAAAGCATATTAGTTGCTGAGATTTTAAGAAGGCATATGCGGGATGTTATTGAAGAGGTGCTTTAACTAGGGGGGAGTAAGCGAAATGATTTGCGGCCACCCCAATCAAGAATGGCATGGGTGGATGGTATGTATTACTTTGTGGCTCGCTCGGCCTAATTAAGGGGCGTTTTATGTGTTTGCGAGCAGCACAACTCGTTTTGTAGATATGACTTCGCCACTTGATGAGTCACGCACAACAACCTTAGCGAAGTTGATGCTTCCTTTCATTTGCTCTTGTGAAGAAACGTCGGCTTGAGTCCGCGGTGTGTTTTGGTCTTGTTGTGTAGTCTTCGGTGCAGTATTTGTAGGCATATCCAATCATCTCCAGTGTAAGTCGTAAATGATTTTTTTCATTTAGATTTCAAGCTTATGTAAGCATTTAGTACTGGGAATAGGGCATCGGCTAGTAACGCACCCATCTGAACATCATATCGCTTGATGAATGCGTTTACAGATGAGCTGTCTATCGTCAAAAATCCGTATAGGTCTTCCTGTGAGCCGGTTCCATTCTCGATTTCATTATTGTTATAAACATACCTTATAGGCCATACAATAGTTGACTTATATGGCAAACTCCATTTTTCGCCGAGCATCTTATCATGTTTTTTCATGCTCGTATTAGTATAGTTCAAATAGCTTGTCAGGTCGCCTTCAAAGAAAAAGTCCAGGTTTCCTGACATGATCTCGTTAAAGTCAGTATTTAGAGTAACAAGGTGTGTATTAGTTTCAGTGCGATCTTTTTGTTGGCACTCAGTCAGTGAAACCTCATCCCTGGCTAGTGTTTTAACAAAGAGCTGGTCTTTGTCGTTTTGGCCTAGCACTTTTATAGAGCAGCGACACCTTACCCCTGCAACAATAGTAAAAGCATCAGCAATAGATGTCAGGGTTGTTCTCATATAGCCGCATAGCCGGTTCTCGTCGAAAGCGACATCATTATGGTCTTCAGATTTGCACCAGTCTAGGTAGTGGTAGGCGTCCCTAGCGGAGTGTAAGGCGCTGTGTAAGCACTTAGTAGCTTCTGCGTACCGGGCTTTACGCGAGAACTTGAAGGTAAATACAATCAGAAATACTAAAAGTACAACGAAGTAGAACAGGAATGCACTAAGTAATAAAAATTCCCGAATACTGGTGGATTCGCTGTCTGGCCAGATGCTGGAGACAGCAGACACAATGACTATTGTTGCGTATACAACATGAAACCACTCAAACCAGTGTTCTTTCCAGTTCCATAATTTGTTGCGTATCCATGCGTTCATGTAATTTCTTAATTGTTATTCTTTTAAGCCAGTATATGTCACCGTAAAGTTGTGAGCAATGTTGTGCTTCTATAAGGGCTTATAAAAGGTTGAGTTGCGCTATGAGTGCGCCATTATGCCGTATTATGAATATATTGCATTGTTTTTATGGTGTTTATTATATATCACGCGGATTATATATCTGCGTGTCGGCAGTTCAATTGCTCGGCGCTTCCCTGTGCCTCGGGCTACGCCCCAGCGAGTAAAATGCAGCTCGCTGTCCAAATTGGCTCCCGGCCAATTTAGTCTGCCCCCGGCCACCACTTTTATCCGTAAATTCAGTTTTATATATCGAATTGATTTTCTGCAATAGCAGAAAGTGCAGGCATTCGTTTATTTAAATTCGCTGAGGCTATCTTCCCATAAACAGACCTGATTACGCCCCTGAGCCTTTGCGCATAATAAAGCATGGTCGGCAGACTGGATGCTATCTTCGATGCTGACATCTTTTTGCAGGCTTGTGACACCGAATGATGCGGTCACGGAAATCGTTTCCCCACTGGGTAGAAATATGATGTGGTTACTCAGATTCATGCACAGGCGTTCGATGATATCGATGACCTCATCCTCTGTTCAGCATTCGCTGTTTCTGGCTATCAAATATGAGGTCGTATAAGAAAGACGGACAGAATGCCTGGTGCGCAAAGCGGGTGTAATTATTCATGAGTTATCTTTCACTGGCGTAGTGGTTGTGCAGGAATTAAGTTTAACGATCGATTGTATCGCTTGATTTTATCGTTAAACAACGCCATTCTCGCTTTATGCGTCGGCTAAAAAATAAAAGACCATCCACTCTGTTGATTCTGCTATCTAGCATTGTTCTGTGCCTGGGTATTGTACTGGCGGGCATTTTTTATGTGTCTGCAGAAAACTTAAAAAATGATGCCAGTATTATTAATGAGGCAGGTACTGTGCGAGGCTCCATTCAGCGCTTTAGTAAGCTGGTGGTGTATGAAGATGTGCAGAATACACGCGAAATTCAGAAAAATGTAGATCGCATTATATTAAAGCTGGAAAATCGGGGGCTGCTTAATCAGAGCAATGATTACGAGCGTAATTTTGTCACCAGTGTCGTATATCTTGGTGAGCAATGGAATGAGCTTAAAACCATCATTCATAATAGTTCTTATCCGCTGGATGACGAGACGCTCTCGAAATTGATTGTATCCAGTGAAAGATGCTGGCATGCCGCCAATCTGGTTGTTTATAAAACACAGGCGGTAACAGAAGAAAAAGTACGACAGATGTTCGAGCTTTTTTATCTAATACTCATTATCAATGCAGTCAGTATTCTGATTATTATTCTACTGATCATTCTGAGTGTGAGAAATCGTCTAGAGCATGATTCAACACATGATGCATTGACCAGTTTGCCGAATCGTCGAGCATTTGATGTGTTAATGAAATCGGAGGCAGCGAGAAACCGGCGTTATAAAATGCCTGTGTCATTGATACTGTTTGACGTTGACTATTTTAAAAAAGTCAACGATATGTATGGGCATCGTACGGGTGACCGAGTATTGATTGAGCTGGCGCAGGTAGTCGGCCAGGCAGTGAGAAAAGTAGATGCCGTATTCAGAGTGGGTGGAGAAGAGTTTGCCATTATCTGTGCGGATACCAATTTGCCGGGCGCATTAAGAGTGGCTGAGAAAGTGCGCTGCATTATCGAAGAAAATCATTTTGATGAAATAGATAATTTAACGGTGAGTATGGGAGTTGCAGAGCTGGATCAGACGATGACAGTTGAACAACTCTATCAGCATGCAGATACGGCGCTTTATACAGCGAAGAAAGCAGGGCGCAATCGGTCGGAGGTTTATTCTGAAACTGAAAGCGCCTGATTGATATGTCAGGGTTCCTCATACCATTTATTGTCTGCTGTTTTACGCATGAAAAATTCGGAATACCAGTAGAATCTGCCTGCCTGATCTGATGGTGCGGTACAGTTAATTCTCGAACGCCCAACGGGCAGATTTTTATCGGGTTGCACGGTAACCGTTAGACCTTTTATTGAGGTGCTTATTTTTCCCTGACCTGTGGCAAAACACTGTAGTTTGCTGGCGATATCCGCCGAGTTTAGATGCAGTATTAAGTGTGGACGATAATTATTTTCTGGAAGCACAGGGTCATTGAGTTTGCTGCCGTGATTATCAGTAACAGATCTGTTTGTAAGCGGCATTGCGAGGCTGTTCACTTTATTCATAAAACCCTCCATGTCTGCATATTGCTGATTAAATGCAAAACGGGGAATAACCTGCCAGTTAACCTGGCTGTTAAAGGCCCCGGAATGTTGAGCGAAGGCAATCATGCCCAGTTGCGAGACGATTTGTTCTAGCGAGTGATTATACTCGCCATATGGGTAAGCCAGAAATCCCGGCGATTTGCCGAGCTGTTGTAAGATGATTGTTTCCGCCTGCTTAATTTCATTTTTAATTCGCTGTTGCCATTGCTTTTCAGATTCGTTGGCCAGTTTTCGCACCAGATGTGAGTGTGTTGCCGTGTGGTTTGCAATTGTCGCACCACCACCTGACAGTTCACGTAGCTGCTGCCAGCTCATGAAATCAACGCTGCCGATGCGATCTGTATTAATGAATACAGTAAAAGGAAAACGATATCGCCGTAAAATTGGTAAAGCGGCCTCATATACCGAGGCATAGCCATCATCAAAGGTAATAGCAATGACTTTAGCCGGTAGTGAGGCGTTATCCTGAAGGGCTTTAATTAATCTGGGTAGTGGCCACACAGTGAATTCATTGTCAGCCAGATAGTCCATGTGCTGTTTGAACTGTGCAGGCGTCACACTGGTAACTGCAGGGGTTTGCGTATCGACATGATGATACTGAATAATCACAGCGGCCTCTACCCGATGGCTGTCTGGCATGCCGGCTAGCAGCGATATCATAAGAAAAAAGGGTGCCAGGGTTTTGATAGTATGTGTTCCTCTTGGTGTAAATAGCTCAGGTCTGTGATCCAGATATCAAAGTCAGCTTTGAGACTATTGTGCCGATCTGTTTATAGTACACTGGAAATCAGCCTGATTTAACTCTTCAGGCTGTATCGCTAGCCTGTTTGTTCAGGTGAGTTATTCTACATGTTAATCGCGCAGCGGCTTGATAACGTATCAGGGAATGTTATGAAAAATGATATGAAAAAAATACTCGGCCTATCGACATTCTGTCTGTTTCTGGTGGCCTGCGGCAGTCAGCTAACCAAAGAACAGCAGATGGAATATAATTACTATATCAGCTTGAAAATCCATCAGGAAATGAATCTGCTTGATGAAGAATTGCTCACTAAAAAAATTGATCAAAGTGAGTATGATATCCGGGCGAGAAAAATTTCTCGCTACTACAATGCGTCACAATATATTTATGGTCATTCAGCGCCAGTTGAGGAATCTTATACTCTGTCACCAAAGCGTGATACTGGTATAGCGAGAAAAACCTATATGATAGAAAACCATGAACCAGAAGCATCCGTTGCTGTGAGTCGTTCGATTAAATCCAGAAGTTATATGTCGTTTTAATCAATACATCTAAGGCCGTTTATAAAAAAGGCGAGTGCCCGGTTACTCGCCTTTTTTATGCGCGCTTAGTTTACGGCATGATCAATAAAGCAAAAGCACTCAACGCGTTTCCGGTGAGAGAAACTGCTTTTCTGTTTCAACTAATTCATCAGCACTTTTTTATCGGCTCTTTTCTATCGGCACTTTGCGCATGTTAGCTAGTTGGTAATGATAACAAAGAACAGAGAAGTGACGGTGTTTCAGTGCGTAAAAAGATGCGTGCTAATTGCCGGTAAGGCTAATGTCTGTCATACCGTCGGCGATCAGGCGTTCAGTCATATGCAGGCGCATATCGCCGTCTTCGGTGATGGTGTGGAACAGGTGATGTGGGCTGGTGGAACGTTCAATAATGCCATCCAGATCATTGCGTTGCTCACGGTAATAATCGAGCAGGCGCAGATCAAAACGGTTCATCGCATTGCTTAAAGGGTCTTTTGCCTGACGCTTGCGAATCGTTTCCATGCCTTCTTCAAATACATTGCCAAGGCACATGTGTACAGCCGAAAACAGTGTGGCCCAGCCGTTGTGCCAGAACATCAGATCTTTATCAAACGTTTCACCGCCGGTGCCGCCACCTGCCAGCATCTGTTGCAGCAGGTCGCGTTCATTGACTGCTTCGTGCAGCTCCATCATATTGGCGCGGCCATAGGCATCAATGGTGGTGCTGGTGAGTAGCATATGCACATTCGGGTATTTGCTGAGCACAAAGGTTGCATCTTTAATCAGCTGCGCCGGTGTGTCGGGGTTTTGCGGGTTACGTTTTAAACGGGATGACGGTGCAGAAGATAAAATCTGTACCTGATGTCCGCGACGGCCCAGTTCACGTGCAAGACGTGCGAACACGCCTTTCTGAAACAGTTCCATGGAAAAGTTTAAATGCCCCTGCTTGTGCAATAAACACAGCTGAATTTCATCGGCATATTTAGGAGCCGTTTCTACAATGTGGGCAATTTTGGTGACGGGAATGCGTTCTTTCAACTCACCTTTTTTGTTGACTACCACTTCCTGATGAAACTCATCAAAACTGATTTGCAGCATTACTTTGGCTTTGGGCCAGCTAATGGGCCGACGACGAATCGCCTTCGCCATCTTCTCCATGATGCTTTGCGTAACATCACGGCTATCAGCAAAGTCACCATTGAGTAAAATCGCAAACGTGGTGACATGCTGCATGCTGGAAATCGCATTGTAAAAATGATCAAGGTGTTTGGTGAGGTCGCCGCCGGTAAACAGAATCGAAGTGGTGAGTTTATCGACCATCTGGTAGAGCGTATCCGGGTCGTCGGTATTGTTCATCAAGGGGCGAAAAATAAACATGCAATGCCGACAGGTTTGCGGGCAACCCATTGCCGGAATAATCCCCAGTTTACTAAATACGCTTAAATGTTCAGGGTCAGGTAATTTATCGACCAGTGCCAGTCGTTGTTTGTCTTCGTCTGCCAGCATGCCGGCATAGCGATCTTTTTCCTGCTTGGCTAAATCTTTATAACCAATAGCAAAACTTTTGCTGAACAGGTGTAAGCCATTCCAGAACGTTTCAATAAATTCGTTGAGAGATTCCAGGCTGCCCTTGTTGTGCAATAACTGTTGAATTTGCACCTGCTGTAATTGAGGTTCACCGTTATAGTTTAGCCAGTAATTGACATAGGCCTGAATAAACTCGCCGGTGGTTTTGCTGTGCAGCATCATCTCCATTAAGAAAGCCTGCGGGCCACGACTAAAGGCTTCAAGTACTTCCTGTTGATACTGCGGGGGAATCGTGTGCTGCAACCAGTTCCAGGCATACACATAGGTCATTAAAAAACTGAGATTATCCGCATCGGCCGCACTGTTTTTATTGTTCTGCAGCATAGCCAGCATATCGCCACGGGTGAGGCGATTAATTTCGGTTTTAAAACGCTGGCGCATGGTCACCAGATAAGCCTGATGCACATCCTGTTGCGCTTCGGGGCTGAGCTGAATCTCACTGGAGGGGCGGCCAGACTGTATGGCGGTACTGGTATTCATGAAGCGAAATGTAGCACATTTACGGGCTGAATTAACCCTAAAAGCCAGGGCTTATCCGCCGAATGCGATAACTGGCAAAATCATTGCCCGATAAAACAGGCTACTGCGCCAGATAGGGGAACAGGCCTTTAATACCGTTGGCAATAAACTCAATTGCAATGGCGGCGAGAATAAGCCCCATAATGCGCGAGAAAATATTCACCGCGGTTTTCGTTAAATAGGGCGACATATATTTAACAGAACGAAAAGCAATAAACAGCAACAGGCTCACCAGAAAGATCACCAGTCCAATCAGAGCGTAGTGAAGAAAGCCATCACCCTTATGAGCATACAAAATGACGGTGCTGATTGCGCCCGGCCCGGCAAGCAGGGGAATGGCCAGTGGTACGACCGCGATAGACGACATGTTCTCGCTTTCTTCTGCCTCTTCATCGGTGCGTTTAATGCCATTAGTTCTGGCGTGCATCATTGAAATCGCCATGAGTAAAATCAGAATGCCACCCGCCACGCGGAATGAGCTAATGGTTATGCCAAAGAAATTGAGAATCACCTGCCCCAGCACCAGTGAAGACAGCAGAATAAAAAACACGGCGTAGGTAGTGGTGCGTGAAACAGATTTTCTAACTTTTTCATTGAGATCAGAAGTGAGCGAAATAAAAATAGGAATCGCTCCGATGGGATTAACAATGGCAATAAGGCCGATGAGCATTTTGGTGTATTCAGTGTATTCGAGCATAGTGGTTGCTTTATTGTAATATTTTGCTTTGCGGTAACGTTCTTAGCATGGCTAAACGTTGATTATTTAAGTATACCGCCTGAGCCTGGAGTGGTTAATGTTTATTAGATAGGGATTGATTATTGATATTTTGAGTTGACTCTACATGTTCTATTTGGAGTAAATAGGGTTAGAGTGAACCTCCCCGGTTTTTCCTGACCGATCCTGTGCTTCCACCACATCGCGGTACATATCCGGTAAATATTTCATGCAGCTGAGTACGAGCGCGACCGCACATTAACCACTTAATTGCTATGGTAGCCGTAGGTTGCTCGATTGCAAGACCTGACCCCCGTTCTTTTATGACTCGTTCTTTTCACAGCACTTTAAACGATTTGTTATATTATGCCTGAGGAACCTTCTTCATTTTCTAGCTTTTCTAATTCTTTATAGCCTTCAATTTCATAAATCAGTCGTTCTCTTTGTGTTTTTGCTATTTCAAGCCAGGACTTGTTTTCGAGGGCACCTACCATTGCATAAAGAAAATTTAGATGAGGTTTAACGTTACATTCCCTTTCTAATTTCATTAATGCATTTACTGCACCAATCTCTTCTAAATCTTTCTTAGTATAGATTCCTATCGCATTTAAACTTTTTTCTGCGGCAGGTCCAAGACCTTGTAATTTGCTTATTTCACCCATGTTGTATATATAATGTCGGAATTGTGAAGCTGGCGCGATGTCTGCGCCTGTCTTACGTGAATGATTTGTTATGCTTCAGCCCTTTTTACAATAATTAGAAGTTTCCCAAGGATAAGCTATGGGTTATCTATCTCTTTTAGTTTATGTCCTACAGCAACAATAGCTTCTATTGCAGGTTTTAATTCCAAACCCATTTCAGTCAAACTGTACTCTACTGAAGGAGGGGATGTTGGCATTACTTCACGATTTATGACGCCGTTTTCTTCCAGTTTTTTTAGACGTGCCGTTAACACTTTGGCAGAAGCTCCCTGAATGTCATCTTTTAATTCGCTAAACCGTCTAGGGCCCTGGCTTAAATACCAGATAATGGCTGGTGCCCATCTTCCACCTATGATGCCCATGCATCGATGTAAGGGACACTCTTCTGGCGGAGGGGCTACCTTGTTTTTTCTTCTTGGAAGCATCGTTTATCTCGCTCTTTTCCAGTTACTAAAAGGTAACTACAGAATCAGGTAACTTTAGCATATTAGGTATACAAAAGTAACCGGCCTTGTCTAGAATAAGCAACAGCATTCAACTCAGCTAAGGAGATAAAAAAGATGAAACTGTATTACAAACCAGGAGCCTGTTCACTCGCATCACATATCATATTAAAAGAAATCGGTTGTGATTTTGAAATCGAAAGTGTCGATACTGACATGCAAGTAACTGAGTCAGGTGTCGATTTTACCAAAATAAATCCAAAAGGATATGTGCCTGTTCTTGGCACCAATGAAGGACAATTTTTATCAGAAGGTGCTGCTGTGCTTCAGTATCTTGCAGATCAGAACCCGCATGCGGAGCTTGCGCCTAAGCCGGGAACACTGGAACGTGCACACTTACAAGAACACCTGAACTTTATCTCATCAGAACTACATAAAGCTTTTGGACCATTTTTTTCACAGAGTGCTTCAGATGAAGACAAAATAATCGCAAAGCAGAATGTTAAAAAAAAATAAACTACTTTGAATCGATCTTTAGCGATGGCCGAAAATACCTTCTAGGTGATAAATTTTCAGTCGCAGATGCTTATTTATTTGTTGTTTCAAGCTGGACTGTACCAACCGGTATTGGTTTGGATAAATGGCCGCATATTTCGGCCTATTCCAAACGCGTTGCTGGACGGGAAATGGTTCAGCAGGCAATGCGCGCTGAAGGACTGCTGAACTGATGCGTGTGAATACTATGCAAACTACGGATGAAGAATTTACCGCGGTTACAAATGTCATATCAAAATATTTTGATGGACTATATAACAGCGATATATCTCTTCTTAAGGAAGTATTTCATATGCAAGCACATTATGCGTGTGCTACGGATGGCACACTTCATTATCTTACTATGGACGAATATTTTCCGATTGTTGATAAGCGTCCATCGCCAGCCAGCCGTAATGAAAAACGCAATGACCGCATATTGTCAATAGAGTTTGCAGGTCCAGTAACGGCACATGCTCGTGTGCAGTGTTCTATCGCCGCTAAATTTTTCACAGATTTTCTGACGTTAATTTTTGTGGAACAAAAATGGCAGATTATTTCAAAAGTTTTTCACTACGATTATATTGAATGATCTAAAAGATATATAAACTAATTTTATAAAATTGTGAGGATAAATTAATGCCCTATGTAAATATTAAAATAACACGAGAAGGTGCAACATCAGAGCAGAAGGCTAAATTAATAAGTGGCATAACAGATCTTCTGGTTGATGTGCTTAATAAAACGCCCGCAACAACATTTGTGGTGATTGATGAGGTAGACATGGAGAATTGGGGCGTCGGTGGCCTCCCAGTTGATGACTTTCGAAAGAGCCAACAAAGAAAATAATGCTTTAGATTATAAGTTTATTTTCAGTTAGGTTTATAAAAGCATAACGATTAAGGTAAGGTCACGTGCGCTGTTTGCGCGTCCAGGCAAAGCGAAAATAAAAGTAAATAGGTGTAAGTTATTAATTACTACAAATATTAGAAAAAATTATTCTCTGACATCCATTAAATTTCTAACCGATCCCGTGCTTCCACCACATCGCGGTACATATCCGGTAAATATTCCATGCGGCTGAGTACGAACGTGCCCGTACATTAACCACTTAATTGTTATGGTAGCCGTAGGTTGCTTGATTGCAAGACCTGACCCCGTTCTCGCTGCGTTCCTGTGCATTGTTATGCGTTAACCAATAAATGGGCTTGCAATGCCTATTACCAATGTAACTATAGTGAGAAAAATAATATATGAATTGGTATTAGATTGAATGTGCTCCATATGTGAATTAAAAGGGTACCGTCCCCTTTAATTTGACAGCGGCAAGCTAAGGGGCAAGCGACGCATTAAAGGTGGACGATATGCTGTGCGTACTGTTTTGTATATGGCCACGTAGAGTGCGACTCAATGCAACCCTGTGATCCGTGCTTTTTATCAACAGCTAGTAGCACAGGGAAAGCATAAAAAAGTAGCATTGACAGCGTGTATGAGAAAATTTATTACCATGTTAAATGCCATGGTA
>Ga0316207_10001517_pt1 | contig 28096 bp, 23 predicted proteins | sample 6weekpyrite_MG_FD_204943 | JGI IMG/M metagenome (GOLD analysis project Ga0316207, IMG submission 204943) | Microbial mat bacterial communities from mineral coupon in-situ incubated in ocean water Damariscotta River, Maine, United States -... | ecosystem: Environmental > Aquatic > Marine >...
CACCCAGTTCTGGCTGGAACAAAGCAGACCACCCGCGATACAGCCGCGCAGGCGCAGCGCATTGCCGTTCACATCCATCTTGCCAATGTAGATCTTGTTGTTGGAAGGCCGCCAAACCCGCCCTTCATACGCACCATCGCCCTGGGGCACCATGTCAATCACCAGCAATTTGCCAAGGTTTTCGGACTGGTATTCGCCTTCTGCGTTGAATGTCCGGCTGATCACGCCGCACACCGCCTCGCCGCAGGGGGCGATTGTGATATAGGCGTAGGCGCCATCATCGACCTCGGTCTGCCACACACCGAGGGCGGCCTCTTGCGCCGCTGTGGCCGTTGCGAAGGCAAAAAGCGATACCGCCAGGATCAAAAGTCTTTTCATTCTTGGTTCCTCCCTGAATTCTGCGCCGGATCATGCGCGGGCAGCAGGCTGGCAATCAACAACGACGTCGGGTCAAAGCGGGTCGCGTTGCAATCTGCCGCGCACCATGCATAAACGCGGGCAAACGTGAAAGGTGCCTGCCCGATGATCCTTTATCCCGCCATTGATCTCAAAGACGGAAACGCCGTGCGACTGGTGCATGGCGATATGGAACAGACAACCGTGTTCAACGATGATCCGGCGGCTCAGGCCCGGGCCTTCGTTAACGCTGGCTGCGAATGGCTGCATCTGGTGGACCTGAACGGGGCCTTTGCAGGCGCGCCGGTCAATGCCGCCCCGGTCGAGGCGATCCTGAAGGCCTGCCCCGTGCCTGCCCAACTGGGCGGCGGCATCCGCGACATGGCCACGATTGAAAGCTGGCTGGACAAGGGCCTCGCCCGGGTGATTCTTGGCACCGTCGCGGTGGAAGACCCGGCATTGGTGCGCGCGGCGGCAGCGGCCTTTCCCGGACAGGTCGCAGTGGGGCTTGATGCCCGCAACGGAAGGGTGGCGACCCGCGGCTGGGCGGAAGAAACGGACGTGATGGTCACTGACCTTGCCAAATCCTTTGAGGACGCAGGAATTGCAGCCATCATCTATACCGATATCATGCGCGATGGCGCAATGAAGGGGCCGAATGTTGATGCCACCGCTGCATTGGCGCGGGTGGTCGATATCCCTGTCATCGCCTCTGGCGGGGTTTCTTCAATGGAGGACCTGACCGCGCTGAAGGCAACCGGCATCATTTCCGGGGCGATTTCCGGCCGCGCGCTTTATGACGGGGCGATTGATCTGGCCGCAGCTTTGGCGGCCCTGCGCTAATCCTCATCATCTTGCCAAAAATACTCAAATTCCGGCGCTTGCCGCACGCGCCGGGTCAGCCTAAACAGGCCCCATGTTAAAGACCCGCATCATCCCCTGCCTTGATGTCGCCGAAGGGCGCGTCGTCAAAGGCGTGAATTTCGTTGACCTGATCGATGCAGGCGACCCGGTGGATGCCGCGATTGCCTATAATGCGGCGGGCGCCGATGAGTTGTGCTTTCTCGATATCATGGCAACCCAGGAAAACCGCGGCACGATGTATGATCTTGCCACCCGCACCGCAGAGCAATGCTTTATGCCACTGACCATCGGGGGTGGGGTGCGCAGCCACCACGATGTCCGTGAACTGCTGCTGGCAGGGGCTGACAAGGTGAGCTTCAACTCTGCCGCCGTCGCCAACCCTGATGTGGTGGCCGAGGCCGCGATGCGCTTTGGCTCACAGTGCATTGTCGTGGCGATTGATGCCAAGACTGTCGCCCCCGGCAAATGGGAGATTTTCACCCATGGCGGGCGGCGGGCGACGGGGATTGATGCGGTGGAATTTGCCCGAACCGTCGTGGAAAAAGGGGCCGGGGAAATCCTGCTGACCTCGATGGATCGCGATGGGACCAAATCCGGCTTCAACCTGCCGCTGACACGTGCCATTTCGGATGCGGTGGATGTGCCTGTCATCGCCTCTGGGGGGGTCGGCACACTGGATCACCTTGTGGAAGGTGTGACCCAAGGCGGTGCCTCTGCGGTGCTTGCGGCCTCGATCTTTCACTTTGGCACCTATACGATTGGCCAGGCCAAGGCCCATATGGCCGCCGCTGGCATTCCTGTGAGGCTGACATGACCCTGAACGACCTGGCCGAAATCATCGCTGCGCGCAAAGGGGCAGACCCGGACAGCAGCTGGACCGCCAAACTCTTGTCGCAAGGCCCGGAAAAATGCGCAGAAAAATTCGGTGAAGAGGCTGTCGAAGCTATCATCGAAGCCGTCAAGGGCGACAAGGCGCGGCTGACGTCAGAAGCGGCAGATGTGCTTTACCACCTGCTCGTCATGCTGGCCGCACGCGACGTGAGCCTTGAAGCCGTGTTGGCGGAACTGGCGCGCCGCCAAGGCACCTCTGGCTTGACCGAAAAGGCGCAGCGCGGCTAGTCCGCCTTGCTCCGCGAGACCCAGCTGAGCATTGCAGAGGGCCGGGCCTCTTCTTTCAATCTTTGCTGGCGCGCGGCTTCGGCTTCTGCCTCTTCGGCAAGGCGGGCGGCTCTGGCCTGGCGGGCCGCTTCCGCCCGTCGCGCCGCCTCTTGTGCGACGGCGCGTTGCGCGTCACGCCGTTTGCGCTCGGCGACTTCGACAGTTTCGCGATTGAACTCCTCGACCCACTCGGGGTGAAATCCTTCGGCGTTCTGCGGCCCGACTGGTTTTGGGGGTTTGACAACCGGCTCTGGCGGTTTGGCTGTCATGACATGCTTGTTGGTCTCCTCGATCAGCTCACTGATCGTCTTGGTCAGGCTCCTGTTTTCTGGAATTTTGACCTTCTTGACCTTCTTGCTTTCCTGTTCAATCAGGCTCAGCCATTCCTTTGCTGACTGAATCCGGTCTTTGGGCGGCACGCACATGGCCTTGTCAATCGCTTGCAGGAACGCAGGCTCAAACTGCGGAAAACGCCCTTCGAGCGCCTGATAAGGGTCGTCATTCATATCCGCCATTGCAGAAACGCGGGTCTGGCTGACCGGTGGGGCGTCTCCTGAAATCAGGTGATACATCGTCGCCGCGAGCGCATAGAGATCGCTGCACGGGCCCTGAATGCCCCCGGACACATAGAATTCATGGGGCGAGTATCCGTCCTTGACGACCAGCATGGTTGAAACGGCCCCGGATTTCTGGCTGGCATCTTCGCGCGCGGCGCCGAAATCAATCAGTGCTGGCGTGCCCCATTTATCAAGCAGGATATTGTCGGGCGAGATATCACGGTGCAGCAGGTCGTTGCCATGCACCAGATCAATCGCATCCAGCACCTTGACCAGAATTTCACGAACCTGATCGGGGTGCAGGTCATCACTGTCATCTTCGATGACATCCAGCAGGTCGCGCCCTTCAAACAGATCAAGCACCATGTAAGCGGTGCCGTTTTCCTCGAACGCCTGATGCACGCTGACGATATTGGGGTGGCGCAACCGCGCAAGACTGCGGGCTTCGCGCATGAACATCTCGACGATCTTGCGATATTGCGCTTCGTGCGACGGCGCGTTGACCGTGACGCGGTTGCCAAAGCGCATGCAGATCGATTCAGGAAAGCATTCCTTGATAACAACCGCCCGCTCAAGGAACGTGTCCGTGGCAAGATAGGTGATCCCAAATCCCCCTGCGCCGATTTGCTGGTCGATCTTGAATTTGCCATCAAGCAAATCCAGACCGGTCGGCAAACCCTGACCCTGAACTTCATAAGTCTGGGCGGCGTCGATAATTCTTGTTTCTTGCATAGGTCATCCATGGTCGTGAGGAACAACGGAAAAACGAACACTGATACGGGAACTTTGTTATACTTACGGTTGCAGGTACCAAGTCAACGACGAAACATTTGCAATTTAATGCGCATGGAATCGTTTACGAACCTGCAAATGCCAGATTGTGCGACAAATGTGCCATTCTTGTGGCAAAGCAACCTTTTTCATTAAATGGTTGCAGGTCAAAGCTCGAGCTTGGATGAAATGATCCCGGTCGCGAAGCCGCCCATGCGCAACTCTGAAAAGAGGCGCTGGTACTCGATCTTGGGGCACCGGTCCTGAATGACATCGACACCCCGGGCCTCTGCAACCGCGGCAGCCTGCGCGTGTGTGACGCCAATCTGCATCCAGATCGTCTGCAAGCGCGGCCAGCGCGCCAAGGATGCGGCAACGATGGGGGGCACGGCCTCTGAGCGGCGAAAGATGTCAACCATGTCTACATCGTCGGGGATCTCGCTCACGTCTGCATAGACCGTTTCACCCAAGAGCCGCTGCCCCGCCAGACCGGGATTCACCGGAATGACCCGATAGCCCCTGAGCCCCAGATAGCGGGCAACGTAATAGCTGGGGCGGATTTCGTTGGCGGAAACACCGACAATAGCCACTGTCCTGGTGCGCTTGAGTATATGGCGAAGATGCGTGTCTGAATACTGCATGCAACCAGCCTACTGTCTATTCAGCGAACAAAAAAGCGCCCGGATCAACCGGGCGCAAGTTCTGGAACGAGGGACAGTGAACTGAAAGGCGCCTGTTCCAATGGCGCATTCCCAGTCATTAGCTATGTATTCACGACCGAAGCAAAAGTGGTGTTCAGAAAATTGTGATCGCAACCGCGTCCGTGGCGCCGCCGCTAATCGAAGATATCATCGACGGCATCTTCAACGGCATCCCAGATCTCTGACAGCATACGGCGGCCCAAGTTTCTGGACTTCTTGCGCTTTTTTGCGCTCCCTGAGCGATCACCAGAGGATTTCTTCTTGCTTACCGATTTGATCGGCCGGCCGGGCATCGCCGCTTGCGCGCTCTGGGGTTCGGGCTGTTTCGGCAGCATTTTCAGCATCCGCAGCGGCGCACCACAATTGCGGCAGGCCAGCTCGTGCCTGTCCTTGCCGCGCAAGACCAGCGCCGCTCTGGTCCCGCAGTAACAGCATGTCGCAATCTTCGTGGCAGCCATAGGTGAAGTCCTGTCCTTCAGCCTTTGACAGCATAGAGAGCGACCGCAGCGGCATTTGAGACATTGAGAGACCCAAACCCGGCTGCGGCATCAATCCGGACCAGCTCATCGCAGGTATCGCGGGTTTTTTCGCGCAGGCCCGGGCCTTCGGCGCCCATCACCAGTGCCACAGGCCGGTCGCGCTTGCCCGCGACCGCTGCTTCCACGGTGCGCTCGGCCTCGCCGTCGAGACCCAACACAAGATAGCCCATGCCCCTGAGCGCCTCCATCGCGTCGGCCAGATTGCGCACGCGCAGATAGGGCTGCCGTTCCAGCGCGCCGCTGGCGGTTTTGGCCAGGGCACCAGTTTCGGGGGCCGAATGTCTTTGCACTGCAACAACAGCCCGGGCACCAAACACTTCCGCCGATCGCAGGATGGCGCCGACATTATGAGGGTCGGTCACACGGTCGAGAAGGACAATACGCGGCGGCATTGGCCCCTCGCCCAGCGCCACATCCTCAAGACCGCCCCAATCAAGCGGTTTGACCTCAAGCGCGGCGCCCTGATGAACCGACTGCGGATCAAGCGGCGCCGCGAATTTGCGCGGATCGGAGATTTCGGGAGCGATGCCTGCATGCGTCACGGCCTCGCCCAGCCGTTCCAGGGCATTGCGCGTCACCACCAGCCGCAGTTTTTGCCGAGCCGGGTTTTCCAGCGCGTCACGCACCGCATGCAGCCCAAAGAGCCAGACAGTTTCCTGCGCCGCAACCCGCTTGGCTTGCTCTTTTGCGATCACCCACTTTGGCTTTTTCATCAACGCCCCAATCTATGCTTGTCTGCGGGCAATACCGGACATTGCCAGAGGTGTGAAGTGGATCGCGACATAAGGCACTTTTGCGGTTGACGCACCATTGGGCCACAGGTAAGCACCGCCGCAGTGGGCGACAGGCCGCAAGGTGTGGCAGGGGACTGTAACTCCCTCGAGGCGACTCACGCCTGGTTCGATTCCAGGGTCGCCCACCATTCTTCCAAATTGCTGAAGTTGAGACATATTCGCGGGAAAGTCGTCATCCTGACGGCATTTTTTCGATTCAAACGACCCCGCGCAACGATGCGACCCCAGCAGCCTATCCGAATGACAGGCCATGCTGACGGCCTGCGGGCAGGCAGTTCTGATCCGGCGCGGCGCAAATCGACGCCTCATGGATTTTGCGCCATGCGACCTGAAGCCGTTGAGCCAACATGCCCCTGTAGACCACTGAGATATATTACCTTTTTCCCAGTCCGCCTATAGCTGGCCAGGCCCAAGCGTCGCCGCTCTTGATGACAGACCCGTCAGAACTTGCCGACAATATTGAGAAAGACCCCCTGCCCGTCATAATCCAAGTTGGTTTCGTCGTCTGAGACACTGCCCCACTCATAACCAACACCGACTTTCACGTTGTCGTTGATATGGCGATAAACTGCCGTCATCGCGCCTGTCTCGGTCGTGCCGGTCTGATCCGTGTAAAGCATGCGTGCCTCGCCAAAGACATCCCATTTGTCAATGACATGCCATTCCGCCTGACCAACCAGAAGAGTCGCGCTATTGGCCTCAAAGACATCGCTGCCACGGTCTGCCACTTCGCTGTTGCGGTAGCCAAGTTTGCCACCGATCGTCAGTTCCCGGTTCAGATCATAGTTCGCCGAGACCGAAACAACCTGGCTGCGCTGTTGCGGGCCATCGGCGTTGCCGTTTGCATCGACCTGATCCTCGCCGGGCAGATCACGCAGTGCCGTCAGTCGAAACAGGACATTGAGCCGCTCATTGTCGATCGGGCGATAGGCATAGCCAAGGCTTGCGCGCAGATATTCCCCGTCGCGGAACGATGCTTCCGCACTGTCGGAATAGAGTGCCTCGATATTGCCCAGCAGGCGCCAGTCTGGCGCGACCTGATTGGCGTACCCACCCGAGAAGCCCAGAGTGTCGCGATCCTGGGCGATGCCTGCGCCGTCCTCGGTGCGATACTCGAGCCGCGCGCGCATGGATAGATCATTGTCGCGCTGGTAGGTCGCGCCAAACGACAGTGCCGTGCGGTCAAAATCACCACTTGCGCTATCGCGCACACGGCCTGTTTCAATGCCGACACCATAGCTCCACAGATCACTGGGCGTATAAGTCAGGCCATAGGCCTGCGTCAGCGACCGCTGGTTGCCGGGCATGTCAAAGATGTTCTCGGCATAGCTCGAGACGGTCTCGGAATACCGATAGCGTCCGCCCAGTACAATGCGTCCGTTATCGGCCAGTTCGCTGCCCGCACCGGACCGGGTGGGATCCAGTGTATAGCCAAGATAAACGTCGTTCGCAGCCGTGGGGCTGTAGCCGGCAAGCAGTTTGCCTGCGGTCCCGGCATCGCCGTCAGACACCTCAGCGGCCAGTCTTGCGCCATTGTCGAAGATGGCATCCAACCCGATGCCGATCCGGTTGTCGTCAGGCAAGTCACCCACATTATCGACCGTGGCCTGCCCAAACACATAAAGCGAAAACGCATCACCTGGTGCATAGGTCACGCGCGCGCCAAGATCCGTGCGCTGGCCGGTATCACCCCCGCCCGATGCGGTCTGATCCAATGACTGGACGCCAACCTCGGCTGACCATTTGTCGCTGAACGCATATCCGACCGAGACCTCGCTTTGGGTCTTTTCATCGCCTGCATCAGATTGAAAATTCTCAACCCCAAACCGCAGGCTGGTCCGATCTGTGACCGCGATGTCGCCGTCAATGCCGATCAACCTTTGATCGTCTGTGATATCTTCATTGAGGGTGCTGAATCCCGCGTCCTTGCTCTCATAGCGCAGGCCAAGCTGGCCCGAGGTGGCAAAGCCCAACTCCTGCAAATCAAGTTGCGAGGTAAATCGGACGGCCTGTGCTGCATCTGATGCGGCACCTCCTGACGCGGCAATCGTCAACCCGCCATCCGTCGAGACCGCCCGCGCAAATCCCGGACCTTCGGTTCCTGCGACCTCAAGTTCGGCATAGCTGGTTTCACCCAGGCGATAACGCAGATCGACCGCGCCAACCCGTTGGTCGGCGGCATTTTGCGTTCTTTCAGACATCAGGCTTGCACCAAATCGCAATGTATCGGTGGCCCAAACCTCTGCCCGTCCTCCAAAGGCGCTGGCATCGCTGAGCCCGTCAAGGGGGGTGTATTCATACTGCGCGACCAGATTGACGTCGAAAGAGCCAATCCCGTCGGTGACCAAACCGCCGTCACCCGTGTTCGACGACAAGGGCGCGGTCAGCAGGATCACGCCCTGAAGGTGATCAATTGTGTAATCGATGCCTTCGGTCAAAAGCCGGTTATCGACGACAAACCCGGTCGCCGGGTCGATCACCTGAACAGTGACCGTGGCCGACCCGCCGGTGATATCCTGACGCGAAAGGAAATAAACCGATCCGCCGGTCCCGCGCAGAATATCGCGCTGCGGGGCGGTTTCGGGCTGCGCTGCATAGGCCATCACCGTCACCCGAGGATCACCTCGCTCTGTCACATTGCGCGATTGATAGGCCAGTTCGATGCCGTAAAGGTCACGCGCGTTGTTGATCAGGCCCGGCCCTGCAATGCCGGTCCGGAAATCGCCCAGGGTGAAGCGCGTCGTCTCGTTTTCGGCGCGCAGATAAAAGGCACCGGAGGTTGGGGTGTCATCAAATGCCGTGCTGCTGTCACCATAGGTCGGATAAAGATCCGTCCCGTCCTGGCGCAAGCGGTCAAGCACACGCCGGGGGTCCTTGTCATCAAGGCGGCTGAACATATCCGCGATCGGCCCGCTGCGGGTGTCGGCGGATGCTGTGATCGTCCAGCCGCTGTCCGTTGTGCCTTTGGTATAGAAGGCCGCACGGCCGTTGTCGTAGCTGTCCCAGCCTGCGTCGTCGGAGCCGCCTTCGCGCAAGCCGACGGTCAGATCGATGAGGCCAACATAGAACCATTCGGATTGGGGAATCTCGACGTCGCGGACATAATCGCGGCCGTTGACATTCACCGTCACGATCCGGTCGCCGGCAGGCATTACGTGACTGACGGCAAAGCGGCCATTGCTGTCGACGGGGATCGTTTCTCCCATTACCGTCACGGCGCCACCCGGCGTTGCAACGCCAGAGGTCGTGATGACGCCACCGCGCACGGGAATGGTGCGACGGGCGGTGTTATCCTCACCCTCTCCGACAGCCGCAAAAGGGGCGGCGCCAACGGGGTCTGTGTCACTGCCCAAGGTGGTCCGGGTGATCGCGATCGGGCGGGTTTCATCATAGCGACCCTGAGCATCATAGACCCGCAAGGTAAACGACAAATCGCCCGCACCGTCTTCCGGCATGGCAAAACTGGCTCTGCCATTGGGATCGATTGGAACACGGGCCACCACCGGCGCACCCCGGCGACTGCGATCCCTGACCTGCACTTCTGCACGGTCAAGATATGCCGGATAGTTCGTCGACGCCCGCAAGGAGACCCGCTCACCTGCGCGATAGGCATTGCGCCCGTCTGTGGTCGCGACATTCAGAAAGCGGCGCGTATCAAGCCCGTCAAACCGGACATCGACCTCGGCTGCGTCATTGCGCAGATCATCGGTGCGCTGCCTGACACGCGGTGCGGGCGCCCCCGCAAAGGTTTCATTGTCGATTGAAATCGAAAAGCCTGCGGCCCCAAAGCCACCAACAGGCACCGCATCCAACACTTCGACATTGGGCTGGACCGGGACAGAGACTGCCAGCCCGGCGTTTGGCGCTTCGCATCCGGCAGGAAGCGGCACGATAGTCGCGTCGCAGACCTGGGCCGCCGCAGATGTGGCCCCCAAACCAAGTGCCGCGACAGTGACCAGCGCTGTAGACCGCAACATTGCGGGGCGCGAGGGTAAACTCTTGAACATAAAGAAACTCTTTTCCATTTTTTCGCCCCTACTGACCGACGCGCACGATGGATTGCGAGATACGCAACCTCACTCGGCCAATGTCCCGCCAGTCGCGGCGAACCTGGTTTTCAACGATGTCAAGCAAACGTCGCGCATTGGCGACGTCATCTGCATCCGCGGATTGCGGCAGATGGAATGACAGCACCATGTTGCTGGGGGAACCGGCGATCTCTTGCAGCACACCGGCAAGACCAGCACGAAGGGCGGGCGACATCGCTGCCCCATCAGCGGATTGCACAAAGGAGGCCGCGCTCAGGTCAACGCGCACGACCGGCAGGGTGACGGCTGCTCCGAAATTCACTTCAGTCATCGTGCCGGGCGTGACGCGCGTGACCCTGGGGTTTTCTGTCGTCATCCGGTAGCCAGCCGGCAGCGACCGTTCATCAACCTTGAGAATGAAGTTCTCTCCTGCGGTGGCTGGCAAGGCTGCGCAGGGCACCGAGAACAGTCCATTTTCATCTGTTGTGATAATGGTCCCGTCAAGCGTCGCCAGACGAACACCGGGCAGACCCGCCTCATCGCGCGGTTCGATGATCGCCGCCAGCTTGCCCTTGCTTCCATCATAGCTTTGGTCGGTGATCTGGCCTCGACCCACGATGTCGGGGGCATCCTGATAGCCGTTGCCGTTGACGTCGTTGAACACCTTGCCAATGATGTCGGTACAGTCAAAGACAGCTTCGGGTTCGATCCTGACCGTTGCTGTCGCATCGGCCAGGACACGGCTGCCCGTCGATAGATCAATCAAGGATACGCGGTTCACGAGGTTCCCCGGCCGGGCGCCGTTGAGGATACGGGCATCCAACGTCAGCTCGACCGAACCCAAGGCTGGCACCGTCAAATCCGACCATGTCACGCGGCCCGCAGTAAAGGTCACATCAGCAACTGCCCCGTCGATGGTCGCTGTACCCGGGATATAGATCATCCCATCGGGGAGCCGATCAACCACATCAAGAAACCCTTCTACGAAGGTGTTCTCGTTTGTCAGCGTGATGGTGTAAGGCACCACATCGCCCCGTCGTACCAAATCAAGCGGTGTTGTCTTGGTCATCGACAGCCCCGTTGCGCTCACAAAGGGAGAGAGCATCAACTCGGTCGGGTCGCTTTGGGTATCACCATCGGTGTCGATCCCGTCGTCCGAGATATCCTCGATGGTGATTGGCGCACCCGGAGGCCCACTGCCCCCAAGCCCATCGCCGATCCCGCGTGCTGTATTCGACACGCCACCGGCGTTCACCGCCTCAAGTTCGATCTCATAGGTCGCAAAATAGGTTGCGATCTCACCGACCAGCAGCGCGCCTTCGCCCGAGCCCTGCGAGGCGCTGTCAAAGGCCGGCTGCGTGGACAGGTCCAGTGCGCCGCCTTCCAGATCCGTGAGAGTGTCGTCGATCCGCACATTCGTCAGCGGCACGTTGCCGATGTTTTCGACCGTAATCGTATAGGTAATCAAATCACCGACGCTATCGACGCCATCGCCGTTATCCGTCAAAACTTGGGTCTTGGTGGTTTCCAGCGCCGCGAGACGGGTCATCGGAACGATCGTTTCAGCGTCCGTTCCGGGCTCGGGGCCACTCAGATCTTCAACGTCCTCTCCTGCCGGGGGCGTGCCGCGCACGGTGGCCTGGTTGCGCACCTCTCCGGCCACCAGAATGTCGTCCTCGCCAACGGTATAGGTTGCGCGATAAGTCGTGTTGTCCATGTCTCCCGGATCCAGCGACGGTATCGGGTCAACGGGGGCATTGAGGAACACCAGTCCGGGAAGATCATCGGTCAGCGTCACATCTGTCAGCGTCACATTGCCGATGTTGCGGATTGTGAAGGTGTAGGTGATCACATCGCCGATCTGTGTCGGCATCTGATCGCCCGAGATGACGGCCGTTTTCTGCAGGTCGATTGCCGGTTCGCGCAAAAGGGATGTCACCGTATCGACGTCATTGTCCACCGCGGTGCCACTGTCGTCGGTCGGCTGGCGGCCAAAGGGATCGGTGCCGATGGCGGTGGCCGCGTTGATCACTTCGCCCGCGTTCAGATCGTCTTGCGTGATGGCATAGGTGGCATCGAAACTATCGCTGGTGCCCGGCGCCAGAAACGGGATCGTTCCGATGATCTCATCGCTGATAAGATCATCCCGGACGTTGATGTCGGTGAGGTTCAGATCACCGGTGTTGGTCACGGTGAAGGAATAGGTGATCTCATCGCCCTCGGCCAGAGGCCGGGTCAGAACCGGTAGCGCGGATGTCTTGACCAGCGCAAAGCTGGACACCGCATTCGGTGTCAGGACTGTGGGGTCATCTTCGCCCGCATCGCCTGCTGTCCCATTGCCGTTCGCGTCAGGCTCGTTGCCATTGTCGGAAAGGTCATTGGGTGTCTGACCCGACAGCACACCACTGCCCGATACAGCGGCCTGATTGTTAAACGGACCTTGCACGCGATCATCAGTGGGAAAGACCTGCACCGAGAAGGACACCGAGCATGTGCCCCCAGGGGCAAGCGTTCCAAGGTTTGAAACCGTGGTGTTGCCGCCGGAGCCGGTGAAGCCGACGACCCCTGTTCCGCAGCCGTTGCCTGGGAGGGTCACAATCCGGTAGTTGCCTTGGGAAAGTGCGCCAGTGGCCTGGAACACGCCCAGAGGCGACACCCCATCGGTCAGATCATCAGTGACGGTGATCTGGTCAACGGATTCGAGGCTGAAATTCTCAACCCGAAATGTATAGGTCGCATTGAAAGTACCATCTTCATTCAGGCTGTCGATGACGCCGGACTTGGCTATGCCGATGCGTGCCTGCGGGATCAACCTGAAGATGTTGTCAACGTGGTCTTCATTGTCGCCCAGAATGATCCCGGTGATGGCGTTCCCCGCAACGGTCCCGCCTTCAGTTCCACCGATATTTCCGCGTGTATTGGTGCCATCGACAAGGAAACTTTCGGGCGGCGTGCCACGGGACACCGAATAGGTCCCTTCGGCAAGATTTGGGAATGTGAAATTCCCGTCCGCGTCCGTCAGCACCACCACGGGCGAAATGGCCACGCCGTCGACAATGCCCGTGAGCGTCATTGGCACACCCAGGACATCCGTATCCGTTGTTTCTTTGCTCGTGTTATCAAGAAAATCGCGGAACACATTTCCCGAAATCGTGGAGGATGCCACAATCACATCGCCGCTGGCTTCATTGTTGTCCTCGGCGTCGCCGCGCTCGATCGACGATGTTTCGACAGTTGCGGTGTTCGTCACTGTCTGCGGCTCTTGAACCACGGAAGTGACACGGACGGGGATCGAAATTTCTACGCGGTCCAGTGGGAACAAGGTGGCGAAGTCACAGGTGAATGCGCCGTCGCCGTCGGCGCCAGAACAACTGTCGGCAATAGGATCGACAGCGCCATTCAGGTAAGCCTCTGGCGCGCCAGCAAGTTCCATATTGCCGGGAAGCCTGTCAATAAAGACAACATCATCCGCTTCCCCAAATTCGTCGCTGACTGTCACAACGGCAGTATAGGTAAACGTATCGCGCAGGTTGACGGTTGCCGGGGTTGCGGTCTTGCTTACCAGAATGAGGTCAGTGCGCGAGGCGATCGAGGTTTCTTCGATCGTCTGATTGTTGCCCACTTCGCGGTCATAGTTTGTGCCGGTTTCAACAACCGTCACGATTTCGTCGGAGTCAACGGCCACAGCATTTCCGACTGTTCCGCTCGCGCGGGCAATCGCGTTGAACACGATATCCACGCGGTCTCCGGCTTCCATGTAGCCGATATCACAAGTAATTTCGCCCGGATTGCTGAGCGGACCCGCAAAGGTGCATGCTGTATCGAATGGTGCAGCAACCCCGAGAAACTCTATCAGGGCCGTGTCTGGCCACTGGTCGCGGATCAGCACGTTCTGTGAGGCCGAAGGACCAAGATTGTCGACCCGAACCGTATAGGTGAACGGATCACCAACAGCAAGCGGATCGGCGCTGTCAAACTTGTCGACTGCCAGGTCCACATCGGGGCCCGCTTGGGTGGTGACAACAGAGGCAGTGTTGTTGTCCGGGTTGATGTCAAATGGCGTGGTCACGACGTTTCCACCATCATCGACAAGATCAACGCGCACATTGTTGACGATATCGTTGGAACCACCGGTCTCATCGAATGTGTCAAAGCCAGGTCGCACAACGATCGTGACCGCCCGCTGCTGGTTGAGGCTGAGATTGCCAAGCTCGCACCGCACCGTCCGATCTGAGGCCGTTGTCGTGGCACCTGCCACAGGCGTCGTACACAAGCCGCCACCCTGAGCCGAGGCACTGACAAAGCGCACACCCAAAGGCAATTCATCGGTGATTACAACGCCATCGGCACGGCTCAACCCGTTGGGCAGGTTGCGTGCCGTGACCGTGTAGGTCAGATCGACACCTGAACTGATGGTCGCGGGCGCAGATTTTGTCACCGTCACATCGGACCGCGGGATGAAGGGAAAACTGACCGTCGCGCTGTTGTTGCCTGGGTCTGGGTCTGGCGTCACTGTCGGGCTCAGCGTCACGGTGTTGCTGCGCGTGTCGCCGTCCCGCCCCGCGTCGCGGCCCGGGATCACCACGACAGTAATGACGGGATTGCTCGCGCCGCCCACCGGAACATCCACAAGGCAGTTCAGCCGTGCGCGGTTCCCCCTGCGTTGATCCTGGGTGCAGGTTCCTGTTCCCGTGACCGAGATGCTTTGAAAATCCACGTTCCCGTTTTGCAGGTTGGTGATCGTATCAAGAACGCGCACGCCCTGTGCCAGACTGGGCCCGTCATTCAGCACCTCAATTTCAAAGGCATAAGGCTCGCCTGCCGTGGCTGTTGTATTTGCCGAAAGGCTGACCGAACCGTCGTTCTGATCAATGATCGGAACACCGGATCGCTTTAACACGGACACATCAGCGGAGGCGCTCAAGGGAACGGTATTAAAATCAAGGCTAAAGCTGTCGTTGCCCGCATCATTGTTGTCCGGATCGGCGTCTGCCCCGTTGACCGATGCGCGGTTTGTGTTGATGCCAAGCGTTTGCGACGTGATTGTCACATTCAACTGGCTGGTCTGCCCACCGGCTGCCAACGGGCTGCCAGCGGAAAAAGTATTAGTACAAATCAGATCGACGGGTCCCGCGACAGGATAGGCTGGCGGGATCAGTGGTCCTGTCGGATCAACGGGGTTTGGCATCTGGCAGATCCACCCCGCGCCGGAACTACCCGTGGCAGTGACGCCCGATGGCAGGCTGTCTGTGATGATGACCGGTCCGGCATAGTCCTGGGTGCCAAGGTTTTGCGCGGCAAGCCGGAATGTATAACCATCAACACCCTGAACGGCAGCCACCGCAGGGCCGGCCTTTGTTACTGCCAGATCGACGGTTGCGTTTTGCAGAACAATGGGGCCATCGCTCGCCGTGTTGTTGGAGGTGTCCGCCTCAGTCACGCCGCTGGGCGTGATCGTGGCTGTGTTTGTTACTGTGTCGGGTGCGCTGGCGGCTGTCACGGTCGCATTGATGACGATATTGCCATAGTCAAACACGCCGTCCCCGTCAGGGTCGCCATCGCCGGTGCCGGACCCGGTACAACTGACGGCTTGCCCTGTGAAATATGGATCAGCGCCACAATCATAGGCCCCCGGAACAACGGATGTGATCGCGTATTGTGATGGTACGATGTCTTCAATCAAAACAGATGTCGGGGCATCGCCAACATAACTCGCACCGATTGTGAAAGTGACCGTGTCGCCCACAAAGATCGGGCCGCCACCGGGCGCGCGTTGCTTGGTGATCGCCACATCACTGCCCGCCGTCACGTCAAGGGAAAATACGTCCGTATCATTGCCTGGGATCGGATCGACTGGTGATGCGGCACCGACATTCACGGTGGTCGAAATCTCGGACCCATTGGCCACGGCAACCTGCCCGTTAAAAGTGAACGGAAGGAAGGGGCCATCCACTGTCGTCGGGTCAAGATCGGCGGTGATATCGCAGACGTAGTTTTGCTGCGTACCCTGGGTCTGCAAGTTACAGCCTGCAGGCGGCGTGATGTTGATCACACCAGCCGGAACCGGAATGGTCAGCCGGTAGCTGTCGGCCGTATTTGGCCCCACGTTCCGGACCCGCACAGTATAATCAAAAAAAGACCCCGCGGGGACTGTCGCCGGGACATCCCATTCAACGAACATATCGACGCCCGCCAGCACGGTGATATCCTCCTCGAGGTCATTGTTTGTCGCGGTGGCGGGGTTCTCGCCCGTACCAAGCGGTACGCTCGCGTCAAACGCGACAACCTCGGCAACCGTGGTCTGAAAGTCGAGGATCACCTCTTCGAATGTTGCGGGATAAATGCCCGACCCAGGTGGTGTTTCAACCGGGGCGCCCAATGCAGGAACATCACAGGTCACGACGCCCGAAACCGCAACACAGTTGGTGATGTTGCCTTCCTGACCAACAAGCGCCAGCGGATCGCTGCTTCCTCCGGTGGCTGTGACGCTGAATGTCGTTGCAGGTGCGGCGCCCGGGCCAAGATTGGACACACGGAATTTCAGCCGTGCGACCGATCCCGCGGCCAACGATGTCGAATCGACCTGCACTTCATTGGGCGGTTCGCCGATCGTGAAATTATCGTCAATATTGACCAGCAAATCATATTGCTGCGCCTGCGCCTGCGGGGCAGCAAGCCACAAGGCGAAGATCGCCACTCCGCTGAACAGGAAGCGTTGAATTGCAGAAATCGACAGGCCGGGTTTGGAATTTGGGGACTGGGGCAAAATATTTACTCTTCTCAGACGCAGAACGGGCATGGGTCAATGTGTGAATCGGGGTTCACCTGGTTCCGTCTTGACCAGTGAATTCGAGCGAGGTTGTGAAAGAATTGTGTCAATTTTTCAGCTCCGGAAAAACGTGGGAAAAAACCCGGAAAACAAATCCGCCGGAGCCGGAAATTCACCCAAAGCAAAGCGCCCATCTGGATAGCCTGTGACCAACACCCCCGCCGCAATCTGGCCGACAGCCGCCTCAACGCGGCGCCGAAGGTATTCCGGATGTCCCCCGTTTGGGGATCAGCAAGGCAAAGTCAGCGAAAAGCGGGATGGTGCTGTGAGAGAGGATTGAACTCTCGACCTCACCCTTACCAAGGGTGTGCTCTGCCACTGAGCTACCACAGCATCTGATGATGCGGGGAATTAGCCCCTATCGCCCTTTGGTGCAAGCCCTCTCTGGACGGTTTTTGCCGCTATTGATAAGAGCACGGTCATGAGCGACAAAGACACCCAACACAAAACAGACAAGACCGCCAAAACCCGCGAAGATCGGTTGAAGGCGGCGCTCAAGGCCAATATGGCCAAACGCAAGGCGCAGGCGCGCGCGCGGGCGGCAGGCGCGGCAAAAGAAAAGAAAGAGTAGGCAGGCATGGATTCCATTGTGGTCACGGGCGGCACTCCGCTGAAGGGCAGCATTGCCATTGCGGGGGCAAAGAATGCGGCGCTGGCGTTGATGCCGGCAACGCTTTTGTCCGATGAGCCGCTGACACTGACGAATGCGCCGCGCCTGTCGGATATCGCGACAATGACGGCATTGTTGCAATCGCTGGGTGTGGAAGTGACCTCAATGCAGGATGGCAAGGTGCAGGTGCTGTCCAGCCACGCGATGACATCCACGACGGCGGACTATGAGATTGTGCGCAAGATGCGCGCCTCCAACCTTGTGCTGGGCCCCCTGCTGGCCCGCCACCACCAGGCGGTCGTGTCCCTGCCCGGCGGCTGCGCCATTGGTGCGCGTCCGATGGATATCCACGTGACCGCACTTGAGGCGATGGGCGCGGAGATTGAGCTGAAAGATGGCTATTTGCATGCCAGGGCCCCCGGCGGGCTGAAGGGTGCGAAAGTGCCTTTGCGCTTTGCCTCGGTCGGGGCGACCGAGAATGTGCTGATGGCCGCGACTTTGGCAAAGGGCACGACGGTCATTGAAAATGCAGCGCGCGAGCCGGAGATTGTGGACCTTGCCCAATGCCTGCGCCGGATGGGTGCGCAGATTGAGGGCGAAGGAACCAGTGCAATCACCATTGATGGCGTGGACCGTCTGGGTGCCGCCACGCATCCGGTTGTCACTGACCGGATTGAGCTGGGCACCTATATGCTGGCGCCGGTCTTTGCCGGGGGTGAGGTCGAGTGTCTGGGCGGCAGGCTTGATCTGGTGGGGTCCTTTGTTGAAAAGCTCGATGCCGCCGGAATTGATGTCACTGAAACCCCAGGCGGACTGAAGGTGAAACGCCGGGCGGAACGCGCGAAAGCCGTCGATGTTGTCACTGAGGTGTTCCCCGGTTTCCCGACCGATTTGCAGGCGCAGATGATGGCGATGCTTTGCACGGCTGAAGGGACCTCTGTTCTGGAAGAGAAGATTTTTGAAAACCGTTTCATGCACGCCCCGGAGCTGATCCGCATGGGGGCCGATATTGAGGTGCATGGTGGTATCGCGACGGTACGGGGTGTTGAGCGCCTGAAGGGTGCGCCGGTCATGGCGACCGATCTGCGCGCCTCGGTGTCGCTGATCCTCGCGGGGTTGGCCGCAGAGGGCGAAACCGTGGTCAGCCGGGTCTATCACCTTGATCGCGGCTATGAGCATGTCGAGGAAAAGCTTGGCGCTGTTGGCGCGAAGATCGCGCGGGTATCGGCATGACCGGGGACGCAACATTCGAGGACGGTCGCGAGGCACCGTTACGGCTGAAGGCGCTGGATGCCGAGGATCTGTCCGTGATGGCCGCCCTGGCCCAGGATGCAGTGTTTCCGGCGTCCGAGATGCAATGGGACAGCAAGGCGCGGCGCTTTGCCATTCTGCTCAATCGGTTTCGTTGGGAAGACGTCCCGAACGCCACAGCCCGCATGCGCAGCTTTGAACGTGTGCAGGCGATTTTGGCGGTCGAGGACGTGCGCAAGGTGCAAAGCCAGGGTATCGACAGGTCTGATCCAGATACTGTGTATTCGCTGCTCGCCATGGGGTTCTCCCCCGGCAAGGATGGCACAGGCCGGTTGGAGCTGACCCTTGCCGGTGATGGTGTGATCGCACTTGAGGTGGAAACGCTCGAGGTGATCTTGCAGGATGTCACTCGCCCCTATGCAGCCCTCTCGAAAACGGCCCCCTCGCATCCTGAATAACACCGTCCCGGGCTTGATCCGGGACCTTTTGGCCCGCACTCGGCGAGGTCTCGGGCCTAGCCCGGGAAGGGTATCTTGTTCCGCTATTGAAGCACCCTGCCCGCCCCGCTATGTCGTGGCCTCGCAAGGAGTGATGTTATGCCACAGTTTCTGTCCACAGCCGACGCCGATTTCGAGGCCCGCTTTGCCGCTCTTCTGGGGGCAAAACGCGAGGATAGCCCGGATGTGGATCATGTGGTGGCCGGGATCATCGCGGACGTGCGTGCGCGCGGTGATGCGGCGGTGCTGGAGCTGACGGCAAAATTTGATCGGCTGGCACTGACACCGGAGACAATGCGCTTTCGCGAAGAAGAAGTTGCGGCAGAGTGCGCAAAGGTCTCGGACGCAGATCGGGCGGCGCTGGAAATGGCGGCAGAGCGTATTCGCGCCTACCACGCGCGTCAGATGCCGGAAGATGCAATGTGGACCGATGAAGCAGGGGCGACGCTCGGCTGGCGCTGGACGGCTGTTTCGGCGGCGGGTCTATATGTGCCGGGTGGGTTGGCATCTTATCCGTCCTCCGTCCTGATGAATGCAATTCCCGCGAAAGTGGCGGGCGTGAAGCGCCTGGCGATCGTGGTGCCGACCCCCGATGGCGTGACCAATCCGCTGGTCCTGATGGCCGCCCAGATTGCCGGAGTGGATGAGATTTACCGGATTGGTGGTGCGCAAGCCGTGGCCGCCCTTGCATACGGGACCCGGACCATCGCGCCTGTGGATAAGATCACCGGGCCGGGCAATGCCTTTGTCGCGGCGGCCAAGCGCCGGGTCTTTGGCAAGGTCGGCATTGATATGATTGCCGGGCCGTCCGAGATTTTGGTGATCGCGGACAAGGACAATGATCCTGATTGGATCGCGCTCGACCTGCTGAGCCAGGCCGAGCATGATGAGAGCGCGCAGTCGATTCTGATCACGGATGATGCCAATTTCGGGCAGGCTGTGGCGCAGGCGGTGGAAAAACGGCTCAAGACGCTGGAACGCCGCGCCATTGCAGGGGCGAGCTGGCGGGATTTTGGGGCTGTGATCGCGGTGAAGGATTTTGATGAGGCTGTGGTTTTGTCAGACCGCATCGCGCCGGAACACCTGGAGATTTGCACCGCTGACGCGGACGCTCTTTCCGACAAGATCACCCATGCCGGAGCGATCTTTATCGGGGGTTGGACACCCGAGGCGATTGGCGACTACATTGGCGGTCCCAATCATGTGTTGCCGACGGCCCGGTCCGCACGGTTTTCAAGTGGACTGTCAGTGATGGACTTTATCAAACGCACCACCCTGTCGCGGATGACACCTGACGCCCTGGCCGCCATTGGCCCAGCCGCAGAGCGTCTTGCCATTTCCGAAAGCCTTGAGGCGCATGGCCTGTCAGTCCGCGCCCGTCTGGACCGTTTGAACCGAGGTGAGACATGAGCAAGATCACCCATATCGAGATTGACGACCGCAATCTGCCACCGCCCACCCCTGAGATCGATCAGGAACGCAAGGTGGCGATGTTTGATCTGTTGGAGGACAACAGCTTTGCCCTTCCGGCCCGCGATGGGCGTGAGGTGTCGCCGGGGCCATACAAGCTCGGCCTGTCGATCAAGGAACGCCGCCTGGTTTTCGACGTCAAGCAGGAGGATGACAGCCCGGCGGGTGAATTTCACCTGTCCCTTGGCCCCTTCCGGCAGGTCGTAAAAGACTACTTCCAGATCTGCGAAAGCTATTTCGATGCCGTAAAATCCCTGCCCCCGAGCCAGATCGAGACGATTGATATGGCCCGCCGGGGTATCCACAACGAAGGTGCGCGGGTCTTGCAGGAGCGGCTCGAGGGCAAGGCGGAGGTCGATATCGACACCGCCCGCCGCCTCTTTACCTTGATCTGCGTGTTGCACTTCGGGGGCTGAAAACATGGCGGAGGGCAGTAAATATCGGGACCTTCCCCAATCGGTGCTGTTTTGCTGTGACCATAATTCCGTTCGTTCGCCGATGGCCGAGGGGATCATGAAGAAGCTGTATGGCACGCAGTGCTATATTCAGTCGGTCGGCGTGAAGAACGATCTGGAGATCGACGGGTTTTCGATCGCCGTCTGCGCCGAGATCGGGGTCGAATTATCGCGCCACCGCTCGCGTTCGTTTGACGAGATGGAAGAGTGGGGCGATGACCTGTCATCCTTTGATCTGGTCCTTGCGCTTTCGCCCGCCAGTCAGCGCCGCGCGCTTGATCTGACGCGGTTCTACCATCTGGATGTGGAATACTGGCCGATCCTTGACCCCACAGGACTGGGCGACAATCGCGAGGCACGCCTGGCGCTTTACCGACAGGCGCGTGATCAGATCAGGGACCGCCTGATCGCCCGCTGGGGACCCGGGATTGAATTGGATTGACGTACACGGCCGAAGGCTCGCTTTGTCCGATGAATCGGCTCCCGGCTGCCTTGCGGAGCTTAGCGGACCTTTCACATCTCTGAACCAACGGCTGGTTTCGGCGGTTCGCAGGCGCTATCCTTGATGCAGCGAGTAATGGGCGGGAGCCACTGTGGCTTGCAATGATCCTCTTCACTATCGTGGTTCCGCTAGGCATTGCATTCCAATTTTTCAAAGATGTGCGCCTTACAGATTATGAGAGGAAAGTGTGATCATGGACGTTCGAAAAACGGTCTTCACAAAGGAAATCATCACCGCAGACGAAATGAGTATGGCGTGTGACCGTATCATACGCGTTGCTGCCATGGCGGTTGTCAGAAACCCATTCGCAGGGGTACATCAGGACGACCTCTCGCCCCTCTTCGATGTTGGCGCGCGGCTAGGTCAATCGCTGACACAAGAGATCGTGAAGATGTTGGGCGAGCCTCCAGTTTGCTACGGCAAAGCGGCCCTAATCGGATCGGCTGGCGCGATGGAACATGGTGCCGCCATGTTGCACCCTGCGCTCGGAAAGCCTGTGCGCGCAGCCGTGGGTGGCGGTCAATCCCTGATGCCGTCGAACCACAAAGTTGGGCCGTTGGCCGGGTCCATTGATTTGCCACTGGGTCATAAGGACGAGGCATGGTCCTTTGATCACATCGACACGATGACGCTGGTGGTGCCTGATGCACCCCGTGCAGACGAAATCGTATTGTGTATCGGGCTGTCGGACGGAACACGAGCACATCCACGCGTTGGAAAGGGCCCGAATCCATCTTGATCACGCTAGCTTTCTCAAAGCCGCCATTTAGACTTTGACGCAGCATTGGTCAATTCGGGCTCAATGCCGCCATCCGCTGCCCCGGCACACTTCAGTTATAGGCCCAACCAAGCAGGGGAAACGCCCGGAACTTCTGCTTTTCCCATCCTAAATGTGGCGATCACCGATTAACCCTTGAAAAATCAGCCATTCAGGCGCATGTAGTCGCCGTCTGCAACAAGCAGAGAACAGATATAGGAGATCACATGGCCAAGGAAGAACTGCTCGAATTCCCAGGTGTCGTGAAAGAACTTCTGCCAAACGCGACGTTTCGGGTCGAGCTGGAAAACGGCCATGAGATTATCGCGCATACGGCAGGCAAGATGCGCAAGAACCGCATCCGGGTTCTGGCTGGCGACAAGGTGCAGGTGGAAATGACACCTTATGATCTGACCAAAGGTCGGATTAACTATCGCTTCAAATAAGGCGAGAGCCGTAATGCGTGCGGGGACCCATTGACCACCCTTCCCCCAAAGCCTGACCTGAAACTTGTGCTCGGCTCTGGCTCACCCCGGAGGCTGGAACTCCTGGCGCAGTTGGGGCTGACCCCAACCGCTGTCCGCCCCCCCGACATTGACGAAACCGTGCGCCCCGGCGAATTGCCGCGCGATTACGTCAAGCGGATCGCGGCCGAAAAGGTCATGGCGGTGCAAGCCGCTGACGATGAGGTCGTGCTTTGCGCGGATACCACTGTTGCGCTGGGGCGTCGGATCATGGGCAAGCCTGCGGACCCCGCCGAAGCTGCACAGTTTCTGTTTGCCCTTTCGGGGCGTCGCCACAAGGTCATCACCGCGTTGGCGGTCAAGCGTGGCGCGCAGGTCTGGACCAGAGATGTGCAAAGCACGGTCGCCTTCAAGCAGCTCTCTGACCGGGACGTGAACGCCTACCTCGCCTCGGATGACTGGCGCGGCAAGGCGGGGGGTTATGCCATCCAGGGGCCTGCGGGTGCCTTCATCCCGTGGATCAACGGGTCCTACACCGGGATCGTCGGCCTGCCCCTGACCGAAACCGCCGGCCTTCTGACTGCTGCTGGCGTGAAATTGCATGGGGACCGCATATGAAGGGCCGCACCATTCTTCTTGATCATATCGGAAAGCTCGAGGCCGCCGCCCTTCTGGTGGACGGCAAGCTGGACGACATTCTGATCGATCATGAAGAGGCCCCCCGCCCCGGCGCCATTTTCCGTGCCATTTGCGACCGGCCCATCAAGGGCCAGGGCGGGATGATGTTGCGTTTGCCCCGGGGCGAGACTGCGTTTCTGAGGCAGGGCAAGGGGTTGCGCCCGGGCCAGCCTTTGTTGGTGCAGGTGACGGGGATCGCAGAAGATGGCAAGGCGATCCCTGTGACGGATCGGGTTTTGTTCAAAAGCCGCTATGCGATTGTGACGCCGGGCAAGCCGGGACTGAATATCTCGCGTCAGATCACCGATGAGGATCTGCGCGACGAATTGCTGGCCACCGCGCATGAGGTCTTTGACGGCCCGCATGGTCTGATCCTGCGGTCATCTTGCGAGAGTGCCGCGCGGGCAGAAATCGCCGACGATATTCTTGCGATGACGGAACTTGCCGATGCTGTCCTGGCCGATGCAAAGGGCGATGCCCCCGAAGCCCTGACCGAAGGTGACGGACCGCACACAGTGGCCTGGCGTGAATGGACGGGTGCCGCAGAAGTGGTAACCGAGCCTGGGTCGTTTGCCGGCATGGGCGTGCTGGACCAGCTGGATGGAATTGCGGGGGGCAAAGTCGCGCTCGGGGAAGGTTTCATGTTCGTCGAGCCCACGCGCGCGCTGGTCGCAGTGGATGTCAACACCGGCAACGACACCTCACCTGCCGCCGCCCTGAAGGCCAACCTTGCTGCAGCCCGCGCCCTGCCGCGCGCCTTGCGCCTGCGTGGTCTGGCAGGGCAGATCACGGTTGATTTTGTCTCCATGTCCAAGGCGCACCGCAAGCAGGTGGAGCAGTCACTGCGCGCGTCCTTCAGGGCGGATCCGATTGAAACCTCGCTGGTTGGCTGGACCCCGATGGGCCTGTTCGAGATGCAGCGCAAACGCGAGCGTCCGCCCTTTCCCCTGCATCTGCTCAGGGAAATCTGATGGCCTGCCCGATCTGTGACAAACCCACCGAAAAGACATTCCGGCCCTTCTGTTCGAAACGCTGTGCAGAGATTGACCTGGGAAAGTGGTTCACCGGCGGATACGCCATTGCGGCCGATGATCCTGAAGATGCCGAGGCGCTGGAAATTCAACTGCAACAGGCCAAGACACAGAAACCACACTAGGGTTCGGATTTTAAGCCAGTTCCCTCTGGACACCCCCACCCCTCGCGTCTAAAACCCCGCTACCCGACGCGGTGGCCACGCCCCCCCGTCCCGATGCCCGGGTAGCTCAGGGGTAGAGCAGTGGATTGAAAATCCTCGTGTCGGTGGTTCGATTCCGCCCCCGGGCACCATTTAGACCCTATTTTGCAGGCAGTTGAGCGGTAGCGTCGCGCTTCGTTTCTTACGTCGACAAGCTATACACTTTGATTGAACGGATATTGGCAAGAGTTTCTGCGACCAGTTCACTGTGATGCTAGCACTCGAAATTCTCGGCCAGGAACCGCACGAACAGAAGGGTCAGGTTCTCCCGGCGGGATTTATCAGGCCAGACGGCGAAGAACCCCAGTGGGCGCAATGTCCAATCCGGCAGTAAGTGAACAAACTCGCCCGCGTCGAATCCGCGCTCGGCGAGGTGCCTTGGCAAGACCGCGGCGCCCAGATTCTGGCGCGTGAAATGGAGCATCGCATCAATGTTGTCGACCTGAAGCTGCGAGTTTCCGGCAACCTTTGCGGCGTCACCATTCTTCGATGTGAATTCTATGGTATCGGCGCGGTGTTCGTAGCGGATCCAGTCCCAATCTTCGAGGTCTTCGGGGCGCGTCGGGTCAGGGCGCGATGCGGCGTAATCTTTTCCCGCAACCAATGCGCGGTCCTGCTCCCCGAGTTTGCGCGACATCATCGAGTTGTCGTCAAGCCAGCCGACGCGGATGTTCAGGTCATAGCCGTCCCGCAGTAGGTCCACAGGGTGATCCGAATAGGAGATCGACAGCGCGACGTGGGGGTGAAGCCGGATGAACTCGCCCATGCTCGTGGACAGGCCCGAGGATGACATGAAGGCCGGCATGGAAACCCTGAGTGCGCCGACAGGCTCCAGCGACAGCGCGTTCAACTCGTTCAGCCCGGTCTCGGCGCTGCGCAGCATGTCGACCACTCGGGCATAGAATATGCGGCCCTCATTTGTCAGCGCGATCTTGCGTGTCGTTCGATAGAGAAGCGTTGCTCCCAGATAGTCTTCGAGGTCCGTTACGGTTTGGCTGACGCGCGACGGCGCCAGGCCGATATCTTTCGCGGCGGCGCGGAACGAACCTTCATCGACCACGCGGGCGAAGATGGCCATATGCCTGAGATGGTCAATCATTGTTCTGCCTCGCGGAACTATCATATCTGAAAACAAAGGATACCCAAAACAATCCGGCGTCAATAGGTTCCCAGCAACCAAGAAGGAACGATCCCATGGACCTATACGCCAGCTTTGAGACAGAACATGGCCGCCGGTATCTCCAGACGCTGTGCAAGCATTTCGGCAGGAAGAACCCGGTGCGCTTTGACGCGCAAACCGGCTTCATCGAATTGCCCTTCGGCTCATGTGCCCTCGAGGTCAGCGGCTCTCGCCTGAACTTGTCGGTTTCCGCCGAAACGAAACCCGATCTGGACCGCGCGACTCAGGCCATCACCAGCCATTTGGAGCGTTTTGCGTTTCGCGAAAATCCAGATCTCAAGTGGAACCCGATGAAGGTAGAGACCCAGAACGCCTGAGACGCTCGGGTCGAGAAAAACATCAACCCCCGCCCCGCATCTGGCACCGGAGAGCCCCGTGAAACTCAATGACGACGACGCAGTTGGCGAAGCCTGCAAATCCAAACCCCAACGCCGGTGACCTCGCGCATTGGTTCAATTCAAATCAATCCAAGAAAGGAAATACCCATGGAACGCAGAAACATCTTGAAAGCCTCCGGACTGGCCGCTCTGGCGCTGGTCCTGGGCAAGCAAGCCACCGCTCAGAGCGCGGACGATCAAACCCAGGCCACCTTCGACACGGTCATGGCCTTCATGGGCGCCATGGGCGCCGGGGATCAGGCCAAGGTCGCCGAGCTGATGGCCGATGATATGGTCTGGCACAACGAGGGCGACGACACGCTGCCGTGGATCGGCCGCTGGGAGGGCAAGGAGAAGATCTTTGAATTCATGGGCCTCTTCGGCGAGAATTTCGAGACGACGGCCTGGGAAAACACCGATGCCTTTGCCTCGGGTGACACGGTTGCGGTCTTTGGCAACATGAACGGGATCACCACCAAATCAGGCGTTGAAACCGGCCCCTTCACTTTTGCCCTGCGCGCCAAGGTGCGGGACGGCAAAGTCATCCTCTGGAACTGGTTTGAGGACAGCTTTGCCGTCAGCCAGGCCTATTACGGCTAGACGCTGACTGCCTCACAGGGCCCATTGGTTTGGACCCTGTCGGGCTGGTCGTAGGCTTGGTGCGATTATCCGGCTTTTGGCTCCTCTTGCCAGGTCAGTCAACTTCGGAAGCAGGCTGATAGGGCACATCAGCATTCTTGAACAGGATGTAGATCGCCGGAATTACCAGGACCGTCAGCAAGGTCGATGACACCAGACCAAACAGCAGCGAAATCGCCAATCCCTGAAAGATCGGATCTGTCAGGATCACCGACGCTCCAATCATCGCGGCAATTGCCGTGAGCAGGATCGGTTTGAACCGGATCGCGCCGGCGCGCAGCAGTGTTTCGCGCAATGGTTCATCCGCTATCGCCCCGTGGCGGATGAAATCGACCAGCAGGATCGAGTTGCGCACGATGATACCTGCAAGCGCGATGAATCCGATCATCGAGGTCGCGGTGAAGGCCGCATCGAAAAGCCAATGACCAAAGACAATGCCGATGAAGGTCAGCGGGATTGGCGTCAGAATGATCAGCGGCACACGGAACGAACCAAATTGCGCGACCACCAGCACATAGATCGCCAGAATCGCGACACCAAAGGCCGCGCCCATGTCGCGGAAGGTGACATAGGTGACCTCCCATTCGCCATCCCAGAGCAGTGTTGGCGTCGCATCGCTGTCGGGTTGTCCGTTCAGGCTGATCTCGGGCCGCGGCACTGCATCCGACCAAGGCCGGTCATCCAGTGCTTCCTGCACCGCGATCATTCCATAGATCGGGGCTTCGAATTCGCCCGCCATCTCGGCCATCACCATCTCGGCAAAGCGGCCATTGCGGCGGAAGATCGGGTAACTGCCGACCTCTTCGCTGACCGAAACCACATCGCCCAGTTCCACGACCCCGCGATCGCCGGGCAGCAAGTTGGCGGGAACGGGCGTCGAGGCCATACGTTCGGACCAGCTTAGCTCGCCGCGCGGTAACGCCACCCTGATCTCGGTCGGGTCGCGACCTTCGCCGCGATGCGAATAGCCCACCGGTACACCTTCGAACAATGCCTGAACGGTGCTATAGACATCGCTTTGCCGGACCCGGAAAAACTCCAGGCTGTCCTGATCGATGGCAAGCCGCAATCGCGGCCGCGGAATGCCGAAACTGTCGTCGATATCGACGATGTAAGGCACCGAGGCGAAGGCTTCGCGCACCTCGCGGGCGACAGCGCGCCGGGTTTCGGCATCGGGGCCATAGATCTCGGCCAGCAGTGTGGCCAGAACCGGCGGTCCCGGCGGGACCTCGGCGACGGAAATCGAACCGCCGTCGGGCAAGTCGATATCGGCCAGCAACTCGCGCGCTGCCAGCGCGATTTCATGAGAGGACCGCTCACGTTCGTCCTTGGGCAGCAGGTTGAC
>Ga0316207_10001518_pt1 | contig 28024 bp, 26 predicted proteins | sample 6weekpyrite_MG_FD_204943 | JGI IMG/M metagenome (GOLD analysis project Ga0316207, IMG submission 204943) | Microbial mat bacterial communities from mineral coupon in-situ incubated in ocean water Damariscotta River, Maine, United States -... | ecosystem: Environmental > Aquatic > Marine >...
GTGGAGACGTGATGCGCCTGCAAATTAAAGTCAGTGATGAAGGCATCATAGAAAACGCCGTGTTCAAAACCTACGGCTGCGGCTCCGCCATCGCCTCCAGCTCCCTGGTCACCGAGTGGATGAAAGGCAAAACATTAGACGAAGCGAAACAGATCAAAAACCTGGACATCGCAGAAGAGCTGGCACTACCCCCGGTAAAAGTGCATTGTTCAGTATTGGCAGAAGATGCGATCAGTGCTGCGGTGGACGATTACCTGAAAAAGAAAGAAGCATAAGTTTAATACGCAAATAATGAGATAGCAGTTATGGCAGTATCAATTACCGAACAGGGCGCAAAGCGCGTAAATGATTTCCTTGCTAATCGTGGCAGTGGTTTAGGTGTACGACTGGGTGTTAAAACTACAGGCTGTTCTGGTATGGCTTATGTCATTGAGTTTGTTGATGAAATCAATGAAGGCGAAGACGAAACATTTGAAAGCAAAGGGGTTACTATTGTTGTAGATAAAAAAAGTCTGGTTTATATAGATGGCACGGAAATGGATTTTGTTAAAGAAGGTTTAAATGAGGGCTTTGCTTTTAATAACCCGAATGAAAAAGATGCCTGTGGGTGTGGTGAAAGTTTCACTGTTTAATTAGATTATTTAAATCAAAAACATGCCTAAACCAGGAAAACAATAAAAATATTTTATATTTTTTTCTTTATATGTATTTCACTTAGAACCTTATGTCAGACTCAATCTTCAATCAAAATTTTTTCGAAATTTTTTCGCAACCGGTTTCGACCGAGCTGGATATAAATTTATTAAAAGAAAAAAACCGTGATCTTCAGTCTCAGGTTCATCCTGATCGTTTTGCCAATAGCCCAGATGCAGAAAAACGCCAGGCAATGCAGTTAACGTCATTAATAAATGAAGCATTTGAAACCTTAAAAAATCCGGTTTCCAGATTGCAGTATATGCTCACTTTAAAAGGTGTTGATATGAATGGGGAAACGGATACTTCAATGGATGGGTTGTTTTTAATGGAGCAAATGGAATTGCGTGAAGAAATTGCGGATGTTCGAAATCAGACAGACCCGCTTGATGTGTTAGATACCATGATGGCTGATCTTAAAACTAAATCTGTTGATTTAATAGCTGATTTTAATTTGGCCTTTCAGAATGATGAACTCGATAATGGTCGAGAAATAGTGCGTAAGCTGCAATTTCTAAATAAAGCTCAAAAAGAAATTAACGAAATTACCGAACAATTAGAAGACGAATTAATTTAATGGCTTTATTGCAAATATCAGAACCGGGTCAGTCAACTAAACCCCATGAGCATAAATTTGCCATCGGCATTGATTTAGGTACAACTAATTCATTAGTGGCATCGGTACGTAGTGGTCAATCTGATACCTTGCCTGATGCGCAGGGTCAGCATTTATTGGCTTCAGTTGTGCAATATAAAGATGGGGAAATAATTGTTGGCTCAGTGGCAAAACAAAACCAGATACAGGACCCGCATAATACAATTTCATCTATTAAGCGTTTAATGGGGCGTGGCGTAGAAGATATAAAATCTCAGTTTGAAAATTTGAGCGATGTGCTGCCATATGAGTTTGTGATAACGGAATCTACAGTACCTAAAATTAAAACGGCTGCTGGCAATAAAACCGCAGTAGAAATTTCAGCGGAGATTCTAAAATCATTAAAATCACGGGGTGAGAAAACCCTCGGTGATAAACTGGAAGGTGCGGTTATTACTGTGCCTGCGTATTTTGATGATGCGCAACGCCAGGCAACAAAAGATGCGGCTACATTGGCGGGTATTAATGTATTGCGTTTATTGAATGAGCCTACAGCTGCAGCAGTTGCATATGGTCTGGATACGGGGGCAGAAGGTATTGTTGCGGTATATGACTTAGGGGGTGGAACCTTCGATATTTCTATTATGCAGCTTAAAAAAGGCGTTTTTGAAGTGTTATCGACCGGTGGTGATAGCGCACTGGGAGGGGATGACTTTGATCATGCTGTTGCTGAATGGATAATAAAGCAGGCAGAGGTTAAGCCAGCCGATTTAAGCCCAGGTGTATTGCGTCTCGTTTTGCATGAAGCCTGTAAAGCAAAGGAGGCTTTAAGCGATAAACAGCAGGTGCAAATCAATGTTGAATTTTCTGATGATAAACATTGGTCCGGTTTACTAAATCGTGATGAATTAAATACACTCATTGACCCATGGATAAAAAAATCTCTGATGTCCTGTCGTCGCGCATTGCGTGACGCTGAAGTTGATAAAGATCAGGTTATTGATGTGGTTATGGTGGGTGGCTCAACACGCGCTTTGCGTGTCAGAGAGCAGGTTGGTGACTTTTTCGAAACAATGCCTAAAGTTGATATAGATCCTGATCGGGTTGTCGCTATTGGTGCTGCTATTCAGGCAAATGCACTAGTGGGAAATGATGCGGAAGGTAACCTGCTGCTAATGGATGTGTTGCCCTTATCTTTAGGTATAGAAACGATGGGGGGGCTGGCGGAAAAAATAATTTCACGTAATACACCGATTCCAGTTTCACGAGCACAGGAATTCACCACCTATAAAGATGCTCAGACAGCAATGGCTGTTCATGTTGTGCAGGGTGAGCGTGAGCTGGTAGATGATTGTCGATCACTGGCAAAATTTGAATTACGTGGTTTCCCTTCTCATGTTGCAGGTGCGGCACGAATACGGGTGACCTTTCAGGTTGATGCAGACGGTTTGTTAAGTGTGTCTGCCAAAGAGGAAGTATCGGGTGTTGAAGCCAGTGTTGAAGTAAAACCCTCATATGGATTGCAGGATTCTGAAATAGAATCCATGTTAAAAGCATCGATGGAATTTGCCAGTGAAGATAAAGATGCGCGTAGTCTTCGCGAGCAACAGGTGGAAGCAAATCGTGTGCTTGAAGCAATTGATTCTGCAATGGCAGATGATGGTGAAGAAATGCTCAGTGCTAATGAGCGAGAATCTATTTTGCTTGTGCGAGAAGAGCTTGTCACTGCACGTCAGAATGCAACAGGGAGCCAACAATTAAAAGATGCCATGTCAAAACTTGAAAAAGTAAGCGCTGAGTATGTAGCGCGACGAATGAATGCCAGCGTTACAAAATCGATGGCAGGGCATCAAGTTGATGAATTTAAACAATAGTATTTCGTGTCATCCTGAGCCAGGTTTCAGGTAACGAAATATAGATTATATGAAAGTGAGATTATAATGCCGCAGATTATTTTTCTGCCCCACGAAACACTCTGTCCTGAAGGTGCCGCATTTGAGGCTGAATCAGGTGAAACGATTTGTGATGCAGCCCTACGCAATGATATTGAGATAGAGCATGCCTGTGAGAAATCCTGTGCCTGTACTACCTGCCATGTTTATGTGCGAGAAGGCATGGAATCGCTGAATGAAAATTCAGATGATGAGGACGATATGCTGGATAAAGCCTGGGGGCTCGATCCGGATTCACGTCTGAGTTGCCAAACCGTGGTAGGGGATACTGATCTGGTTGTAGAGATACCTAAATACACCATAAATATGGTTTCTGAAAATCACTAATTTATTGCGTACTTATAACAAATCTGGAGTAAAAAATGAGCTTAAAATGGACGGATACATTAGATATTGCGTTAGATCTTGATGAAAAACACCCAGATGTAGATCCACAGTATATCCGCTTTACAGACCTGCACCAGTGGGTTTGTGAGCTTGAAGGCTTTGATGATGACCCGCAGAAGTCTACCGAAAAAGTGCTCGAAGCTATTCAAATGACCTGGATAGATGAGAAGGATTGATAATGATTGAAGTCCCTTACCGTTTCTTCGCTCGGGGAAGTTGGTATTGTATTCTGTTATGGCGGGGGATAGACCGCCGTCTTTTGGCGCTCTGTCCCCTTATTGATACCATCAAGAGCAGTGCAGAATCGTTTATAATTCGGCCAATCTGGTCGGAGTTACAATAGGGGGACAGAGCTTAAAAAGCAAGGTTCAACCCCTGGCGCTATCAAACATATGTGCATATCACTTATCATTTTCCATAATATCCTTCATATGTCACAGAAAACATCACTAAAATCAGTGTTTTATCCAGTTATTCATATATAATACTCAATTTCCAGATTAAGCGGTTAGAAACCCCCTGAGAACTTGTGAGCACACCCGTTAATTTTCCACATATTGAGAAAACCAACCTGTTGGGTTTAAACCGTCAGGATATGGAAGTTTTTTTCGCTGATTTAGGTGAAAAGCCTTTTCGTGTTTCTCAGGTAACTAAGTGGATTCATCAGTTGAATGTCTCTGACTTTGAGCAGATGACAAATATCAGCAAGGCATTACGTACCCAGTTAAAAGAGAAGGCCTGCATTAAGCCACTCGACGTTATTGTCGATCAGATTTCAAAAGATGGAACGCGCAAATGGGTTATGGGGCTAGAAGATAATAATCGTATTGAAGCTGTTTATATTCCCGAAGATGATCGCGGCACACTTTGTATTTCATCCCAGGTGGGTTGTGCGCTTGATTGCAGTTTTTGTTCAACGGCAAGACAGGGCTTTAGTCGAAACCTGACAGTTGCGGAAATTTTATCTCAAATATGGCTGGCTACACGTTTACTGGATGAAGAAAAAAAGCCAGGGCGTAAAATAACCAATGTTGTTTTAATGGGAATGGGTGAACCCCTGCTTAATTTTGAAAACGTAATGAAAGCGATTGATGTCATGCTTGACGATTTTGCATATGGTTTCAGCAAACGACGTGTGACCGTGAGTACTGCAGGTGTTGTACCCGCAATGGATAAATTATCAGAACGGCACGATGTACAACTGGCTATTTCCCTGCATGCAACACGCGATAAATTACGGGATGACCTTGTGCCAATTAATAAAAAGTATAATTTAAAAACATTAATGGCTGCCTGTCATCGGTTTATGCAAAAGCGCTCACCCCGTTCTAGATTAACAATTGAGTATGTTATGTTAGCGGGTGTTAATGATTCAAAGCAGGATGCAGAAGAACTAATTAATACGCTAGATGGGCTTTCTGTTTTAATAAACCTTATACCATTTAATCCATTTTCTGGATCTGGTTATGAGACCTCATCAAACAATGCAGTGCATCGTTTTCAGGATGTTTTAATGAAAGCGGGTTTGACCACGGTAATAAGAAAGACACGTGGAGAAGATATCGATGCGGCCTGCGGTCAGTTGGTGGGTAAGGTTGCGGATAAAAGCCGGAGAGAAAATAAATTTAAAGCACCAAGACTTGGAATGAATACATGATACAGATGAAGCTGTGGTTAATTGTTATTTTATTGGGCACCTTAATAGCGTGTGCCTCAACACCAAAAGAGTTGGCAAAAGAAAAAAAAGATCGCAATGCTGCAAGTATAAATGTGCAACTTGCGTCGGGTTATATGCGTCGGGGTGATCTGAAAGTGGCAAAAGAAAAACTTGAAAAAGCCATTGAACTTGATAGTAAATATGTACCTGCTTATACAACGCTAGCGGTTTTAATGACAATGATAAATCAGCCAGTTGAAGCTGAAAATTACTATCTTGAAGCACTAAATTTAGAATCAGGAGACCCCAATCTTCATAATAATTATGGTACTTTTTTATGTGGCATAGGAAAGCTTGAAGAAGCTATTGAACAATTTGAGAAAACCTTAAATAACCAGTTTTATAAAACACCAGAAGTTGCCCATGCAAATATAGGTTATTGTTTATTACAGGCCGAAAATCCTGATTATAACAAAGTTGAAAAAAATCTACGTAAAGCTTTGAAGCGAAAACCCAATATGTCATCAGCTATGTTGGCAATGGGTGAGCTGGGTCTTGCAACAAAAAAATACTTAATGGCAAGGGCTTATACCCAGCGATATCATTCAATAGTAAAACCCAGTGCAGAGAGTCTGTGGGTGCAGATACAGGCCGAACATGCATTAGCTGATAAAAAATATTTTTTGAAATTATCTCAAATGTTGCTCGATAAATTCCCTGAATCAGAAGAAGCGAAAAAATTGATGAGGTTATCTGAGCTATGATGGGAAAAAATAAAGCTTCGGATGATATTGGCAGCGAAGTGAGTGATTTATTAAAGAAAAAAGAATTTGGTGCAGGTTTAAGGCAGGCGCGAGAAAAACTAGGTATGTCTACTGCTGAAGTAGCAGAAAATTTACTTATTTCAGTTGATATAATAAAAGCATTAGAAAATTCACAAGCTGATGCTTTGCCAGCATTAACCTTTACTCAGGGGTATATTCGAAGTTATTCTCGATTACTTGGTGTCTCTGCGGATGAAATTATCGACGACTATGTGCAGATGGCACCGGATTCAAAACAGGTGTTAACACCTCATTCTGTATTGCCAGCACAAAAATCAAGTAACGATGTTTTTGTGAAGTTGATCAGTTTCGGTTTTGTTGTTATTGCTGTTATTGTATTTGCATTCTGGTTGAATAAAACAAATTTTAAAATTGATTCAGATTTAATTAATGATGTAACAGAAAACAACCTTCAAGAGGTAGAAGAAAGTCAACATAAAGAGAGTAAGCAAATTCCAGAAGTCGTTGAAGTCGCTTCTAAACCTGTTATAACTGCACCCCCGCAGGATGTGGCTTTGCTACTTGAGCCTAAGAGTGTTCAAGCTGGGCAGGTTTCCGGTGCTGAGATAAATGCTATTGAAACATCAACTGATGATCAATTGTTTTTAAGTGCACAGGGTGAGTCATGGTGTGAAATACAAGATTCATCAGGCAAAAGATTATTTTATCAGTTACTTAGTAAAGGCGAAGAAATAAAGGTTTCGGGTGTAGCACCATTTACCGTTTTTCTGGGCAATGGGACTAATGTGCGAATTGAGATTAATAATAAATTAGTGGATTTCGAAAACTTGATAAATAGAAACAGTAATATCGCCAGCATTCAAATTGGTAATGATGCGGCGGTGTCTTATATTCCTAATCGTTAATAATAAATGTATGAGCAATAAAATAAATAAAATTCAAAGTATTCGAGGTATGCACGATATACTTCCGGATCAGTCTCCACTTTGGCAGTTTTTTGAATCTAGCGTAAAAAAATTATTACAGAGCTACGCCTACGATGAAATTCGCATGCCCGTGGTTGAGTCAACGGATCTTTTCTGTCGCTCTATTGGTGAAGTTACTGATATTGTTGAAAAAGAAATGTACACCTTTGAAGACCGTAATGGTGATAGTCTTACACTTCGTCCAGAAGGCACAGCAAGTTGTGTTCGTTCTGGTATACAGCATGGTTTGTTTCATAATCAACAGCAGCGATTGTGGTATATGGGGCCGATGTTCAGACATGAGCGCCCACAAAAAGGTCGTTATCGTCAATTTCATCAGATAGGCGTTGAAACATTTGGTATGGCAAGCGCTGATATCGATGCCGAACTGATACTCATGACAGCACGCCTCTGGAAGTTGCTGGGGCTTAAAGATATTCGTCTTGAACTTAATACCTTAGGGTCGGCTGAATCACGCAATGCCTACCGACAGGTGCTAGTTGATTATTTAAATCAGCATAAAGATATTTTAGATGAGGATTCATTGCGTAGGCTTGAAACAAACCCTTTACGGGTTTTAGATAGCAAAAATCCCAATATGCAGTCGATGATTGATGCGGCCCCAAGCCTGATGGATTATCTTGATGAGGAATCACGAGAGCACTTTAAGCAACTGACAACAACTCTGGATAAAGCGGGTATTGAATATACTATAAATTCACGCCTGGTCAGGGGACTTGATTATTATTGTAAAACGGTATTTGAGTGGGTAACGGATGCTTTGGGTGCACAGGGTACCGTTTGTGCCGGTGGCCGATATGATGGCCTGGTACAGCAACTAGGCGGTCGCGAAACACCGGCTGCAGGTTTTGCTATGGGAATAGAGCGCCTGCTTTCACTACTTGAAGATGCGGGCAGGCAGGTGGATAATACGGCGGATATTTTTATTGTGTTACAGGGTGAGCAGGCGCAACTTCAGGGTATGTCGTTTGTCGAAACTATCCGTGATCAGCTGCCTGATGTACACATCCAGACAAATTGTGGTGGTGGTTCTTTTAAAAGCCAGATAAAAAAAGCAGATAAATCCGGTGCCAAAATTGCCCTGATATTAGGCGATGAAGAATTACAGAACAATTCGGTCAGCATTAAGTTATTACGTGAACAAGCAGATCAGAAGACTATTATCCTGACTGAACTCGTAACAACATTAAACACTATTTTATAAATTTATTTATTCGAGAAAAATATGGATTACGAAACAGAAGAGCAACAGGTTGAAGCCATTAAAAAATGGTGGAAAGATAATTCAAATATGATTGTAACCGGTGTTGCAATTGGTGTGGCCAGTATTTTTGGCTGGCAGTATTACCAGGCTGAAACAGTAAGGCATGCAGAGCAGGCCAGTGTGCTTTATGAACAGGTACTTGTTTATGCTGAAAATCCATCAAAAATTAATGATCAATTAGCCAGTGTTAATCAACTAGAAGCTGAATTTAAAGACACACCTTATGCCAGCTTATCTGCACTGATAATTGCAAAACAACAGTTAGAAGCCGGGCAAATTGAAAAAGCTCAACAGCAATATCGTTGGGTTATTGATAATACAAATCAGGACGAGCTGAAATATATAGCTAAAATTAGACTGTCTCGATTGTTACTTGCAAATAATCAACAGGATCAGGCATTAAGTTTGTTAAATGAAAGTTACCCGGAAAGCTTCAATGGAATGGTTTTAGAGCTTAAAGGTGACGTACTTTTAGTTCAGGGAAATAAAGCTGAAGCTAAGCTTGCTTATATTAAAGCCAAGTCACTCTCGAAGGGTTCAAATCGTTGGTTACAACTTAAAATTGATGATATTGGTGATTTACCCGTAAACTCAAAACCTGAAACAGGCATAGATCCTTCCGCATGATTCGTTTTATTGTTATTTTATTTAGTGCTGTTTTTATCGTCTCCTGTGGCGATGTGGATAATTCCGAACCACCTTCAGAACTTGTTGAATTCGAGCAAACACTGGATGTTAGGAAGTTGTGGAGCGTTGATACTGGGGGTGGCGTAGATCAGTTATTTATTAAACTATTTCCCCTGGTTTTAGATGACCGGATTGTTGTTACGGATCGAAATGGCAAGGTCTCTGCCTATAATCTGGAAACAGGTAAAATGCTTTGGGAAACTGAGCTTGATGTAACAGTAAGTGGTGGTGTTGGCGGTAATAACTCTCACCTTGTTATTACAACCCATAATGGACACGTTATATTACTTGATTCAAAAGGCAAGTTGATCTGGAAAGTTGATGCTTCTTCAGAAGTATTAATGCCAGCTCAAATTGCCGGTAATTTAATTATTATTCGTTCCGTGGACGGGCGAATTTCAGCGCTTAGCTTAGATGACGGTAGTGAAAAATGGATGTACAGACGTGATGTCCCCGCTTTAAGTTTACGAGGCAATAGTTCACCGCTTATTAAACAGGGTTATATTTTTAACGGGCTTGATAATGGTCGACTAGTCGCAATCGATTTGCTAGATGGACATACTGTATTTGATATAGCAATCGCAACACCAAGTGGCCGTTCTGAGTTAGAGCGTTTAGTTGATATAGATGGCCATGCGGTGATTGTGAAAGATGCGCTATTTATGAGTAGCTATCAGGGCCGGATAGTTTCATTAGATATCAGACGTGGACAATTAAGCTGGAGCCGCAAACTTTCAACTTTTTCCGGTGTTGAGTTCTCAAGTTCCGGTTTGTTTGTAAGTGATGATAAAGATTCAATCTGGGCACTGGATTCATCTAATGGTGCAACTTTGTGGAAACAGGAAAAGCTTAAGGCACGTCAGATTACGCGACCTGTAACTGTAAAAAAATCACTTGTAGTTGCAGACTTTGAAGGTTATCTACATTTTTTGTCTCCATTTGATGGGCATTTTCAGGCAAGAGTAGAAACAGAGGGATCAGGTATTATTGTTCCACCCATTGAGCAAAATGGGCGTTTGTATGTTGTGACTCGTAGCGGTGAATTATCTGCGTTTATGCTTGAATAGAAAACCTGAGCAGATGAATCGAATGCTTATAAACTATTTTTTATAATTATTTGTTAAATTAGTAGAAGTGACTGATATCATTTTGTAAGGGCTGTTACTGGATGCTTTTATATTTATTGCCTATAATTGGTCGAAATCAATACAAAATGCGTCTGCAAACCATCGAATAAGTATTAAAGATTAATTTAGTGTCTCCACGAAATCATCTTGTTCACTGGATTGAAAATATTTTAAAGGATAAATATGAGCACAAAAAGAATTAGTATTACTGAAATTATTTTATGGTTATTTGTTTTTACTTTAATAATAATGACAATTACGCCATTTGCACTTGGCTTTAAAATAAAATCTGATTATTCGGAATTAATCAATAAATTATCTGAGCTGTCACAGATTGATTTACAGATAGTTAAATATGAACAGGGTATTTTCTCATCGGATGCGACTCTGGCTGTAAAGGTACCCAATATGCCTGAGCAACTACAATTTAAAGAAGAAATAATTCACGGGCCATTATATTTAGGCTTATTAAGCCAGGGTAAATCACCTTTAGTTTCAGCGCTAGTAAAAGGTGAACTTGATATCTCTCCTTCTCAGCAAAAGCTAGTTCGGCAGGTTTTTTCTGGTAGTAATCCCTTGCTATATCAAACCACAATTGATTTTTCAGGAGATGTGGATGCCCAGTTTTATATTCCAGCCGTTAATACCAGCTTTGAAGATGAATTTGGTACTGTGAATATTCAATCTACCGGTATTATTATGAATGAACAATATTCTTCAGATACCGGTCAGGTGAAGGGTGATATTCAAATACCGGTTTTCAAGCTTAAGTCTCAATTATTATCTGTAAATGCGGCGTCGATTAGTCTGAGCTTTTCCGGTTCAATGGGTGCGAATGACATAATGGTTGGTGATTCTGTAGTCTCAATGAATTTACTTGATATTGATTCAGATGATGATCAGTTTGTAGTTCGTGATTTAGTAGTGCATTCAGTTTCATCTGAAAATGCCGGTTTAATTAATTCTAATACCCGAATTAATACACGTGAACTTTTAGCATCAAATCAAAAGTTTGGTCCATTAGTTTTAAATATAAGTGTAAATGGAATTAATGCAGAAAGTTTACATCAGTTACAGGATATTCAAAAAGAAGTTGATGAAAAACTTGAGCAGGGTTTACCACCCGAGCAGGTTAATGCCATGATGACAGGGCAAATTCTGGGTATTGTGCCCGACTTGATTAAACAGGCTGAAATTAAAATTAACCCCTTAAGTATAGAAAGTGAATTAGGCAAGTTAGAAGCTGATTTAGATTTTGCACTTGAAGGAATTGATTCTGGTACACCAGCCGACCCCATGGCTTTACTTGAAGCGCTTAGCCTTGATTTAAATGTATCCATAGATGAACCGTTATTAAAGCAATTTATAAGTTGGGAACTGGAAAATAATCCACAATCAGGGGTAAAAGCGCCACAGGATAAAAAAGTCTCTGAAAATATTCAGGGCATGTTAGACGAAAACTGGTTGGTAAATAGTGAAAGTGTTTATATGAGTAAAATTAGTATGCATCAGGGTGAGTTGATTATTAATGACAAGCCGGTAGACCCAATGCAACAGATTATGTCATCTATGGGTGGCGGGGTTGCTGCTCAGTAACCGGCTATAATTTGCCTGAAGCGGTCTTTTACAGGATAACGCATACAGGTAAAACAGGTAAATAAAATTGTTAACTTCCGCTTCAGGGTGGCAGCAGTCATCTTATAATTTTATGAACTAACCATCAAAATACGCTAAAATACACCAGCAAAGGGCCACTAATAGCCCTTTGCTGTGTTTTGTTATCGCCTGGAAAAATCTATGTTACCTGTAATCGCCCTTGTGGGTCGACCCAATGTTGGGAAATCTACACTATTTAATGTGTTAACCAAAAGTCGTGATGCACTAGTTGCTGATTATCCAGGTTTAACCCGTGATCGAAAATATGGTCATGGCCAATATAATGATAAATCATATATATTAATTGATACCGGTGGTTTAAGCGGAGAGTCTGAAGAGCTGGATGAGCACATGGCTCGTCAAACATTGCTTGCAATTGATGAGGCCAACCTGGTGTTGTTAATGGTTGATGGGCGCACTGGAATGACCCCCGCAGATGAAAGTATCGCCAGGCAAATTCGTCGTCTGGGTAAAAATATTCACCTGGTAATAAATAAAACCGATGGTATTGATATTCAAACAGCACAATCTGATTTTGCAAGTCTAGGTTTTGCAGAATCTTATCCCATAGCGGCTGCACATAAAAAAGGCGTAACTCAGCTAGTAGAAACGTTGCTTTCAGAGTGGCCCGAATGGGAAGAGGACCTGGACAATAAATATAAAGGAATCCGGGTTGCCATTGCGGGGAAGCCCAATGTGGGTAAATCTACATTAATTAATCGTATGTTAGGTGAAGAGCGGGTAGTGGTAATGGATATGCCAGGTACTACACGTGATAGTATCTACATACCTTTTGAGCACGAAGGTAAAGAATATACCCTGATAGATACAGCGGGTGTGCGTAGACAGAAAAAAGTAAAAGAGACGGTAGAAAAATTCAGTGTGATTAAAACACTGCAGGCAGTTGATCAATCTAATGTCACCATTATTATGATATCCGCCCGGGATGGTATTAGTGACCAGGACTTGCACTTGCTCGGTTATGCAATAGATTCAGGCAGGGCACTTATTATAGTTGTAAATAAGTGGGATGGTATGGATGACTATAAAAAAGAAAAAATAAAGGAAGAACTTGAACGCCGGCTTAGTTTTGTAACATTTGCTGATATTTATTTTATATCGGCCCTGCATGGCTCTAATGTAGGATTACTCTATCGTGCAATTAACAAGGCTTATATATCTGCCACCAAAAATTTACCAACATCAGAGTTAACTCGAATTCTTGATAATGCTGTTCAAGCACATCAACCACCCACGATTCGTGGTCGTCGAATAAAATTACGTTATGCGCACCAGGGAGGAAAAAACCCTCCCATTGTGGTGATTCATGGTAACCAAACTGATTTGTTGCCAAAATCATATGCTCGATACCTGATGAATCACTTCATAGATGCGCTTAAGCTAATCGGAACACCAATGAGGTTAGAGTTTAAAACGAGCGATAATCCCTATGCGAAACGTTCTAATCCGCGTCGCCCTTCAATAAAATCAGGTAAAACGCCCTTTGGCAAACACAAAAAGAAAAAAAATACCAACAAAACCCGTGAGCACGCACGACATAAATAATTATATCGTAATACTCTAAATTCAATTAAAACAATGGCTTAGATTAAAATGTGTGGGTATTTGATTCAAAAATACAGATGATAACGCTTTTGTCTAAATTTATATTATTTAAAGGTGGTTGACCAAACGATCTATATTATTTATATTCCATAAAATCTAATAAATTCAGATGTATACGATATCTTTTTAAATACACATTAAGCATTTATTATGTAGTTGTAATGACAATTAACAAATAATGAGGCGATAAAATGAAAAGAGCTATAGTTCCAGTTGTCTTTTTGGCGGCTTTAAACTTTTCTCAACAGGTAAGTGCCATTGAATTTGATGGGTTTTTAACAGCGGGCTTTGCTATTCATGACCAAACTCAAGTAGATAAATCAAAGGTAGTTTATGCTGATGAAATTACTGATGATGTCACTTTTTTACAGGATTCCAAGTTTGGTTTACAGGTCACTGCTGATGTTGTAGAGGATATGCAGGTCGTTTCACAAATCTTAGCTTCAGCTGAAGATGATAATTACAGCATGGATGTTGAATGGGCTTACCTTGATTATGCCCTGGCAGACTCTACCATGTTGCGTGGAGGACGAATTAAGCAGCCAGTATTTCTAATATCAGACTACCTTGAGGTTGGGTATGCATATCCATGGATCAGACCACCAGCCGAAGCATACAGTAATATGCCCGTAGATAGTCTTATCGGTATCGAGTTACTCTACCAGACTCAAATTGCTGGGCTGAATCTAGGTGTTCAACCCTATTTTGGCTCAAATACAGAGGGTGTACCAGGGCAGGCCACGGTTAACTTCTTTGCTGATAACTATGTTGGTATTGCCCTTCGTCTTGAAAATCAGTATGTAACATTTCAGGTAAGCTCATTCCAGACGGATGTATCTACGGTTGATTCAGGAGCGGGTGGTTTTAATAGTGAAGGTACCGCTGTATTATCAGTAGCCAGTCTATCCTGGGATGTAGCTAATTTCGTAGGCTATTCTGAGTACACCACCAGAGATATAGAAGCAGATAAAGGAACTTTAAGTACTTTCACTCAAGGTGGTGCTGCGAATGGTTTTAATGATATACCTTTTGATGCCTTATTTTCTGATCAAGATGGATATTATGTAACACTGGGGTATCGTATGGGTAAATATTTACCACATCTTACCTTTGCCACTATTGACTCAGATCCGGCTGGCCCTGCAACCGATTTTTCTCAGGGTGCTCGACAGGAAACCGTTACTTTAGGTTTGCGTTATGAATTGAATGATAGCGCTGCTTTAAAAATGGAGTATGCGCAAATTGAAATTGAAGATAACCCAGGTAATACGGGGTTATTTGAACGACAGTCAATAAGTTCGGCGTTTGTCGAAGATAAAACTTCACTAATTAGTGTTGCGGTAGATGTTATTTTCTAATCTAAACATCACAAAGTATAAATAAAATTAAATTAAATTAAATACAGAGAAATAATGTTCTCCATAATTTTTATGGAGAATGTTTTATAAACGGATTTAAATTGCATGTGGATATGTGATATTTATGATGAATGTATTAACTTTTTTGTTTAAAGTAAGTTTATTACTTGGTCTGCTGGTTTCTGTGAATGTATATGCAGAAGAGCCAGTGGTTATCTCCAACGTATCGGCAGGGGTGTTCAGGTTTCAGTTAAAGCTCGCTGAGCATGGTAATGCTGAAGCACAATACAAAGTCGGTGAAATGTATGAGTTAGGGAGGGGGGTTCCTAAAGATGAACCATTAGCAATCAGCTGGTTTAAAAAAGCATCGGCTCAAGGGCATAAAAAATCTGATTATAAATTGCTTTATCTTGATATAAAATCAAACGGTCTAAATCAAACCACCAAACCTCAGCTGAATAAGGTTCGACAAGAGTCGGCATCAGGCAACTCGAATGCGCAATATTTTCTTGGGAAAATGTATGCAAATGGTGTGGGTGTACCTAAAGATTTAAAAAATGCATTAATATGGCTAAATAAAGCTAACTTTAACGGGGTTCCAGAAGCGGAACATGAAGCTATTGTTGTAAATGAACAAATTGCACGTAATAAGGAAAAAGCTGAGGGTAAAAAAAATGCGGCACTTAAGGCTGCTAGAAAACAAAAAGTTGAGCAAGAGAAACTTAGGGCTAACAAGCTAAAAGAAGCAGAAAAGAAACGTAGGGCTGAAGCCGCTAAGCGTAAATCTAATAAAAAAGCAGAGGCAAGAAAGGAGATGGAGCGTAAAGCTTCAGATCAACGTAAAATTTTGGAGGCTGAGCGTAAGGCATTAGTTGAAGAAAAGGCAAAATTAGAAAAAGAAAGGCAAGCTGTTGAAGCTGAGAAGGCACGAAGGGCTGAACAGGATAAAAAAGCGAAATCAGCCAGGTCTAATCACAAAAACTCATTTGAATCTGATCCCTGTAAGGGCAAATCTGCGCGATTTCTTTCAACCTGTAGATAACACCTGTTATAATCCAGCTCTAAAAGGGTATCTTTGTGATACCCTTTTTTCGTAACTATTCAATAGTTTATATACTTACTCGCAGTAGGGTGGATCAAGCGAAGCGGATCCACCAGGCCCCTAAGTATGATTCGGAAATAATACCGTACAAATAAATTTTTTATGACAAAACAAAAAACGCGTAAAAAAAACGCCAAAAAGAAAAAATCAAACAAAACTAAAAGAAGTTTTAGTTTATCTATGTTTCTATTCAATCGATACACTTTTACTGGATTTATAATATCCGCACTTCTGTTTTCTGGTTATCTGCTGCACCTGAATATTAAAATTACAGAAAAAATGTCTGGTCGCATCTGGTCTTTACCTTCACATGTGTATGCGCGACCACTCGAATTATATCAGGGTAAATATTTAACTATTGAGCAATTTAAATCAGAATTAAAGCAACTTGGATATACCCAGCTTACGAACAGACCAACTAAAGCGGGCCAATATCGAATTTTAAATAATTCGCATTTTGAAATAATTAGTCGTGATTTTACTTTTTGGGATGGTCAACAAAAGTCACAGGGGTTTCGACTGAGTATTTTAAATAATGAGATTAGTATTCTGCATAAATTATATTCAGATGAAACACTCTCTATTTTCAGAATGGAGCCAGTTAAAATTGCCGGTATATACCCATCGACTAAGCAGGAACGACAGTTAATTAAACTTGATGAAGTGCCAGATGATCTGGTTCTTGCATTATTAGCAGTAGAAGACAGGCGTTTTTACCAGCACTGGGGCATAGACCCCAGATCAATTTTACGTGCAATGTTAGCTAATTTTAAGGCAGGAGGTACCGTTCAGGGTGGCAGTACTATAACTCAACAGCTGGTTAAAAATTTATTTTTATCACCTGAAAGAACGTTAACCAGAAAAATAAATGAAGCCTTAATGGCTTTATTACTGGAAATTAATTATAGCAAATCAGTAATACTGGAAACCTATATAAACGAGGTTTATTTAGGGCAAAATGGTGCGCAACAGATTCATGGATTTGAGCTAGCTAGTCAGTATTATTTTGCTAACTCACTTAGAAAGCTAAGAAGAGATCAAATGGCAATGCTGGTAGGCCTGGTTAAAGGACCATCCTGGTACGCCCCAAGACGACATCCAAAAAGAGCCAGAGACAGACGCGATCAGGTTTTAAAATTAATGCATGAACAGGGCGCATTAAGTCAGGCACAGTTAAATAAATATATAAAGTTAGACCTGGCTATATCAAATAAGCCACGTTTTTCAGCTAATCGATTTCCTGCCCTTATTGATCTTGTTAAGCGACAATTGAAACGTGATTATGATGAGGATGATTTAAAATCATCTGGTTTAAACGTATTTACAAGCATTGATCCAATAATACAATCCCAGGCAGAGGCCAGTGTTAAGCGCGTTATTTCCCAGTTAGAAAATAGTCATAATTCAATTTCAGACCTTCAAACCTCACTGATTGTGGCATCAAGCCAACAGGGTGAAATACAGGCTATGGTTTCTGATAGAAAACCTGACTTCCCAGGTTTTAATCGTTCACTTGATGCGGTGCGCCAGATAGGCTCATTAATTAAACCCGCAATTTATTTAACTGCCTTACAGCAACCACAGAAATATACCTTGGCAAGCCTTCTAGATGATAGTCCACTGCATATTAAAACATCTAAAGAACAGCTCTGGTCGCCACAAAATTATGATAAAAAGTTTACTGGCGATATTTTACTGGCTGAAGCTTTAAAAAAATCGCGTAATGTACCCACGGTACGTTTGGGTTTGGAAGTTGGCTTATCTGATATATCTGATACTCTACATAACCTGGGGGTTAAACGTGAAATTCCGACTTATCCATCTATGACCTTAGGTGCTTTCAACCTTTCTCCCTTTGATGTGGCTAATATGTACCAGACATTTGCTGCAAATGGTTTTAATGTACCATTAAAGGTTATTCGTGAAGTATTAAATAAAGATGGGCGTCCCCTTAAGCGCTATCCATTAAAATCGGACAAAGCAATAGATGAAAAAGCAATCTACCTGGTTAATCATGTATTACATGAGGTGACACAAACAGGAACCGCACGCTCACTTGCGAAAGCTTTGCCACAATCTTTAGCGGGTAAAACGGGCACAACCGATGATTTGCGTGATAGCTGGTTTGCAGGTTTTTCAGATAATCAATTAGCCGTTGCCTGGATTGGCCGTGATGATAATAGTAGCACGGGCTTAACAGGCTCATCCGGTGCGCTTAGGCTATGGACAGATTTATTCAGGCATTTAAATATACAGAGCTTCTCACCAGGCCAGCCTGCTGGAGTTAATAATCGATGGATAGATGTGGCAAATGGTGGATTATCTGAAAAAAATTGTCAGGGTACGGTAGAATTACCTTTTATTCAGGGGTCTGAACCAACAGAGAAAGCCGAATGCAAGTCAGCTGGAATTATCGATCAAATAATACACTTTTTCAATTAATGCTATTTAAATATCTAGCTGTATTTATTATGGTGCTTTTAATGTTTACGGGTTGTACTCAACTCAAGCCTGCTTCTGTTAATTCTGTCAACAGTATTTTACCGGTAACGGATAACGTAAATTTACCGGATGTTATAAAAACATTATTAACGAAATCAGACACTCAGTATTTTAATGATAATTTTACGGGATCACTGGCGACACTTGAAAGAGCCGTCCGGATCAACCCCCGGCATGCTGAGGTCTGGTCGCGCATGGCGCAGGTGTATTTAAAGCTGGGTAATGAAGAGCAAGCCATACAACATGCAAAAAGATCTAATAGTGTTATTAAAAATAATACCCAGTTAAAAGCATTTAATAATAAAATTATTTCTCCGAATTTATTAAATAAATCACAGGAAATGTCAAATTGAGAAGCTCCTCTGATTTGTTAGGCGAGCAGGGCGTGTTCGCGGATATGCTTGAGGGGTTTACTCCACGTTCTGGACAGCAAGCCCTTAGCTCAGCTATTGAAGAGGTTATTGCAAAGAATAAAGTACTTATTGCAGAGGCGGGTACGGGTATTGGAAAAACATTTGCTTATCTGGTTCCCGCAATTATTTCTAATCGTAAAGTAATCATTTCCACTGGCACGCGTCATTTACAGGATCAGTTATTTCATACCGATATCCCGCTGGTTAAAAAAGCATTAAAAGTTGACTTACCCTGTTCATTGTTAAAGGGGCGGGGGAACTACCTGTGTCAATATCGCCTTGATATTGCCCATCAACAGGCGTTTTTAAGTCGTGAAACCCAGGATCATTTAGGTAGAATTCGGCAATGGTCTAAATCAACATTGAGTGGTGACCGGGCAGAAGTGTCTGAAATTTCAGAAGATGCCAGGGTATGGCCCATTGTTACGTCAACTGCGGATAACTGTTTAGGTAGTGAGTGTGCAGACTGGTCTGAGTGTTTTGTCGTTAAGGCGAGACGTAAAGCACAGGAAGCGGATATCGTTGTCGTCAACCATCATCTTCTGCTTGCGGATATGGCGATAAAAGAAGAAGGCTTTGGAGAGTTGCTTCCCGCGGCTGACGCCTTTGTGATTGATGAGGCGCATCAGCTTCCTGAAATTGCATCGCGTTTCTTTGGTAAGGGTTGTAGTAGTCGACAGATAAATAATCTAATCAGTGATTGTATAGCTGAACAATTAAAAGATGCACCTGAAACGATTGAAATTCGTGATGCCTGTGATGATTTAAAAACCACTATGGCGCAGTTTAGGTTAGCACTGGGTGTCGATAATCAACGTGATGGCTGGGCAAAAATAAAGTTTAAACCCGCTTTACAAAAAGCCAGGGAAAACCTGATCAGTGATTTAAATAACCTAACCGATACTTTACAAAATGTGGCCGACAGGGGGAAAGGTTTAGAGCAATGTGCAGTAAGGTGTTTAGAGCTGTATCAAAGTTTTAAAGTTTACGGAGAAGATTTAACGGATCAGGTAGCATCAATTTACTGGTATGAAACCTACAGCAAGGGTTTTGTTTTACATTCTACTCCGTTGGATATTGCTTCCTTGTTTAAACAGCAACGGGATGCATTGCCCGGCGGATGGATATTTACCTCGGCTACACTGGAGGTAGGTCATGATTTTGATCACTTTGCACAACGCTTAGGCCTGGATCAATATGAAAAAGGCAACTGGAGTAGCCCGTTTGATTATCAGCAGCAATCACTGTTGTTTTTACCGGATACTTTACCCGAACCATCCAGTTTCGATTATACGGAAAAATTAATTCAACAGGCTATTCCCGTATTACAGGCCAGTAAGGGTAGAGCATTTTTATTGTTTACCAGCTATCGTGCATTGAATGAAGCGGCAAAATTATTGCAGCGTAAAGTAGACTACCCCATTTTAGTTCAGGGTAGTCTGCCCAAGCATCAGTTATTAGAAAAATTTAAAGAACTAGGTAATGCGGTATTACTTGGAACAAGTAGTTTTTGGGAAGGGGTTGATGTGCGAGGTGAGGCCTTATCCTGTGTGATTATTGATAAACTGCCTTTTGCATCACCCGGTGATCCGGTTATGCAGGCCCGATTAGATGGTATTCGAAAACAGGGTGGTAACCCGTTTATGGACTATCAATTACCCCAGGCGGTTATTTCCCTGAAGCAGGGTGCAGGTCGATTGATTCGTGATATGAAAGATTATGGTGTGCTTATGATTGGTGACAACCGTCTTAGAACGAAACGCTATGGTAAGGTATTTATAGAAAGTTTACCGGATATGCCACAGAGTAAGCGTATAGAAGATGTTGTCGCTTTTTATCAATCATGGGCGGATGACTGAGAGTGACTGAATTATGAAAATCCTGGCTATTGACACCTCTACAGAGGCGTGTTCTGCAGCACTTAATATTGACGGGGTCATTACTGAACAATATCAATTGGCCCCCCGGGAGCACACTCAGCTGATTCTTAAAATGATCGAGACCTTACTCGATGAGGCTGGGCTTAAAATAACAGATCTGGATGCATTGGCATTTGGCCGAGGACCGGGTTCGTTTACAGGTGTGCGTATTGCAACAGGGATTGTTCAGGGGCTGGCTTTTGCCAGTGACATACCCATTGTGCCCATCTCCACACTCGCAGCGATAGCGCAACTGGCATTCGAAAATCATCAACACACACATGTACTGGCAGGAATAGATGCACGTATGGGTGAGGTGTACTGGGCTTGTTATCACTTAGATGATAATCATTTAATGACGCTGGTGGGAGAGGAGAAAGTTTCATCTGCACAATCTGTTTCAGTAGCAAGTGAGCTGTCAACTCAATGGAGTGGAGTCGGTAGTGCCTGGGAGAGTTATTCTGAGCAACTGAATGATAGTCTGGGGGAACAGATTACACATATCTACCCAGATTATTTTCCCCACTCTGCAAGTATTGCCAAACTCGCAGCACAGGCTTTTCAGCAGGGAGAGGCTGTAGAAGCATCACAGGCTTTACCTGTGTATTTGCGTAATGATGTTGCAAAGAAAAAAGCTGAGCAATAACCAGTATTTTCTGAATTATGACTTGACCTGATTATTTAGTAGGGTGGATCAAGCTATTTGAATTTATTCGAAGTGTTAATCCCTCTATAGATGAAAAAGCTAATATAAGGTAATATATCGCGCTTTCAACGTTGTAAAATATAACCCAGATTTATGTTAGAAATTAACCCCATTCAAAACCAGATTACTGATCTTTCCACCCGCAGAGATGATCTTAGGGGGTATCTTTGACTTTGATACTCGCAAAGAAGAGTTAGATGAAATAAATCGTGAACTAGAGCAACCGGATGTCTGGAATGATCAGGAACGTGCCCAACAGCTCGGCAAGGAAAGATCAAGACTGGAAGCGATAGTTCTCACCATTGTTAATTTAGATAATGGCCTGTCAGATGCAGCCGAACTTCTCGAAATGTCAGTTGAAGAAAATGATGAAGAGAGCATAGAGTCTGTGGCGCAAGATCTTGCTTCAATGGAAAAACAAATTGAAGAGCTGGAATTTCGTCGTATGTTTTCTGGCGAAATGGATCATGCCAATGCTTTTTTGGATATACAGTCGGGTTCAGGCGGTACGGAGGCCCAGGACTGGGCTGAAATGATTTTAAGGATGTATTTACGCTGGGGTGAAGCCCACGGATTTAAAACCGAACTAATGGAAGTGACACCGGGTGATGTTGCGGGTATTAAAGGTGCGACTATTAGTTTTCAGGGTGACTATGCCTATGGCTGGTTACGTACGGAAACTGGTGTACACCGTCTGGTCAGAAAGTCGCCTTTTGATTCAGGTAGTCGCAGGCATACCTCTTTCGCTGCGGTTTTTGTTTCGCCAGAAGTTGATGATGATATTGAAATTGATATCAACCCGGCAGATTTGCGTATCGATGTTTATCGGGCATCCGGGGCAGGCGGGCAGCATGTAAATAAAACCGAGTCGGCTGTTCGAATCACTCATCTACCCACTAATGTTGTTGTGCAATGTCAAAATGACCGGTCGCAACACAAAAATAAAGCCAGCGCGATGAAACAGCTTAAAGCAAAATTATACGAGCTAGAGTTGCAAAAACGAAGTGGTGATCAACAGGCAGTAGAAGACAATAAATCGGATATAGGCTGGGGAAGTCAAATACGTTCTTATGTGCTCGATTCATCCAGAATAAAAGATTTACGCACTAATGTAGAAACGGGAAACACCCAGGCTGTGCTTGATGGTGGTATTGATATGTTTATCGAAGCCAGTCTCAAATCAGGTTTATAAACTATTAAATAGTAGCTCGGTTTAGTCAGACCTGAACCGGCTTTATATAAAATTGGCAGAAAAAATTAAATATTATGATTGACGAAAACGCAACAGAAGAAACACAACAAGACGAAAATAAACTCATCGCGCAACGCCGTGAAAAATTATCAGCGATGCGTGAAAATGGAAATGCATTTCCAAATGATTTTCGTCGAGATAATCTGGCCGCAGAATTACACGCTGAATATGATAGTAAAACCAAGGAAGAGCTTGAAGAGTTAGAAGTAAGTGTAAAAGTTGCAGGGCGGATGATGGCTAAACGCATCATGGGTAAGGCCAGCTTTGCCCAATTGCAGGATATGTCCGGTAGAATTCAGTTGTTTCTACAACGGGACTCACTTGCAGAAGGCCTGTATAACGAAGGTTTTAAAAAGTGGGATATCGGTGATATTGTTGGAGCTGAAGGGGTTTTATTTAAAACAAAAACCGATGAACTTTCAATCAAGCTAACAGATATAAGGTTGCTAACTAAATCGTTACGCCCATTACCTGAAAAATTTCATGGTCTGTCTGATCAGGAAACACGTTACCGTCAGCGTTATGTTGACCTGGTAATGAATCAGGAAGTGCGGGAAACGTTTAAATTACGATCGCAGATAATTTCATATATTCGTCGTTTTTTTGAAGATCGCGGTTTCATGGATGTGGAAACACCCATGTTGCAAGGTATTCCCGGCGGTGCAACTGCACGGCCATTTGAAACCCATCATAACGCTTTAGATATGCCTATGTTTATGCGTATTGCTCCGGAGCTGTATTTGAAACGCCTTGTTGTAGGTGGCTTTGAAAAAGTTTTCGAAATAAATAGAAACTTTCGAAATGAAGGTGTTTCAACTCGCCATAATCCTGAATTTACCATGCTTGAATTTTATCAGTCATATGCAGATTACAATGACCTGATGGATATAACAGAAGCCTTGTTACATGGCCTGGCAAAAGACGTATTAGGTAACACAAAAATAGAGTACCAGGGTGATACATATGATTTTGGTAGTCAGTTTGAACGCATGTCGGTGTTTGATTCTATTTTGCACTTTAACCCAGACTTAAAAGCTGATGATATTGATACCCCGCAAGCCGCACGAAAAGTAGCTAAAAATCTGGATATACCTTTAAAAGATTCATATGGATTAGGAAAAGTTCAGATTGAAATTTTTGAAAAAACCGTAGAACACAGGTTAATGAATCCAACATTTATTACTGAATACCCAACCGAAGTTTCACCGTTGGCGAGACGCAATGATAATAATGATTTTATTACCGATCGATTTGAGTTTTTTGTAGGTGGTCGTGAAATTGCAAATGGGTTTTCAGAGTTAAATGATGCGGAGGATCAAGCTGAACGTTTTAAACAGCAGGTTGTAGATAAAGACGCGGGTGATGATGAGGCTATGCACTACGATGCGGATTATATTCGTGCACTGGAACATGGCTTGCCACCTACCGCAGGTGAGGGTATAGGTATCGATAGACTGATTATGTTGTTAACTGATTCGCCATCTATTCGTGATGTTATTTTGTTCCCACATATGCGAGCAGAAGTATAGAGAACACGGATAGTGTCTGAATTTGATCTCATCAATCAATTTTTTAAAACCACTATTGTTAAGCGTAACGATGTTTTACTGGGTATTGGTGATGACTGTGCAATACTTGCACCACCTGCGAATAAAACATTAGCGGTATCTACAGATACTTTAATTAGTGGAGTTCACTTTCCCGAGTCTACCTGTGCAGAAGATATTGGTTATAAATCCTTAGCGGTTAATCTGAGTGACCTTGCCGCAATGGGTGCCGAGCCCGCCTGGGCAAGTCTTGCAATCAGTCTTCCAGAAGCTAATAAAAGCTGGCTACAGGGCTTTATGCAAGGGTTTAATGAGCTTGCTGAAAAACATAATGTCAGCTTAATTGGTGGTGATACAACTCAGGGGCCATTGAGTGTGACTATAAACATTACCGGTTTTGTCGATTCTAATACGGCTTTAAAAAGAAGCAATGCCAAAGCAGGTGATGCAATTTTTGTCACGGGAAATATTGGTGATGCCTTTATTGGTCTTGATACAATTTTAAATAAATCAAAATCAGATCAGAAACCATCTGGTTTTTTTATTGATTATTGCATTAAGCGTCTTAACCGCCCTCAACCGAGACTAAAAGCCGGACAATTATTAACCGCATTTCCCGTTGCGGCTATCGATATTTCAGATGGTTTAATGGCTGACTTAAATCATATCTGTAAAGCGAGTGGCGTTGGTGCAAAACTAAAAATTGATAAGCTTCCTTTGTCAGCTGAATTGATGCATTACTATAATAAAAATCCAGATTGGCAGCGTATATTAAGCGCGGGCGATGATTATGAATTATGTTTTACCTGCCCAGAAAATAAACTCAGTGAAATGAAACAATTAATGAGATCACATGAAATAGATATTACGTGTATTGGTGAAATTACAGCCTCGCCTGGAATAAAATGTTTTCTTAATAATGAAATTCAAAGCTTTAAACTAGCCGGATATAATCACTTTTAAGATGAAAAGCTCAAAAAAAATTCCCTTAACATACTTAAAAGATCCGCTGCATTTTATTGCCCTGGGTTTTGGTTCTGGTTTAATGCCCAAGGCACCCGGTACTTTCGGAACACTTGCGGCTATTCCATTGTATTTTCTTATAAGTTATCTAGACTTATGGTTGTATTTACTGATTACCTTAATGGTTACTGTTGCAGGTGTGTATATCTGTAATTACACCAGTAAAGCGCTGGGAGTACATGATCACTCCGGCATTGTAATAGACGAAATAGCCGGTTATTTTATTACGATGATAGCCGTTCCATTTGACTGGGTATGGATAATTCTGGGATTTTTACTGTTTCGATTTTTTGATGTGTTAAAACCCTGGCCTATATCCTGGTTAGATAAAAATTTACAGGGTGGTTCAGGGATTATGCTTGATGATGTTCTGGCAGGTTTTTTTGCCTTAATCTGTTTACACTCAATTATTTACATTAGTTGATTTTACTGATATGAGAGTTACTCAAATTTTATTGCTTGTGTTTTTATCGCTATCCACACTGTCAGCAAGTTCAGCTGATTCCAGTGCAATTGCGCAAATAGAAGTGCAGGCATTAATGCCCGGCATGGTTGTACTGATGATTGATGGAAGCAGGGCAACATTAAAAACAGGTGATAAATCACAGGGTGTAAAACTTATATCTTCAACTACTAAAACAGCCGTACTAGAAATAAATGGAGAGAAAAAAAATTATCAATTGGGTACAGCAATCAGTACTAACTTTACACCTCGGGAGCTGATCACGGAGCGAGTTGTATTTGATGACCACGGCATGTTTCGAAGTTATGGTAGTATCAATGGCCAATCGGTCAGTTTTCTAATTGATACCGGGGCTACAACCGTTGCCATGAGTGCAAAAGAAGCACGTAAATTAGGTATACAGTATCGGATTGAAGGCACACCCACTACTGCCAGAACAGCCTCTGGTATAGCCGAAGCATGGTCGGTTCAACTCAAGTCAGTTCGCCTGGGTAAACTACTTGAACATAATGTGCGCGGACTTGTTATTGATGGCAATCATCCTTCTCAGGTTTTATTAGGAATGACTTTTTTGAACAGAATGAAAGTTGAGAAAGAAGGTAACATAATGAAAATTACGCGTAAGAAATGATTGATTGTTTACGGGTATTATAAAGCAAAAGATTTGCGGTAAATCTTTTAAAGTTTTTGCACCTTATTTCAGGTGACAGGCTTTAAATTTAATTTTAAATCATATCGAGTTTTAATGCCCTGGTATAAACCAGAATAAATAATATTCATCGTTGAGATCACCGGTATCGCAACGACCATTCCTATAAAACCAAATAGATTTCCAAATACAATAATACCTACAATCACAGCTAAGGGATGCAGGTTGACCGCATTTGCTATAACCGCAGGTATAACAATGACGTTATCAATAAGTTGAGCAATTAATATAACAGATATGGCTGCACCTACCATCCAGAACTCAACAGGTGTCTGGCCTAGTGCAAGTAATATTGGAAGGGCCATGGCTAAAAGTGGTCCAACATATGGAATAAGGTTGAGTACACCGGCAACCAAGCCCAATAAGAATGGGGAGTCCAGGCCAATGGCATAAAACCCTATTGTGGTTACAACACTCATAATGCCCGATTGAATCATGATGCCACGGATATACTCCTGAAGTTGACGAGCGACACGATAATATATTAACCAGCCCATTTCAAAGCTTGAATTAGGGAGTTTGTCCAGCAAGCTATTTCTAAAATTTCTAAAATCACGAATTAGAAAAAAAGTAAAAATGGGAACTAGCACAAATAAAATTGAAAGGCTGATTATCATATTCGAGCCTTCAATAAGTGCCGTTTTTCCCCAGTCATTTGCCTTGCTAAAAAAGTGCTGAGTTAAACCGCTGGATTGCATCTGTAAACCCAGAGAAGAAATAATATGCTGGCTAATGTCATTTCCCATGGAGGTAATTGTTTGCCAGACAATGGGTAATTGAGATTGTAAAGATGACAGTTGTGATGATAAATGTGGTAACAATAAAGATGCACATAAACCACCAATGGCGACCAGTATTAATAAAACACTAAGCGAAGATGCATTGCGTGATAAACCATTACGTTCGAAAATTTCTGAAATGGGTTCTAATACAGCGTATAAAGCAAAAGAAATAATTATAGGTATAAGAAGCGGGGCTAGCAGTATTGCAAGTAATGCAATAACTGTCGTTATCATGCTGAATATAAACAGGGTTCGACTAAGTGGATGCTGAATAAGTGCCTGAATCATATTTCAGTTAACTATTTTGAAGTGAAAGCAAAATGTTAGTATGTCGCAACCTGGCGGCTAATACGCTAGCAATGTTTAGCATGAACTGTGCACCGCTTTTAGGTGAGCGTTTAACCCACTCTTCGAGATCAGACCGTAAGAAAAAAATAAGTTCTGAATTTTCACATGCTATGGCATCTGCGGTGCGTGGCTCATCAATAATAAGTGCCACTTCACCGAAAAAATCACCAACCATGAGTTCGGCCAATAATTTTTCAGCTGCTTTTATCTCTATGCTACCGCTGCGTATCAATACAATACTGGCACCAATGTCGCCACTGTTAAAAACAATTTCATCTTTTTTATAATGACGTGGATGCATAGTTTTAACAAGATCGCGACATTCACGCCTGGAGATTTTGTCGAACAGGGGAGTCGACATCCACATATCGGTTACTTCAGATGTGCGATCTTCTTTATGTCGAAACAGGTTTTGCCAGAGAGGGTGTTGTGAGCTCATTTATAAATATTTTTTTAAGTATTATTCCAAGTGTAGCAGTTCCTGA
>Ga0316207_10001519_pt1 | contig 28018 bp, 16 predicted proteins | sample 6weekpyrite_MG_FD_204943 | JGI IMG/M metagenome (GOLD analysis project Ga0316207, IMG submission 204943) | Microbial mat bacterial communities from mineral coupon in-situ incubated in ocean water Damariscotta River, Maine, United States -... | ecosystem: Environmental > Aquatic > Marine >...
CAACATTGGCCCACGCACCACATCACCAATGGCATAAACACCAGGCAGATTAGTGCGGCACATTTCATCGGCAACAATAAAACCACGCTCATCCATTTCAAGACCAACTTCAGCGGCATTTAAGCCAACTGTATTAGGGCTGCGGCCAGTGGCAACCAAAACCTTATCGAACTTTAATTGCGCCTCACCCTTGGCATCTTCAACCTTCACTGTTACCTGACGAGCGCTAGCTTTGGCGGAAATAGTTTTTGTGCCGAGGCGAATATCCAACCCCTGTGAAGTCAGTTCTTTCAAAGCAGCCGTAGCCAGGTGCGAATCTACTGCTGGCAAGAATTCATCACGACGAATCAAAACCGAGACATCTGCCCCAAGGCGGCTCCAGACACTACCCAACTCAAGACCAATCACACCACCACCGATCACTGCCAGGCTCTTTGGCACTTCAGTGAAATTCAGCGCACCGGTTGAATCAACAATACGCTTGCCATCAACAGGCAATGATTCAACTGTTGCGGCAACAGAACCTGTAGCAATAATGACGTTATCTGCTTCAACCAGTTCGACTTTGGCTTTCTTCCTGCCTTTGACATGAGGCGTAAATTCAACCTGGTTTTCACCCATCAACTTACCGTGACCCTGCAACCAAGTGACCTTATTTTTTGCAAACAGTGCCGCCACACCACCAGTGAGGCTTTGAGTAATCTCATCCTTACGCGCCAGCATTTGTTCAATATCGAGACTAACGCCCGTAGTCTTGATGCCATGATTATCAAACTCATGTTGCAAACGATGATAGTGATGCGAGCTATCCAGCAAGGCCTTGGATGGTATGCAGCCAACATTCAAACAGGTGCCACCTAACGATGGTTTATCGTCAGGCCCCAGCCATTTATCTATGCAAGCCGTTTCCAACCCAAGCTGGGCACAGCGGATCGCTGCGACATAGCCACCTGGGCCACCACCAATGACAACTACGTCATAATGATCCATTTTCATCTTCTCCATTAAACCTGCAACAACAAGCGGGCGGGGTCTTCAAGCACTTCTTTGACCTTGACCAGAAATGAAACTGCCTCTTTACCATCGATAATGCGATGGTCATAAGACATAGCTACATACATCATCGGCCGGGCAACTATCTCACCACTTTCCACCATGGCGCGTTGCTCAATCTTGTGCATACCAAGAATCGCACTCTGCGGTGGATTCAAAATTGGTGTTGATAATAGCGAACCAAAGGTACCGCCATTGGTAAGACTAAAAGTACCGCCACTCAAGTCTTCCATCGACAGTTTGCCTTCACGGGCCTTGCCGGCGAATTCAACCACGGCCTGCTCCATCTCGGCGAGGCTCATCTGATCGGCATCACGAATGATAGGCACCACCAAGCCACGCTCGGTACTGACCGCCACCCCCATATCGAAGTAGCCGTGATAGACAATGTCATTACCATCAATTGAGGCATTGACTGCCGGATACTCTTTCAGTGCCTCACAACAAGCCTTAATAAAAAACGACATAAAACCCAATTTGATGCCATGTTTGTTCTGAAATTTTTCCTGATACTTGGCCCGCAAATCCATTACTGGCTGCATATTGACTTCGTTAAACGTAGTTAACATAGCCGTAGATTGCTGTGCTTCTAACAAACGCTCAGCAATGCGAGTACGCAAACGAGTCATCGGCACACGCTGTTCAGGACGACCACCCGCCCCCACTTCAGTTGTAGATGGTGCTGTAGGCGCCGCAGCAGGCTGACTGGCCTGATCAATATACTTAAGAACGTCAGCCTTGGTAATACGACCATCACGGCCGGTACCACTAATAGCCGTAGCATCAAGTTTGTGCTCGACGATCAACTTACGAACCGCCGGACTAAAATTCATCGCCGCTGCCGGCGGCTCTTCTACAGCAACAGGTGCCGGCGCTGGTTTTTCTTTTTCAACTTCAGGGACAACTTCTGGCTCTGATTTTTCTTCTGGCTCTTCAGCAGGTTGCTCAACAGAAGAGTCAACAATTGCCAACACTTCACCGCTACCCACCACAGCCCCGGACTCATGTTTGATCTCAGCCAGCACACCATCATGTGGCGCAACCACTTCAAGCATGACCTTATCCGTCTCAAGGTCGACCAAATTTTCATCACGTTTGACGTAATCGCCAACCTTCTTATGCCACTGAGCCAAGGTTGCATCGGCCACCGATTCTGACAACACAGGAACTTTTACTTCGATCAACATCTATTGACTCCCTTCAATCAAATTACGCCATGTAAGCGTAAACATATTGTTTACCGTTGTTCGTATATTTAACTAGCTGGCCGCAAGGTAGCCCGCCCCTTCGTGACCTCGACACCTCGTAGTGCAGTATCAACCAATTCAGCCTGAGCCGCCTTATGCGAATACAGCAGACCTTCGGCTGGCGCCGCATATTCAGGTCGGCCGGCATAAAACACCCTCTGCTTAGCCGATGCACGGTTTCTCAGACGCGAATGAAGGAAATACCAGGCGCCCTGATTTTTAGGCTCTTCCTGACACCAAACAATCTCCGTCAGCTTGCTATAACCCCCTAGCACTTCTGCCAGTCGCTCTTCAGGCAAAGGATAAAGCTGTTCCAATCGAACTATCGCCACATCCTTGATCTCTTGTTCGCGACGTCTTTCCAGCAAATCAAAATAAACCTTACCGCTACAAACTACGACCCGTTTTACCTGGGTTGGCTTAATAGTATCGACCTCATCAATCACAGTTTCAAACTTACCTTTACTCAGGTCTTCAAGCGTCGAAACTGCAAGTTTATGACGTAGCAAACTCTTAGGCGACATGACAATCAGAGGCTTGCGATAAAGACGCAACACCTGACGCCGCAGCATATGAAACATCTGCGCTGGCGTGGTTGGATAAACCACTTGCATATTATCGCAAGCACAAAGCTGCAAATAACGCTCCAAACGGGCTGATGAATGCTCTGGCCCCTGACCGTCATAGCCATGTGGCAACAGCATCACCAGGCCACAAAGACGACCCCACTTCACCTCACCGGCACTGATGAATTGATCAATCACCACCTGGGCGCCATTGGCAAAATCACCAAACTGCGCTTCCCAAATCACCAATTCATCTGGCGAGGCAGTGGCGTAACCATATTCAAAGCCAAGCACGGCCTCTTCCGACAATAGTGAATCGATCACACGAAAGTGAGCCTGCTCCTCACTCAGATTAGACAATGGCACATAGGCTTCACGCTGTTTCTGGTTGTGAAAAACTGCATGACGATGAAAAAATGTACCTCGACCACTATCCTGCCCGGAAAGGCGAATAGGATAACCTTCCTGCAACAAACCGGCATAAGCAACATTTTCGGCAAAGCCCCAATCGACAGGCATCTTACCGCTGGCCATCATTTTTCTATCATTCATTATCTTGGCAGCACGAGAATGCAATTCAAATCCATCAGGCACCGAGGTAAGTTTTTCTCCATACTGTTTGATGAGTTTTAAAGGCATTGCCGTTTTAGCCTCATCGCTCCAATGAATATTTTTATAAGGACTCCAGTCAACAGCGAACTCTTTCTCCACCTCATCAGCAAGCTCACGCGATACCAACTTACCTTCATCAAGCATGTTGCGATAATCATCAAGCATGGTTGCTGCATCATTTTCACTGGTCACACCTTCATCGAGAAGCTGTTTGGCATACAGACTCACTGTAGTGTCATGGGCACGAATCTTTTGATACATCACTGGCTGGGTGACAGCTGGCTCATCAGCCTCGTTATGACCGTGACGGCGATAACAAACCATATCTATCACCACATCGCGATTAAACTGTTGCCGATAATCCAAAGCCATCTGTGTGACATAAACCACGGCTTCAGGGTCATCACCATTAACGTGAAAAACAGGCGCCTGAATCATACGTGCGACTTCTGTGCAGTACATGGTTGAACGAACATCGAGGGGATTGCTGGTCGTAAAGCCTATTTGATTATTGATGATGACATGTACCGTTCCGCCCGTGGTATAACCACGCGCCTGAGACATATTTAATGTCTCCATCACCACTCCCTGACCAGCAAATGCCGCATCACCATGAATCAATATCGGCAACACCTGACTACCGGTTAAATCACGGCGACGATGTTGACGAGCACGCACCGAGCCCTCCACCACCGGATTAACAATTTCCAGATGGGATGGATTAAAGGCCAGCGCCAGATGAACAGTTCCACCAGGAGTCTTCATGTCTGATGAAAAACCCTGGTGATATTTCACATCACCACAGCCACCACTACTGATATCACAGACACCTTCAAACTCCTGAAACAGATGAGCCGGATTCTTACCCATGATGTTGACCAGCACATTCAAGCGACCACGATGAGCCATCCCAACCACGGCTTCTTTTACATTTTGACTACCAGCACGCCAGATCAACTCATCCAACAACGGAATCAGACCTTCGCCACCTTCCAATGAAAAGCGTTTCTGACCTACGTACTTGGTATGCAGATACTGCTCCAGTCCTTCAGAACAAATCAGCTTGCGCAGGATGTGACGACGCATCTGTGGTGAAAAATTAGGTTTGCTGCGACTGCCTTCCAACAACTGCTGTATCCAGCGTTTCTGAATGGTGTCGGTGATGTGCATGTACTCGGCACCTATGGAACGACAATAGGTCTCCTGCAGGTGAGCGACAATCTCACGTAGCTTGGCCTGTGGCACACCGACCAGAGAACCGGTACTAAAGACCGTATCCATGTCAGCCTCGGTCAAGGCGTGATAGCTCGGATTCAATTCAGAGATGGAGCTTTGTTCCTGCAGCCCCAGCGGGTCAAGAATTGCCTGCTGGTGGCCACGAACACGGTAAGCATTGATCAGCTGTAACACCGCCACCTGCTTGCTGGCAGCCACAGCCACAGCAGCACCGGAAGCATCTGTTGATGCCGTACCACGGCGTGAATTCGCTAGCTTGTGGAATTCCTCCTTAACAGCAGCATGACTGACATCCGTGGTAGCCTGACCTGAGTCTAGCTGCAGCTGATCAAAATAGTCATGCCAACGCGGCTCAACTGAAGCTGGGTCTTGCAGATAACGTTCGTAGAGTTCTTCTACAAACGGTGCATTGCCACCAGACAAATAACTTTGCGCCAAAAAGCGCTGATAACGATCCTTCGAGTTTTCCTGGCTCATATCCCTCATTCGCCTATTTCTGGTTATTCTCCATACACTTAGTCGTCAATATCAGACAAAACTCAAGTACATAATAAAATTATTTTAAAAAATACTGTAATTACCCCTGTTGGAACATCTAAACTTCAGTTTCCCAAGTACTAAACAGAAAAAAGGCCCATAACCACTAGGGTTTGGGCCTTTTTAAATACACTTTAAAAAACAATTTAAATAGCCGCGTTGTCTTCCTCACCGGTACGGATCCTGACAATGCGCTCAATCGGAGTAATAAAGATCTTGCCGTCACCAATCTTGCCGGTACGTGCCGCCTCTGTGATCACCTCGACACAGCGATCAACCTGATCCTCAGCAACTACCGCCTCGATCTTAACCTTGGGCAGAAAATCAACCACATACTCGGCACCACGATAGAGTTCGGTATGACCCTTTTGGCGGCCAAAGCCCTTTACCTCAAGTACAGTCATGCCAGTCACGCCAATTTCAGACAGCGCCTCACGCACATCATCCAGCTTAAAAGGTTTAATGATTGCTTCAATCTTTTTCATGGAACTCCCCTAACAAACAATTTATGGATCTATTCTGCCATTGATCCAACAAGATTGGCAGAGCTTATTTATATCCAGAGGTAATTGGGTAACGACGGTCACGTCCAAAGGCCTTTCGACTAATGCGCACCCCAGGCGGTGCCTGACGGCGCTTGTATTCATTACGGATCACCAGCTGGGCGACACGTTTGACGATTCCCTCATCATAACCCTCAGCAACAATATCCTCGACGCACATATCATCTTCAACGTACATCTCCAACACCGCATCCAGCACCTCGTATGGCGGCAGACTGTCAGAGTCTTTTTGATCCGGCGCCAATTCAGCTGAAGGCGGTCGATCAATGACCCGTTGCGGAATCACCGGCAAAATAGTATTACGGTATTCAGACAGACGATAGACCAGCAACTTGGGCACATCCTTAATTGGCGCAAAACCGCCCGCCATATCACCGTAAAGCGTGCAATAACCCACCGACATCTCACTCTTATTACCGGTGGTCAGCACCATCTTGTGTTTCTTGTTGGATACCGCCATCAAAATAATGCCGCGACAACGGGCCTGAATATTCTCTTCAGTGGTATCCCAGGCTTTGCCTGCCAGCTCACCCTTAAGCAGATCAAGAAAGGTATTAAAGGCCGGCTCAATCGCGATGGTCTGACACTCCACCCCCAAGGCCTTAGCCTCAAGCTCGGCATCTTCATTACTCATGTCAGCGGTATAGCGCGATGGCATGCGCACGCCCTCCACCCGATCCGGACCGATGGCATCCACCGCAATCGCCAGGGTTAGCGCCGAATCAATGCCGCCAGACAGGCCAATGACTACTCCGGCAAAACCATTCTTCTCAATGTAGTCACGCGTACCCTGTACCAACACTTGATAAACACTGGCCTCAAGCGACAGCGGTTCAACAATCTTTGCTGGCACAGGTTTTACTTGCTCGCCGATTTCTAACTCGGCCAAATACAAACCTTCAACACAAGACTCAGCCCGTTGTGTCACCGAACCATCGGCCGCCATCACAAACGACTGGCCATCGAAGACCAGCTCATCCTGACCGCCGATCAGGTTGCAGTAAACAATCGGCATCGCTGCCTCTTCCAGCCGCTCTCGCATAGCCGCCTCACGCTCCTGCCACTTGTCGATATGAAATGGCGAGGCATTGAGATTCAACATCAACTGAGCACCGGCCTCTGCCGACTGGGCCATCACACCAGGATGCCACATGTCCTCACAAATGCTGATGCCACAAGAGACACCCTTAAGTTCAAACACCGTTGCATCAGTGCCCTCGTGAAAATAGCGCACCTCATCAAAAACACTGTAATTAGGCAGGTATTGCTTACGATATACCGCACGGATCTCACCCTCATGGATCAAACCGGCGCTATTAAATTGACCATCATCAGAGACTTCAGGATAACCCACCAACATCGCGATGCCCGTGACCTCCATCAGTCTATCCAGACCATCCAACACCCGGTGCTGCAAACCAGGGCGCAACAACAGATCTTCCGGCGGGTACCCGGTCAGGGTCAATTCAGGGAATAACACCAAATCAGCCTGTAACTCATCGCGCGCCTTTTCGGCAGCGGCAATAACTTTACTGACATTAGATACAACATCGCCCACCTTAAAATTAAGTTGGGCGATGGCAATATAAAGACGATCAGACATAGGATAAGCAGTCCATACCGATACAAAACAGGGAAGTCATTTTAGCACTCCACCTCAACAATGTCAGACCACAAAAATAAAGACTGGTTTACTCTATCAAGGTAATCATTAGCAGACCACCAGCAGCGGCATCACCTCCTCCAGCAGAAGGTCAACTACAGCCGGTACCCATGTACTCCATGACCATTGTTTTGGGAAACTCACAACAAGCTAAAACTGATACCCTAACCCCAACTCCCATACCTGGACATTGGCATCATTGAGTTTGTATTGTGACCAGCCCAGTTTGATGGGTATTTGTTTGTTTACCTCATACTGCAAGCCCAACCCAAAACTCATACTGACCCCATCATCATCAAAACTTTTTGAGGCATTGGCGCTGGCCAACCTATAATCGGCACTCCACATAAAAGCGCCGATGTGGATTTGGCCACTGAACTTATCGTTAATGGCCTTTTGACCGACGGCACGAAGGTTCCAACCTGAGGCAGTGGTGGGATGCACAACGGTGGCGGTATTAAGATAGCTGTTAACGTCGGTGGTGCTGCCACTGATCTGAGTGCTGACATCACCCAACTCAACATAACTCAGCTCAAGTGCCAGACGTTCGTTGACCTGATATCCAACGTAAGGCTGCCAGCCACTACGCGACAGGTCGGTTTGGGTGATTGTTGCTGTCAGGCCCAATGCTGCAAGGTCGTTTTGGAAATCACTGCTGCGTTCGTCGCTTGTGACGGACAGGTAGTTAAAGCCGACATAGTCGGGCTTGTACTCTGCGGCCTGGGCTGCACTGCAACCAAGTAAGGTGATGATTAGCAGTGCCGTGCCCTGTTTTCGCTGCTTGCGTGATGACTCATTCATGATTTACGCCCCTTGATACGTGCTACACCGAACAGTCCCAGTACTGCCAATAACCAGACTGATAGACTGCCGCCACCACTGCCGGTAATGGTGATGTTTATCGGCTCGCTTTTCAGTTGCGCCACACCACCAGGGTCTTCCACGGCGTTATTAGCTACACTGTCGGCATCATTAGGGCCACCATCTTCGATGCTCAGTTGCACACACCAGTGACCTTGTGTCAGGCCTGTTGTATACGATGCATCACCGGGCGGTGGGCAGAAGCCTTCGGCACCTAGCACGGAAGCGATGCTATTGTTGGCATCAACCACAAAGTCCTGCCAGCCGCTTGGCATCAATTTTCGATAGACCGCATTCTCGGGGATCGCTGCCAACTGAGGAATGACTATGCTGACACTTTGACCGGCAACCGGTAGCTCTTCAACATTAAAGTCGAAAATGCCACCGCTATATTCAAAATCATCATCAGTTGATGCACCTGTGCCGTTATTGGCATGCATCGTGATTTCTTCATTTTTGACTTCGGTGCTGCTATTGCCGGCACGGAAGGCAACTTCGCCAAGGCTGAGTGACAGGCCGGGTTCGGTTTCCATCAGGAATTGACCCGAAACCAAGGATTTCTCTTGCACGACATTTCGGGCAAGACTTATAGCGTCGAGGTAATCGGGGATGCCATCGCCATCATCATCACCAATCCCCTCATCCTCATCATTGACACCATCACCATCTATGTCATCTGCATCAGTCAATGTTGGTAGAGCATCGATGACATTGAGTTTGATCTCGGCAGCACCACTGGCACTGTTGTCGCTGACGTTAAGCTTGATGATATAAACCCCTGCCGCCAGCGCGCCTGGATCAAAGCTGAAGCTGTCAACGGCACTGTCCCTGTCACTTAAGGCGTTGTCTGTACCTGACCAGTCATAGCTATGAGTGTCACCGCTGTTTGGATCGGTCACGTTGGCAGTAACAACGACCACGCCATCGGCCTGACTGATGATACGAGTGCTACCATCGCCCTGGTTGGCACTTAAAGTGACATCCGGGGCGACGTTGCCTTCGTAGATATTAACCTGATGCGTGGCATTCGCCCCTTTCACCGCATTGCTCGGCTCACCAATAGTGACGATAAGGGTTTCCATGCCCTCGCCTGCACCATCGTCAACAATGTTGATGCTGACGCTGGTTTCCAGGCTATCCTCGACAATGATGACACTGCCTTCTTGAGTCAGGTCATGGTCTGCACCATCTGTCGCAGCAGTACCACTGACGCTGTATGGCACGATAACCGGATAGGTAACCGCAGGACCATTGAGGATTACCTTGAATATAGCGGTTGAGCCTTCAACACTGTCCTGTTTTTTGCTGAACTCAACCAGCGGAATGACATTCACTGTTTGAGTAGCGGTACCACTGCGTCCACCTGAGTCGGTGGCAGTCCAGGTGACCGTATGTGCGCCGGGACTGAAAAAGCCGCTGCTATCAGACGTTGGTATCAGGTCGCCGTCTTCTTCGTCAATCGCCGTGGCGGTTGTGCCTAAGTCCACTTCGGTAAACAGTCCGGTAGCATTGACCGTAATTGTATCTGGCGCAGTGACAACAGGGTTACTATTGCTACTGCTCAAAACTGCACTGGTCGCAGCGCTGCTAACACTTTCGGCATTGCCGGCAGCATCGGTATAACTGGCTGTGACGCTAATCGTTGCTCCTAGATCTGTTTCGGTTATTGCATAACTGCTGCCAGTGACACCGGTTATGGGACTGCCATTGCGGTTCCACTGATAACTAATCGTGCCAAGGCCATCAGTATCAGCCAGGTTATTGCTGGCTGTGAGTGTTTCACCCACTTCAGCTGTACCACCGATGGTGACTGAGCCTGTTGGGGCTGCATTGGCTTTAGCGCTGACCGCTGTTGTTACCGCACTGGTTTTGCTTTCGACTGTGCCGGCGCCATCGGTGTAACTGGCGGTGACACTGATGGTTGCACCCAGATCAGCATCTGTTAATGCATAACTACTACCGCTAGAACCAGTGATTGGACTGCCATTGCGGTTCCATTGATAAGTGATTGAGCCCAGGCCATCGGCATCCGTCAGGCTATTGCTGGCGCTGAGAGTTTCACCGACTTCAGTCGTGCCAGTGATGCTGACATCGCCTGTTGGTGCCGCATTGGATTTGGCGCTTATCGTTGCAGTGGCAGCACTGGTTTTGCTTTCAGCTGTGCCATGAGCGTCGGTAAAACTGGCACTAACACTGATTGTGGTAGCTTCGTCTGCAACTGTTAACACGTAGCTGCTGCCAGTGGCGCCATCAATCGGGCTGCCATTACGCAGCCACTGATAGCTGATGCTGCCCAGTCCATCCACATCACTCAAACTGTTGCTGGCGGTAAGTGTCTGACCGACTTCGGTGGTGCCGCTGATACTGACACTGCCCTCTGCTGCTGTATTCACAAATGCGGCAATAGGAGCAATGGCATTACTGCCAACACTTTCTGCCGCACCTCTGGCATCGGTATAACTGGCGGTGACACTAATGCTCTTACCAACATCGGAACTGGTCAGGGTGTAGCTGCTGCCGGTGGCACCACTAATAGCAACACCATCACGTTGCCACTGATAATTGATAACACCGAGGCCATCCGTATCGGCCAAGGTTTGTGCCGCACTCAGGGTTTGACCTTGTGTTGCATCACCACTGATGGTGACACTGCCAATAGGCGCGACATTAGGTTTGGCAATAACAGAGGCTGTCGCCGCACTGATCACACTCTCAGCGTGATTAGCTCCGTCGGTATAACTGGCGGTGACACTGATGGTTGTCCCTTGGTTGTCGTTTTGTAATACATAGTTGTCACGGGTTGCATCAACAATAGCACTGCCATTGCGGCTCCATTGATAACTGATCGTGCCAAGACCATCAGCATCAGCCAAGGTGTTAGCGGCAGTGAGCCTTTCACCCACTTGGGCAACACCACTGATGGTGACACTACCGGTAGGTAAGTTGTTGGGTGGTGGACCACCGGCGACCACAGTAATGCTGAAGTTTTCAGTGGCGGCGGCAGCACCATTTTCGCCACCATCAACCACTTGCAGAGTGATAGGACCAACACTGCCTGCAGTAGTTGGGGTCCAGTTGACCACGCCGGTGCTGCTGACCGTCATGCCGGCCGGTTCACCAGTCAAGCTCCACGTAAGATTGGTGCCATCATTAGCGTCATCTGGGTCAGTGACTGTGGCAGAGTATGTGTAGGCACTGCCTGCTGTCGCTGTGGTACTCGCTGTTGAAGTAATCGATGGCGCATCATTCACCGCAGTAATCGCGGCAGTGGTACTACCTGTTGCTACCAGTGCACCACCGCTGCCCTGGCTACCACTGTTGCCGTCACTAAAACTCCAGTCGATCTGCACCGATGCTGCAGGTGCATCACTGCTGTTGCTGTAAGCGATCTGCTGCAACACACTATCAACATTGGCCGCTGTTGCGCTGGCGTTAAAGGTTAGTACCAGAGTGCCACCTGAGTTGGTAGTGACAGTACCGATATCGCCTGTTCCCACATTGAAGGCACTGCTTTCAGTCAAAGCACTCAGGGTGCCGCTATCACTGAACTGATCACTGGCATTAGCACCGCCATTGCGTGCCAGGGTCAGGCTGGCACCATTGTAGTTGGCGGCGGCATCAAGTTCCGGGTCAGCGACCGTGACATTGGCATCAAGCACCGCAGAAGCACCGCCTTCAGTGAAGGCCGGTGTGCCATCAAGGCCGGTGAAGGCTGGGGCATCATTTGCAGCAATCATACTAATGTTAGCTGTCGCAACCGGACCGTCATTATCCTCGTTATCAGTACCAGTAAAGGTGATGCTTCGAGCTGTGGTATCAGGCACATTCGCGCTGTTGTTATAACGAATAGATTGCATCAGCTCCTGCATGGTCGCCGCTGTGGCGGAAGCATCATCCACAGTGATACTCAACACACCTGTGCCACTGTTATAGGCCGCAATGGTGACGTTTTCACTGGTCGTAGTTATTTGTGCCCCCGTACCAAGCGTTGAACTGAGGCTTTCCGATACGCCGTCCAGGTCGTTGGTGATGGTCATGGTCAGCGCCTTGAAGGTGCCGTTATCAGAGATGGTGGTATCGGTATCGGTCACGACCACTGCACCACCATCTTCGCTGAAGCTGCCATTAAAACCACCACTCCCAGCACCACTGCTATCATCACCATCAAGATCGATGATTGGCGCTCTTATCAAATTTACAACGACATCCTGACCGGAAGAGGTAGAGCTACCGCCGTCACCATCATCAACGGTTATAGTCACAACACGTGCTGCGGTGTTGATTGTAGCGCCGTCGCTATCAAAATATTGCAACGCACGTATCAGGTCCTGTACCCGTGCAGGGGTAGCGTTGGCATTTAGGCTGATCACTAGATCGACCCCACCTGTACCACCAACAAACGTACCCATCGTAAGACCACCACTGTCTGTATGAGTCACATTACTACCAGATGTAGCAATCGCACCCACTGCACCAACCAACAACTGGTCTTCACCCGGCTGCCCATTGACAATGATTGAAGCAGTGACATTGCCGCCGCTTAAATCAGGCGAAGTCAAATCGCTAAACGTAGCATTACCAGCGTTATCAAAATTGACTGCGGCACCGGCGATGTTAAAGGTAGCAGTGTCACCATGTAAATTTGTAAGCGTAGGGGCTGTATTAGGCACTGTTATACTTGCCGTGCTATCTGAGGTATCGCCGGCGGTAACATTGGTATTCCAATCATCCGCAGCCGCCAAATTATAAGTGGTAGCATCGGCTGAACTGGTACCGGCATTATTCAACAGAGCATTAACACCAGCTTTATCGGTAGCACTTAGCGTCAGGGTAAACTGGGTGGCTGAAGTACGCTCCACATCAGCAGTATCAGTCAAGGTATAGGTCGTACTGCCTTCGCCAGTGACAGTAAACAAGGAAGCATCAATATCGCTGCCGCCACCATTAGCCTGGATGTTGGTGCCGGTTACAACCAGCGCACCAGTAGATGGATTATAGGTGCTACTGGTGATCTTGGGATTAATCGACACTGTCGCCGAGCCAGTGGCATCACTGATGTCGGTGGCGACATCCGCGCCAGTCAACCAATCATCGGCGCCGGCAATGTTGTAAGTTGAGCCACCCGAGGACGTCGTACCTATTTGATCGAGCAAGGCATCAACGCTGGTCTTGTCTGCGCCACTCAAGGTAAATGTGAATGAGGTGGCCGAAGTAATCTCCACATCCGTGGCCGTAGTCAGCGTGTAGGTTGCATTGGCCGTACCACCGGTAAAGGTCAGCTTGGAAAGATCAACGTCATTATTTGCACCGACCTTTTTGAATAGATTGGTACCAGTGACCACCACCACACCCGTATCAGAATCATAGGTCATACTGGTGATTGAAGGAATTGCAACATTACTGACAGTGATGCTATTACCGGTCGCATCTGCGATATCCAATCCCGCAGGCGAACCTGCCATCCAGTTATCCGCCGCGGCCAGGTTGTACGTAGTTGCACCACTTGAGGCAGTACCGTTTTTGTTCAGCAAACCGTGAACATTAAGTTTATCGGTGGCACTGAGTGTGACTGTCGCCGCTGTCGCTGACGTAACCTCGACATCAGATGTATCAGTCAAAGCATAAGTGCCGCCCTCGCCTGTAAAAGTCAGAAGAGAAGCATCAACATCATTGATTGCACCAGTCATGCTTACAAACTCAGTCCCCGTAATTACCAACTGACCAGTGGACCAGTCATAAGTAGCTGAAGTAATTGTCGAAATCGAATAGTTACTAATGGTGATACCGTTGCCTGTGGCGTCAACAACATTCACCGCAGCATCTGCACCCACAGCCCAGTCTTCTGCTGCGGCCAGATTATAGGTGGTACCGCCATCTGCAGTAGAACCATCTTTATTCAACAAGCCTTCAACATTAGTCATGTCTGTAGCCGACAAGGTAATGCTGAACTGAGTAGCTGAGGTGATTTCAACATCAGAGGCACTGGTCAGGGTATAGGTAGCCCCACCCTCACCTGTGAAGGTGAGCTTGGAGATATCGATGTCATTGGTAGCGCCCGTTTTGCTAAGAAAGCCTGTACCGGTCACAACCAGTACATTGGTGTTGTAATCATAAGTTGCACTGGTAATCGTCGGCACGGCAACGTTAGACGCGGTGATACCATTAGCCGTTGCATCCACCACATTCACAGCGGCATCGGCACCCGCCGCCCAGTCTTCAGCAGCATTGAGGTTATAGGCAGTGGCACTGGTTGAAGTGGTGCCGTTCTTGTTGATGATCAGGTTGACTGCCGCCTTGTCTGTCGCACTAAGCGTTAAGCTGAAGGCAGTGCCACTGCTGATTTCCACATTGGCGCTGTCAGTCAGTGTATAAGTCGCCCCACCTTCGCCAGTGAGGGTGAACTTGTTGGCAACAATATCATTGGTTGCGCCCGACATAGATAGAAAGCCCGTGCCCGTCACCGCCAACACACCACTTGAAGCATCATAGGTTGCGCTGGTGATGGTGGGGGCAGCCACATTGGAAACAGTGACTGCGTTGGTCGCATCCACCACATTCACCGATGCAGCAGCACCAGCAGCCCAGTCCTCAGCCGCAGCCAGGTTGTAGGTGGTAGCACTGGTTGAACTAACACCATTCTTGTTGATGATCTGATTCACCGCCGCTTTATCAGCCGCGTTCAGCGTAACGGTAAATGCCGTAGCAGAGCTCACCTCAACATTTGATGTGGTCAGCACACGCGTCGCACTACCCTCGCCCGTCAGAGTGAGCTTGGTGACGTCAATATCGTTGGTGGCGCCCGATTTGCTAACAAATTTTGTGCCAGTAACCACCAGTGCGCCAGTCGCGGCATCGTAGGTTGCGGAGGTGATTGCAGGCGCAGTGACATTACTGACAGTGATGCCGTTAAGGGTGGTATCACTAATATCGGCGCTTGTGGCGGCACCCTGCATCCAGTTATCTGCTGCCGCCAGATTATATGTAGTCGAACCATCCGAAGACGTGCCATTTTTATTCAGCAAGCCGTTGACTGCCAATGCATCTGTTGCATTCAGGCTGACGGTGAAAGCAGTGGCCGAGGTAATCTCCACATTGCTGCTAGTCAGCGTATATGTGCCGCCAGCTTCACCAGTCAAGGTCAGTGTGTTAACTGCGATATCATTGCTTGCACCTGTATAATTGACGAAGTTGGTGCCTGTCACCACCAGGGCACCGGTTGAGGCATCATAGGTTGCCGATGTGACTATCGGCGCAGCCACACCGCTCACGGTCACCCCATTCGTTGCATCTGAGCTATCGCCAGCCGTTTCGTTGGCAATAAAATCATCCGCTGCAGCCAAATTATAAGTCGTGGCATCATCTGAGCTTGCACCATCTTTATTTAACAAACCAGCGACATTGGTTTTATCGACCCCTGCCAGGGTGACGGTAAACTCTGTAGCACTTGTGATTTCAACATCAGTTGCACTAGTCAGCGTATAGGTCGAACCGCCCTCCCCAGAAAAAATTAATTTGGACACATCCACGTCATTAAGCGCGCCAGCTTGGGCACTAAAACCAGTTCCGGTAACAACCAGCGCCCCAGTACCTGCGTTATAGGTAGCCGATGTAATAGCAGGCGGGGTATTTGTGACTGAAATAGTTCGAGTATCGTTAGCGCTGGCTGAATTGGTATCGGTGGCGGTAAACGTGACTGTTCGATTAGACGTACCCGGCGTACTAGAGCTATTGCGATAATGGATAGCTCGAACCACTTGCTGCACCAAAGCATTGGTAGCGTTGGCATTAAATGTAATCGTTAACGCAGTACCACTGGTTACCGTTCCTTCACTGGCACTAAGCGTACCAATCACGGTAGCGCCATTTTGCAAATTGGTCCCGCTGGTATTAATGGTGCCAACAATATTATCTGGAATCGATAACACATCGGCCGCTTCAGTATTGGCCGTAATCTGAGCAACCAACGTACCGCCATTCCAGTCGGCGTCACCATCGGCATCACTAACGGTCGCCGCCGAATCAATCTGTGTTGCTGAGTTACCCTCAACAAATGACAAGGTTGAATTATCAATGGAAATAGTCGGTGTCAAATTTTGAGGTGCGGCATTTTTGATAATCAGGTTATCAATATCAAAACCATTCAAATCACCGCCATCCTGGCGAGTAATGGTTAATTTATTGATATTAGTAAAATTTAATGTCTTAGTCGAAAAACCAAGATGAAAATTATTACCGTTAGTCGGCACGCCAGTGCTTGGAGTAAACACATACGTAATATTTCCGGCAGGGGAATATACTTGCAATGAATCAATATCAAAGCTCTTACCTCCGCTAAATTCAATATAAAGTTTTTCAGTATCGGTTAATGCACCGCCAAAATTGGTTGCGCAATAACCAAAACCACAATAAATGGCATTAGCACTAACTGAACTGGTCGACAGCTGTAAAACATAACCGCTGGCATCAACATCATATGACTTCGTATTTGCATAACCAGCTGCAAACCCAGACGTGGTAATTGTTTTACCCGTTGCATCATTAATTGCCAAGGTAGATGAAAAATCTCTTAGCGCAGTTTCGCTAAATGGACTCGAGGTTTGAATATATCCTTTTTGAATTTCCAAATCCCAATCAGCACCTTGCTTCAAAGACCCGCTTGCATCATTAGACGCGGCAACATCAACATTCGTATTGCTGGTAATAATATCTAATAATGCTTCGCCTTCAGCACCACCAGCCAGATCACAACCGTAAAACAATAAGTCACCACCGGCTCGAATGGCGCCATTAATAGATGCAAATGCTTCAACATTTTGATGAATCATGTCGGCAGTTATGCGGGAACCACCCAACAGCAACACCCCATCTTCTGCATGCGATACGATATGCACAGCATGTAGACCTTTGTAATGTGACAAGACGGTAATCAATTGCTCGAGGCCATTATCACCTGAAGCCAGCTCAACCACATCGACGCCTGGTTTTAACTGCTGATAAAAAGTATATTTTTCAGGCACGGCCGCATCGATAATGACTAGTTCTTTTATGCCTGTGCTGCTTAACAGGGATAATTCCGATGAGACGGCAGGCACCATTTCTGATCGTTCAACTGTCTTCGAATTGCCGGATATTTGCATGGCCTTATGGCGGCTAACCGATGATTGCAAGTAACTACGCTGATAAGCGCCGCCAGCATTGCCGGGGGGGGCATACATTGCAAAGGGAAGCAGTAATGACGAAAGGCCTGCGAGTGCATGTTTATTCATTCTACTATCCTTGCTTAACTGGGTTCTAACTTTGAGTTTTTATTCGAACCAACAATACTTGCCTCAGTACCAGTATTATCCTGCCAAAAATCCATGCCGCTGTATTTTTGAAAAAGCTCCGGCGGCAATACGCTTCGTCGCGATTTGAATTCCACTTTCCGGTTTACCGTGTGTAAATCCTTAACACCCAAAGAGCGATCAAACTCGCCCTCTTCATATTCAACCTGATCAAAGTTATGTTCAAATGGTGTCTCATCAATAAACTCATAAATCAATTGCATAGTCCGCTGCGGGAATTGTGCTAACAAATCGTAATCAATTAGCAATAACCGATCTGAGTACTCACCATAATAAGCCTCCTTCAAAGCAGTCCATGCGCTGCCCACCGCCCCCGAAGCCGACATCATCGTCTCGCAACGCGTATACACTGTTAGACGATTAGCCGGTGTAAACATACGGCTATAATCAAACGGATTTTTACGATAAATTCGCTCGAAGCTATCCATAATCCAGGCTGGATTTCGCACGCAGCAAATCACTTTAAAATCATCAAACAACTCAACCATCTGATGTAAACGGGCTGTCCAATGGCGGTTAGTATCAAATATGACATCGCAATGTTTGTCGTAGTAATAAGCGTCAAACAAGGCTTTGCTCATCACCTTGCGTCGTTGCGTGTCGAAGAAACTGTAAAACTCACTGTTCGCCCCAGTTTGCTCTAAACAAGTTTGCATCAGAGAAGCCACTGGGCTACTCATCCCGGCATAAAAACGTGGATTCTGCCGCAGGATGGCAGATAACAAAGTTGACCCCGAACGTGGCAATCCAGAGATGAAATGATAACGACGACTCATACCCCCTCAACACTCCTTGTTTTTGTTTTTGGGTGTAGCTACTTTAACGACGGTTTAAAAAGAAACTAAAGGGGTAATGTTGCTGAGATAAGGCTATTTCTTTAACTCGTCAGTTAACTGACAACCTGCCAGTTGGTAGATGATTGATGGCAACCGGCACAAACCGATTAGAAAAACGGGGATAAAAAAACGCCGCTACTTTCAGGCTGAAAATAGCGGCGCTTTATTTTATAGAAAAATATAAATATTTATTGTTACATCACTTCCAGCATCTTATCGCCAATCTCAGCCGGTGAACGCACCACCGCTACACCGGCAGCCTCCAGTGCCTTGAACTTCTCTTCTGCCGTGCCCTTGCCACCGGCAATAATGGCACCGGCATGGCCCATGCGTTTGCCTGGCGGTGCGGTGACACCGGCGATGTAAGCGACGACGGGTTTGGTGACGAACTCTTTGATGTATTCAGCAGCTGCCTCTTCGGCCGTGCCACCGATCTCACCCACCATGACAATGCCTTCGGTCTGCGGGTCATCCTGAAACAGTTCCAGACAGTCGATGAAGTCGGTGCCCTGAATCGGATCACCACCAATACCGATACAAGTGCTTTGGCCCAGACCGTTGTTGGTGGTTTGAAAAACCGCTTCGTAGGTCAGCGTGCCAGAACGAGAGACAATACCGATCTTGCCTGGTTTGTGAATCACGCCGGGCATGATGCCGATCTTGCATTCACCTGGGGTAATCAGACCGGGGCAATTGGGCCCGATCAGACGCGAGCCACTGCCTTCCAGGGCATATTTCACTTTCAGCATGTCCTGCACCGGAATACCTTCAGTGATACAGGCGATGACGCCAATACCGGCATCGGCCGCTTCGAGAATGGCATCGGCGGCAAAAGCCGCTGGCACATAGATCATAGTGGCATCAGCGCCAGTCCCTTTTACCGCATCGGCAACCGTATCGAACACTGGCAGGTCAAGATGAGACTGACCGCCCTTGCCCGGCGTAACACCGCCGACCATTTTTGTGCCGTAGGCAATGGCCTGTTCAGAATGAAAAGTACCCTGCTTGCCGGTGAAACCCTGGCAGATAACCTTGGTGTCTTTATTAATCAGTACCGACATTTTAGTTACCTCCTTTTGAAGCAGCGACAACCTTCTGCGCCGCCTCAGTCAGGTCCGCCGCACTGGTAATGGCCAGACCGCTATTGTCCAACAACTCCAATCCCTGTTTAGCATTGGTGCCTTCGAGGCGCACCACCACCGGGATGGTTACTCCTACCTCTTTCACCGCCGCGATGATGCCTTCGGCGATCAGGTTACAACGGACAATGCCGCCGAAAATATTCACCAAAACCGCTTTAACTTTTGAGTCAGCCAGAATTAGTTTGAAGGCCTCGGCGACTTTTTCCGCCGTGGTGCCACCACCCACATCGAGGAAATTGGCGGGATTGCCGCCATTGAGCTTGATCAAATCCATGGTCGCCATCGCCAGTCCGGCACCATTGACCATGCAACCGATCTCTCCATCAAGCGTAACGTAATTCAGGCCATGCTGTTCGGCTTCGTGTTCGGTGGGATCTTCCTGCGAGGCATCCTGCATCTCGGCCAGTGGTTTCTGGCGATACAGAGCGCTGCCATCGATGCCCATCTTGCCATCCAGGGCGACCACATCACCCTGCTTGGTCACCACCAGTGGATTGATCTCCACCAGGCTGGCGTCCTTTTCGGTAAACATCTTGTAGAGTCCCATCAGTAGCTTGGTCATTTGCCCGGCCAATGCCCCCGGCAGGCCCATGCCAAAACTGATCTGGCGACACTGGTACGGCATCAAACCAGTGACGGGATCAACGGCAACCCTGATCAATGCTTCAGGTTGAGTCTCGGCCACTTCTTCGATATCCATACCGCCCATGGCCGAGGCCATGATGACAATGCGTTCAGAGGCGCGGTCAACCATCAGACTGACATACAACTCTTTATCGATATCGCAGAGTGACTCAACAAAAACCGTATTGATCGGCAGGCCCTTGGCGTCGGTTTGATGAGTGACCAGGTTTGAGCCCAGATAACCCTCGGCAGCCGCTTTCAGCTCATCGACGCCCTTGACCAGCTTCACTCCTCCGGCCTTGCCCCGGCCACCGGCATGGACTTGGGCCTTGATCACCCAGCCATCACCACCGAGCTGGTTGGCGGCAGCTTCAACCTCAGCGACAGATTTTGCCGCCACACCTTTTAATACCGGCACGCCATATTCGGCAAACACTTGCTTGGCTTGATATTCGTGTAGATTCATTAACAGTCCCTTGTTTTTGTTTTTTACTATCTATTCTTATCGACAGTTCCATACAAAACTAAAAAGCCCTGATAAACAGGGCTTTAATTGAATATTCTTACACTTAATATTCTAGCTGTAAATTAGAACGGAATATCGTCATCGAAATCATCAAAACCGGAATTATTCTGCTGCGGGGCAGACTGTTGTGGCGCTGCAGACTGTGGTTTTTGTTGATAGCCGCCACCGCCCTGTGACGCGCCACCAAAGTCAGAACCACCGCCACGGCTGTCGAGCATTTGCATCTCATTAGCAACGATCTCGGTGGTGTACTGATCCTGACCGTCCTTGTTCTGCCATTTGCGGGTTTGCAGTTTGCCTTCGATATAGACCTTGGAACCCTTTTTCAGGTATTCACCGGCGATCTCGCCCAAACGATTAAACATTACTACCCGGTGCCATTCAGTACGGTCCTGATTTTCGCCGGTCTTTTTATCTTTCCAGCTTTCAGATGTGGCCACGGTCAGGTTAGCAACTGCGCCGCCACTAGGCATGTAACGCACTTCCGGGTCTTTACCCAGATTGCCGATCAGGATGACTTTGTTGATACCTCTTGCCATGGAAATACTCCTAATTAAATATAACGATTATTGTGTTGGGGTGAGACTATCACACCAACGCTTTATCTGCTGCTGGCGCAGACTCTGTCTCTGAATTCAGCCCTTCATCCGAGACGGAAAAGCGATCCAGCTCTTCCTCATCGATAATCTTGCTATCGATTTTCAGATAGGCCACACCATCTTCCGGAATCACGGTCACCTCGACCACACCGGCGACTTTTGCAATCTCAGCCCCCATTAATTTTGCTTCCACTTCATTAACTTGGCCAACATTTATCATGTAGGTTCCAAGATGACGCGGCTGCTTCATGGTGCCCGCGAGAATGACCCAGATAGAGGCCAGTAGACCACAAAACATAAACACGGCTTCACCGCCCATATGTTGATAAAGCCAGCCCCCAGAAACACCGCCGACAAAGGCACCCATGAACTGCGAACTGGTATAAACCCCCATCGCGGTACCCTTTTTATCCGCCGGAGCAATCTTGGCAACCAGCGATGGCAGCGAGGCCTCAAGTATATTAAAGGCCAGAAAGAAGGCCAGCAGGGCAATAACGATGCCAGTGACCGAACCGCTGACCTGACTCAGCAACAATACCGCCACCATTAGCAAGGCAATGGCGCCGACAAAGACCTGCTTCATCTTGCGTTTTTTCTCGGCGATGATGATGAATGGCACCATAGCTATAAACGAAACCACCAATACAAACAAGTAAACCATCCAGTGTTCTGTGCTGGCCAGACCGGCCTGATCACGCAGCGCCAGCGGCACAGCAACAAAGGTCGCCGTCAGGATCATATGCAAAACAAAGATGCCGAAATCAAGACGCAATAATTGAGTGTCAGCCAGAACATTTTTGAACTGGGCCGGCACGGGCTCGGCATCGCGATGAAAGCGACTCACCACCGGCGTCGGCACCAGCAGTGCCAGAATCGCCATGCCAACGACGGCCAGTGCCGCGGTCATCCAGAAGATGCCATGCAGGCCAAACCATGAATTCACCATCGGCCCCATGATCAGGGCAATGGAAAACGACACACCCATGCTCATACCCATGATGGCCATGGCCTTGAGCCGATGTTCTTCGCGGGTCAGATCTGCGGCCAGAGCCATCACGGCGGCGGCAATTGCCCCGGCACCCTGCATGGCCCGACCGATTATCATGCCGGTGATCGAGTCAGACATGGCTGCCACCACACTGCCCAGAGCGAAGATGGCCAGTCCGGCATAAATCACAGGTTTACGACCAATACGGTCAGACAACATGCCAAACGGGATCTGCAAAATTGCCTGGGTCAGACCGTAGATCCCCATCGCCAGACCGATCAAAAAAGGTGTCGCACCAGCGAGATGTTCGGAATAGAGCGCAAACACCGGCAAGATCATAAACAACCCCAACATACGCGTGCTGAAAATACCCGCCAGCGAAAAGGCGGAGCGGCGTTCGGTTGGGGTCATACCTGAATTCATAATGGGATTTCGCTTTGCTTACTTGGGTAAAAAGGTCGTATATTAACAGGTTCACTAAGCGACGGAAAAGCAGTATGGATACCATCCACATCCGCGGTGCCCGCACCCACAACCTCAAAAACATTGATCTTGATCTTCCCAGGGATAAATTAATCGTCATCACCGGCCTGTCCGGTTCGGGTAAATCTTCACTTGCCTTCGATACTATCTATGCCGAAGGCCAGCGCCGTTACGTTGAGTCGTTATCAAGCTATGCCCGTCAATTTCTGTCGATCATGGAAAAACCCGATGTCGATCACATTGAGGGCTTATCGCCTGCAATCTCCATCGAACAGAAATCCACTTCGCACAACCCCCGTTCCACCGTCGGCACCGTCACCGAAATCTACGACTACCTGCGGCTGCTGTTTGCTCGTGTTGGCGAACCACGCTGCCCAGACCATAACCTGGTGCTTGAGGCACAAACCGTCAGTCAGATGGTTGACCATGCCCTGGACCTAGATGAAGGCACCAAACTGATGCTGCTGGCACCGGTGATCGATGGCCGCAAGGGCGAGCACCTGCAGATGCTGGCCGAACTACGCAGCCAGGGCTTTATCCGCGCCCGCATCAACGGCCAGGTTGTCGAGCTGGATCAAGCCCCCGAACTGGAGCCCAAGAAAAAACACACCATTGAAGCGGTGGTAGATAGATTCAAGGTGCGTGAAGACATGAAACAACGCCTGGCTGAATCATTTGAAACCGCACTCAATTTGTCTGACGGCATCGCCCGCATTGCCTACATGGATGAGGACAAACCCGACCTGGTCTACTCGGCCAAATTCGCCTGCGCTCACTGCGGCTATAGCCTGGCCGAACTGGAACCACGTATCTTTTCGTTTAACAATCCGTTTGGCGCCTGCCCCAGCTGTGATGGTCTCGGTGTCAATCAATTCATCGACCCAGCCCGTGTGGTGCATCATCCAGAATCAAGCCTCGCCAGCGGTGCCATCCGCGGCTGGGATAGACGCAACGCCTACTATTTTCAACTATTGCAGTCACTTGCCAGCCATTACGATTTTGATCTCGACACACCGTTTCAGGAACTGGCTGATAAGATTCGCCAAGTTCTGATGTTCGGCAGCGGCAAAGAAGAGATAGAAATGACCTTCTTCAACGATCGCGGCCAAGCCAGGACCAAACTGGCACCGTTCGAAGGCATCATCCCCAATATGGAACGGCGTTACCGCGAGACCGAATCCAACGCCGTGCGTGAAGAACTCAGCAAATACCTCAGCCACCAGAATTGTCCCGACTGCGGTGGCGCACGTTTGCGAACTGAAGCACGTAATGTATTCGTCGCCGGCCTAACCCTGCCAGAAGTCAGCCGCATGGCCGTGGGCCGGGCACATGAGTTTTTCAGCGAGCTGACACTACCCGGCAAGCGTGGTCAGATCGCCACCAAGATCATCAAGGAGGTGCAGGAACGGCTCAAGTTTCTGGTCAACGTCGGCCTTGATTACCTCAGCCTAGAACGCAGTGCCGACACCCTCTCCGGTGGTGAGGCACAACGCATCAGGTTGGCCAGCCAGATTGGCGCCGGACTGGTGGGCGTCATGTATGTGCTTGATGAACCCTCTATTGGTCTGCATCAGCGCGACAACGAAAAACTGCTCGATACACTTGTCTATCTGCGTGATCTCGGCAACACCGTCATCGTGGTTGAGCATGATGAAGATGCCATTCGCTCGGCAGATTACGTGCTTGACATCGGCCCCGGCGCCGGTGTCCACGGTGGCGAGATCGTGGCGCAAGGCAGCCCGCAACAGGTGTTCGACAACCCCCACTCACTCACCGGCCAATACCTGTCCGGTAAAAAACAGATCAACGTCCCGGCGCAACGCACTGCCAATGATCCTCAACGACAAATCAAGATCCGCGGTGCCTCGGGCAATAACCTAAAAGGCATCAATGTCGACATTCCACAAGGCCTGATGACCTGCGTCACCGGTGTGTCTGGTTCAGGTAAATCAACCCTGATTAACGACACCCTGTATCGCAACGCTGCCCTGATGATTAATGGGGCAGGCGATGATCCAGCCCCCTGCGCCGAGATCATCGGCCTGGAGCAATGTGACAAAATCGTCGACATCGACCAAAGCCCCATAGGCAGAACACCGCGTTCTAACCCGGCCACCTACACCGGCCTGTTCACCCCGATTCGTGACCTGTTCTCCGGCACACAGGAAGCGCGCTCACGTGGCTACACGCCCGGCCGTTTCAGCTTTAACGTCAAAGGCGGGCGTTGTGAAGCCTGTCAGGGCGATGGGGTGATTAAGGTCGAGATGCACTTCCTGCCCGACATCTATGTGCCTTGTGATGTCTGCAAAGGGGCCCGCTACAACCGCGAGACCCTGGATGTAAAATACAAGGGCAAAAGCATCTATGAAGTGCTGGAGATGACCGTCGAGGATGCAGTGGAATTTTTCAGCGCCGTGCCTGCCATCAAACGCAAGCTGCAAACCTTGATGGACGTTGGCCTGAGCTATATCACCCTGGGGCAGAACGCCACCACCCTCTCTGGCGGTGAAGCACAACGGGTCAAGCTGTCACGCGAGTTATCTAAACGTGATACCGGCAAAACACTATATATATTGGATGAACCCACCACCGGCCTGCACTTTCACGACATCGAACAACTGCTCACCGTCTTGCATCGCCTGCGTGACCACGGCAACACCATCGTCATTATCGAGCACAATCTTGATGTTATCAAAACTGCTGACTGGCTAATCGACATCGGCCCGGAAGGTGGCGACAAAGGTGGCATGGTCGTAGCCACCGGCACACCGGAACAGGTCGCGGTAAATACGGAATCACACACAGGACGTTTTCTTTTGCCTATGTTAAACATCACCGCAGATGAAGAAAAACAGGCCTCGTAATGGAGCCTGTTTCATCACCAGCTTGTTTAAACAGCTGATATGAATTTTTCGCAACTCATCTTCCCGCCAAAAAGCCGCGACTTTAAAGCCAAACGCTGGCTCAAGATCACACTGCGCACCGCTCATTTGATTGGCATGGCAGGCATGGCCACCTATGTGCTTAGCGACACATTCATAACAAACTGGCTGTTCTTCATTCACCTCACCATCGCCAGCGGCGTGGCCATGATGCTGTTGGATATCTGGTCGAATGGTGTCTGGTTGTTTCAACTGCGTGGTCAGGCCATCATCATCAAACTGATATTGTTCGCCGCCTTACTCATGACAGAGCAATATGACAGCGGCTTATTTTTCAGCATAATTATCATTTCTGGCCTGATCGCACACGCACCCAGCAATGTCCGTTATTACTCTATTTTTCATCGCCGACGTATTGAGTCCCTATACGCCGTCGACAAACAACCAACGTCTGCCAAAAAATGTTACTTCGATTAATCAGCGCCATCGTCATCGCGATTGCCATTTCCCAAGCTGCCCTGGCAGCTGACTACAAAATTCAACTGACCACAGAACAAGCGCAAAGCATCGGCCAAAAGATCTGGTTTAACGAAGGCGCGAATAAGATAGAAAACCTGACCGTCTGGAACAAAGGCGAAGCCTTCCCCTCCTTCGGTATTGGCCACTTCATCTGGTATCCACAAAGTGTAGAAGAAAGCTTTACTGAAAGCTTTCCACAACTGCTCAGACATCTGCAAAAAACCACCACCCTGCCCGACTGGCTGGAAAAAACAGACCATGCCCCCTGGCCAAACCGCGAAGCGTTTTATGCCGACATCAACAGCGCCAAAATGAACAGCCTGCGTCAGCTACTGCACAACAGCATTCCACAGCAGGTTGAATTTATCGTCCAACGCATGGAAGCCGCCCTACCCAAAATGCTCACCGCCGTCGCAACGCCAGCACAACGTGAGCAAATCCGCAGCCAGTTTTACCGCGTCAGCCAACAGCCAAACGGCATCTACGCTTTAATCGACTACGTCAATTTCAAGGGTGAAGGCGTCTCGACAAAAGAGCGATACAAAGGTCAGGGCTGGGGGTTGTTACAAGTATTGGAAAATATGGATAACGACATATCAGTTATGCCAGCGTTTGTCCGTGCCGCAGACTTCGTCCTCAGCCGCCGAGTTAACAACGCCCCGCGTGATGAAAACCGCTGGCTGCCCGGCTGGCGTAAGCGGTTGAAGACATATCTGAAACCATAGACACTGATGCAGTAAATTAAGCGGCTGAATTTGATACCTTATAAAGAAACACCCTGGCCATACAGTCAAATCCGAGTATTATTTATTTTATTGTGAATACGGGGGATACACATCAAAGTGTTGTGTTATATCACCCCAATTTGGTGTCTATTATCAATGTTATGCGTAAAACAACATGGCGATTACCATTGGTAAAAATAGATTGTGAAAATATAAATAGTTGGAATACTTTTCATGATGAGTTTCATCGGCTATTCGGGTTTCCTGAGTCTTATGGTAGAAATATGGACGCTTGGATTGATTGTATGAGTTCAATTGATAGTCCGGCTGAAGGAATGACCAGTGTTCATTGCGAGAAAGGAAAATGCTTAACAATAGTCCTTGAAAATGTAATTGAGTTTAAGAAAAAACATCCTGATAAGTACGATGCGATTATTGAATGTACATCATTTGTTAATTGGCGTCGTATAGAAGCTGGCGAGGAGGCTGTTTTAGCACTTTCATTTAATGCATAAAATATTATGAACGAATCTATGTTACTTATTGGTGGCTCTGGCCAAGTAAAAGGTTCTGTAAAGGGACTTGGTATTGCGCTAAAAAACATATCAGTTGAACTTGATGGAGTTTTAAAAGACAAAAATTGGTCTGATGGTGCTCCGTTCAATACCCTGAGCCTAATTGTCAGATATGGTGAAGTCGACACAAAAGAAATTAGTGTGGGTAGAATTAGCAAAAAGTATAGTGAGCTAGAGGCTAGCATCCAAACTTCATTGGAGCTGCTTAGGCTATCCGCTAAAGATGGAAGTTTAGAAGAACTTGTGAGGCGTTACTCATTATTGGTGATTAATGAAGTAAGTAAAAAATATGGGTTACAGGAAATTTACGCATAACAAGCGACTGTGATCCCAAGTCAACCTTTTAAGCCATATTTTCGCCCCACATTTTATTGTCACGCACCATCGCATTTAGTATCACTACCATCTTCCTAATGCATGCAGTCAGTGCGACTTTT
>Ga0316207_10001520_pt1 | contig 28016 bp, 29 predicted proteins | sample 6weekpyrite_MG_FD_204943 | JGI IMG/M metagenome (GOLD analysis project Ga0316207, IMG submission 204943) | Microbial mat bacterial communities from mineral coupon in-situ incubated in ocean water Damariscotta River, Maine, United States -... | ecosystem: Environmental > Aquatic > Marine >...
TTTAGTGTCAGCCTTTTTCTTATACTGCTATGTTGCTGTTGAGTTTCGTCTCGATCTATCCGTACCGCTATAACTATAAGTCGTGGACCTATAAAGCCAGTTGTAACTGGCCTTTTAGGTCGAATAACATTCCTAAATTATTAATAACTTCCATATTTATAAGTACTTATACTTTTTAGTTCGGTATTATTAGTCCTAAAGTTAGCGCTAAAAGGACATATTCCGAATGTCCGCTTTCACCTAGAATTTCTTAATTCACATTGCCTGTTCTAGTCGAGTCGAAAGCTGTTATTTAGAATAAATAAAAGAGAGAGAAGCACACTGTCGCCACTAAACAGTAGCGATAAAAATCAAAGTAAAAACGCCTTACTTTTTTAGCCGTCGGCGGCTTGGCGTTTTACATTTAAATCGAGGAAGTTCCATGCATCAATATTCACGATGTGCAATGAACCATCGAGATATTCAATCATCACGCGAGATAGATTGCGATCAGATAATAGCAACAAACGGACCTTCATCAATTTTCCGGTTTGGTTCAAGTACCATGAACCCACAACCGGTTCTTGTAATATAGACATTACTTACGCTTCTCCTTGATATTGCTTTTTTTGATCCTAAAAAACCTCATCCCTGTTTTAATTACTTTTTTCCTATATCACTACTTCTACTACGCTGGGTTATATCACTTACCCAGTTACAGCCTCCACGAACAAATAAATAAAAAAACCGCTGCCATCACGGCAGCGGTTTTTATGATCCTGTCAATTTACAACAAGGGAAGACAAGCCAGCTCCAGTAAATATTACTGAATTTATTATTATGCTGCTTGTTATTGTTATCACATTGCAAGTTTCTTACCTGCTCTTCCTTTTGTTATAAAGTATTCCACTACAGGATCATCAAATCAATACACTTCTTCCATACAAATTTGTTCTACAACTATTTTCAACTACACAGCCTGCGTTGTGAGGGCAAGGCGCGAATCGTTTAATCCACACCTACCTCACAATCTTTAAGAGCTAGTGAGGTTGCCGTAGGCAAGGCGCAGTTCTTTTCAAAAAACGCAGCGTACATCAGTACGTGAGCATTTTGGAAAAGTGCTGCAATGCCGCATACGGTGACGTCACACCGCTCTTAACCGCACTTTGAGTCGCCGCAATTCAAACACGTCATACACCCATCCATTTTAATCACGGCTTTCGTCGTGCACTTACCACAAAGCTGTGAACCGGCTGGGAAATCGGCGCTCTTGGTTTCTTTTTCTGCTATTTCATTTGATGCTTCAAACTGAGCGCGTTTTTCTTCAACGAGCTTTTGTTGATGTTCGTCGAGGCCATCATCTTTGAGCATACCGATCATGCGTAGGTGACATTCAATCGCGTCGCCAATTTCAGCAACCAGCGATGGCATGTATTTACCACCTTTCTTAAAGTAACCACCACGAGGGTCAAAGACGGAACGTAGTTCGTCGACAAGGAAGGTCACATCACCACCCTTACGGAACACGGCTGAGATAATGCGCGTGAGTGCCACAATCCACTGGAAGTGATCCATGTTTTTCGAGTTAATGAATACCTCGAATGGGCGACGTAGTTGGTGCTCTGTGTCTTCATTCAGAATCACATCATTAATCGTTACGTAGAGCGCATGTTCTGATAGTGGCGTTTTTACTTTATAAGTCGAACCGATCAACATTTCTGGACGTTCGAGCTTTTCATGCATGTGAATAACGTCTGCAGTCGACGTTGCTTCTTCTGCTTTGACTTCAGGCGCAAGCGTTTCTTCTACTTGTTCTTCTTTGGCTACTTCGTAGCTGACAATTTTGTTACCAATTTTAATAGACATATTTGTTTCTCCTTAGCACACGGCTTATTTAGAACTTGCCGTAATAGCCTTCTTTAAGTGCATCATAAAGATTCGCTGCGGTATGCATTTCACCGTCGTATTCAATTTCTTCATTACCTTTCACTTCCACGACACTGCCATCATCAAGTGTAAAGCGATACATTGTGTTTTCCAGATCTTCTTCTTTCACCAAGACGCCCTGGAAGGCCTCTGGGTTAAAGCGGAATGTTGTGCAACCTTTTAGGCCTTTCTTGTAGGCATACAAGTAGATATCCTTAAATTCTTCATAAGGGAAATCGGTTGGTACATTCGCTGTTTTAGAAATAGAAGAGTCGACCCACAATTGTGCGGCTGCCTGAATATCTACATGCTGCTTCGGCTTAATGTCCTCTGCAGTGATAAAGTAATCAGGTAGTTGCTCATCTGGATTTTCTGAATATGGCATGGCCTTTTCATTCATCAATTCACGGTAAGCGAGCAATTCGAATGAGAACACATCAACCTTTTCTTTGGTCTTTTTGCCTTCACGGATCACGTTACGCGAATAGTGATGGGCGAAAGATGGCTCAATACCGTTACTGGCATTATTTGCTAGCGATAGTGAAATGGTACCGGTTGGTGCAATCGAACTATGGTGAGTGAAGCGCGCACCTGTTTTGGCCAGTTCCGCTACCAACTCAGGCTCATGTTCTGCGATACGCTGCATATACTGGCTGTATTTCGCGTGTAACACCTTACCTTTGAGCTTATCGCCAATTTTAATGCCATCGATTTTCATCTGAGGACGTTGACGTAACATTTTTGCTGTTACTTCAAAACTCTCATTCATGATTGGCGCTGGGCCTTTTTCTTTTGCTAATTCCAGGCCTGCTTTCCAACCGGTGATCGCCAATTCACGACTGACACGTTCAGTAAAGCTAACCGACTCATCGTTGCCGTATTTGCCGCCCAACATCGTAATCGTTGAACCCAAACCTAAAAAGCCCATGCCATGACGACGTTTGTTTTCAATCGCGTCACGCTGACCTTCTAGTGGCAGGCCATTAATCTCAACCACGTTATCCAGCATGCGCGTAAAGATGCTGACGACTTGATTGAATTCATCCCAATCAAAACTGGCCTTGTCGGTAAATGGATCACGCACAAACTTGGTTAGATTCACTGAACCCAATAAGCATGAACCATAAGGCGGCAGAGGCTGCTCACCACACGGGTTGGTGGCACGGATGTTTTCGCAGAACCAGTTGTTGTTCATTTCATTGACCTTATCAATGAGAATGAAACCGGGTTCAGCGTAATCGTATGTCGATGACATGATTACATCCCAGATACGTTGCGCGCGCATGGTTTTGTAGATCTTGCAACAAACCAGGCCTTCATCGTTGCTCAAGTAATCACCTTGCACTGGCCAATCACGCCAAAGCACCTGCTCTGGGTTATTGATATCAATACCATCGGCTTTGGCTTCTTCTTCAGTGATAGGGAAAGCCAGTGGCCAATCGCCACCCTCTTTAACCGCTTCCATGAAGTCTTTGGTGACCAATAGCGACAAGTTGAATTGACGTAAACGACCATCTTCTCGTTTGGCTTTTACAAAATCTAGAGCATCAGGATGGCCTACATCGAAGGTCGCCATTTGTGCGCCACGACGGCCGCCTGCTGACGATACGGTGAAACACATCTTGTCGTAGATATCCATGAACGACAGAGGGCCTGAAGTGTAAGCACCCGCACCGGATACATACGCACCTTTAGGACGTAGAGTCGAGAATTCATAGCCGATGCCACAACCCGCTTTCAGGGTTAGACCCGCTTCATGCACTTTGCCGAGGATGTCATTCATTGAATCTTCGATGGTGCCAGACACAGTACAGTTGATGGTTGATGTGGCTGGTTTATAAGCCTGCGCGCCAGCATTCGAGATAATACGACCAGCCGGGATCGCACCATGGCGTAATGCCCAAACAAACTGCTCAAAATACTTCTCGCGTTTGTCTTCTTCCTCAACATCGGCAATAGCACGTGCTACACGTTGGTAAGTCGCATCAATATCTGCATCAATGGCTACGTCATCCTTGGTTTTTAATCGGTACTTCTTGTCCCAGATATCTGATGAGGCATCTTGTAGGGGAATTTGCCCCACGCTGGTCGCCACGGCTTTAAGATGCGCGCTATTTGCTGTCATTGGTGGTGTCGCTCCGCTTATTTCGCTTTATTTTACTTAGATTTGTTATTTTTACCGCTTTTTAGCGGCTTTTTGTGCACTACCCCCTCTGGGATAGGATGCACTATATCTTGTGTTAAGAGCTTAATGTAAACACAATATAGGGGGGCGTCAACGACTTTATGACTATTTTGTGAAATTCATCAAATTACCTGCGATATGGCGAATATGCCAATCCAACAAGCACAAAAATAGAAGTGTTTTACTTGAAAAAACGCTCAACAACGCCCATTTCATATAACGTGAGTAATCGTTTTATGGGGTCAACCTAATAAAGGCACTGCCCTATGGGCCTTGCCGATATACACATTATAAGGAGAGCAGTCATGACACTTATGCGCTATCAACCTTGGGGAAATCTCGACCGTCTACACCGCGAGCTAAACCAGATGTTTGAGCCAACCACGGCTCGAAACCCTGAAGATACTATTAACGCCAGCGACTGGAGTCCCGCTGTCGATGTAAAGGAAGAAGACACACAATTTCTGATCCATGCCGATGTACCCGGCGTCAATCCCGATGATATCCAGGTTCACATGGAAAACGGCATGCTCACTATCAGTGGTGAACGTGAATCTGAAAAGAAGGATGAGCACGAGGGTTACAAACGCGTTGAACGTATGCGAGGGACTTTCCTGCGCCGCTTCAATTTACCCGACGGAACGGATGCTGATGCTATATCGGCAAAAAGTAGTAACGGCGTACTGGAAATTACTATCCCGAAAAAAAGCACGGAACAGTCACGTCGAATTTCTGTGAATCACTAAAGCTAGGTCAGAGTCTGTATATTACGGCGTAGCACGAATGTGCTACGCCTCATTTACATAGAATTTGTGACAAAATAATCTATTCTAAAAATCTTAATCACATCATATATAAGGTATACCCATGCAAACGCTTCGTTATTGGCTCATTTTACTCTCGGCACTATTGAGCTTCTCCGTTCCTGGCCATGCGGGTCTGCCCGTTTCAATCGGTGACAAGGAGTTACCTAGCCTAGCGCCTATTTTAGATCGCACGACGCCTGCGGTGGTCAATATCCTAACGCGCTCTACTGTACAGGCGCGCCGAAATCCTTTGCTTGATGACCCCTTCTTTCAAGATTTTTTTAATCTGCGCCCACAACGTAAACGTGAAACACAGGGGCTGGGTTCGGGTGTGATTGTTGATGCACGAAATGGTTATATCTTGACCAATAATCACGTTATCCAAGGTGCTGATGTCATTACGGTGACCCTACGTGATGGACGCCAGCTCGACGCGAAACTGGTTGGCACCGATCCAGACACCGATGTCGCCGTGCTCAAGGTTAAGACCGACAATCTTGTCGCCCTTCCATTCGCTAATTCTGAAAAATTGCGCGTCGGTGATTTTGTTGTCGCTATCGGCAACCCGTTTGGTCTCGGCCAAACGGTTACATCAGGGATAGTGAGTGCTTTGGATCGCAGTGGCCTCGGGATCGGACGCTTTGAGGATTACATCCAGACCGATGCGTCTATTAATCCCGGTAATTCTGGTGGTGCGTTGATTAACCTGCGTGGTGAACTTATTGGTATCAATAATGCAATCTATTCCCGCACCGGCAACAATATTGGTATTGGCTTTGCCATTCCAGCCAATATGGCTCGCAATATCATGGATCAACTCATCGAAACGGGCAGCGTGCAGCGCGGTCGCCTCGGTGCACAGGCACAAGATTTAACACCTGATCTAGTGCAAGCATTTAATCTTGCAAGCAATACCCGAGGAGCCGTGGTTGTGAAGGTTATCCCGGGTTCACCTGCCGACAAAGCAGGCCTACGCGTTGGTGATGTAATACGTGCAGTTAATAAAAAACCGATACACAAGGCCGATGACCTACATAATGCGATTGGTTTGTTACGCGTTGGCACCAAGGTTAATTTAACGATTTTACGTAATGCCAAGCAGCTGATGATCAGTGCCACGATTGCCAAATCAAAAAAAGTGACAATCGATGCCAGTGAAATACATAAACGTCTTAGTGGTGCCGAGTTCTCAAGCCTTAATGAAGATCATCCTGCTTATGGCAAGCTCGATGGTATTGTCATTTCACGTGTTAAACCCCGCAGCCCTGCTGCCGCTGCCGGACTACGCAAAGGTGATGTGGTCACCAAGATTAATCGACAAGCCATCAATTCTCCTGCTGAGGCCAAACAATTAGCCAGCAAAAGTAAGCGCGGTATTCGCTTGTCAATTATTCGGGGACGTCAGTCACTGTCGTTAATCCTACAATAACGGGTTCACTTATTTAATTTAAACGGGGTGGATATCAGCTTTAGTTCTGCCAGATTGCCGCAACGCCCGCAGGTAATATCTGCCCCTCTTGCGTTTGTGTTCCCAGTCGCAATGCCTGAGATGAACCCGGCATAACGCGATCAAGCAAATTCGCCACCGCTTCGGCCTGCATATCTTGCGTATGCAATGACACCCAAACGCCACGACAATCTGGTGTCACTAACTGCGGAAGGTATTCAATTAACGGTTCAAAATCACAACGCATATCCCAGACCTTACCCTTAGGGGCACGACCAAAACTAGGTGGATCCATAATCACCATGTGATAACGCTCCCCCTTACGAACCATGCGCTCTACATAGGTCATGACATTTTCTTTAATAAATCGCGCACCTTGCTCACCCACATTCAAACGCGCCAATTCTAATTGTGATGCCTGTGCATCAACATGCGTTACCTGTGCACCCGCTAACACCGCCGCCTGCGTTGCTCCACCGGTGCCGGCAAATAAATTGAGCACCTTCAGTTCATCATTACCTTTAAGTCGTTCGCGTACCCATTGCCAACAGGCGGCGTGTTCAGGATAAATGCCGACCTGACCACCTTTACCTAAACGACAATGCATCACCTGACCTGCCATGGTGATCTGCCAATCTGTCAGCAGACCTTCATACTGTGCCTGCCACTGTCCATCAGTAACGCGTGTGCCAGTGTAAATCCAGTCGGGTTTCCAGCCGGCTTGCTGTGGTTTGTTATTCGCGTACGGTGCTGGGCGTTCGATAATAAATTCACCAAAACGTTCCAATTTACGGCCTGCACCAAAATCGAGCAGTGCATAATCATGCAGTGGGCTTTTAACAATAGCGAATTGTTCAGTCATGGAAGAATTTCAATCTTGATCAACTAACAAAATAACCATCAATAAATAACGACTATTTTATTATGTAATTAAAATAGGGTATTTTAATACTCTATATATTAGATACAAACTACACATTAACATATAGAAGGCGTATCTTAATTAAAATAACACATTTAAGCCTACTAATAATTTCAAGAGGTACTTGCATGGACATACCTTATTTCAGGTGTCTTATACTTTTTCTCGTTGTTTTAATGAGTGGTTGTGATGATTCACCATCATCGTCTAATGTGTCTGGCGACGTTGCCAAATCATCAGAAGCACAGCAGCGTTATTATTTTGGCTTTGATATACGCTCATCACCTCAAGAAGATGCACGTCAATATCTGCCATTACTCGCTTATCTAAAAAAACAAACTGGCTTCAACTTTGATATACGTTTTACACCTGCATCTAATAATATTGGAGATGATTTAAGAACAGGTAGAATCGATTTCGCTGCTATTGGTGCGGTTAGTTTTATCAAAGCCAACTCGAATAAAAGCAATACATCAGCCCCCCCTATTATTCCCGTTGCCCGCGGTATTAATAATCTTAGCCAAGCAGAATATCGCTCATTCATTATCGTGCATCCCGATAGTGAAATTAAGACTCCCAAACAATTACGCAATAAACGATTTGCTTTCGGTAATATCAATTCGACTCAAGGTCACTTAATACCTCGCATCATTCTTGAAGCTGCCAATATTCGTCTTAAAGATTTTAGATCATTTAAATATACCGGCTCACATCAACAATGTGCCGATGCAGTTATCTCCAAACGATTTGATGCTTGCGGATTACAAGATACGCTCGCCCAAACATTGGCCGATAAAAACCTTGTACGCATATTACATCGTTCAGACTACTTTCCTTCCAGTGGCATTGCCGCTAGCGGCAAACTAAATGCAGATGTCATCGGCAAAGTTCAACAAGCGCTGCTCAAATTTGATCCCTTAGATAAACATGCCAAGGACTTATATCATTGGGATAGAACAGAGATGCAATATGGATTCGCACCTGCTCGAGATAGTGATTACGACATTCTTCGTCAAGCTCTTAGCGCATTAAAACTATAAGCAGCCATTACACTTAACTAATGAAAAACAGACTATCAACACAAATTGTTCTACTCAATCTTACGATGATTGGTATTTTAGCTCTGGCCATTTCTGGTAGCCTTGCCTACCTAATCCAAACCAATATTCAAGACATTAACGATGAATGGGGAGCCAGTTTCACCGCATCGCTGGGTGAAAGTATTGCAACCGCCACCATTAATGGTAATGCTGTTCAAGCAAGACAAAATATACTTGAAGTGCTTAGTCGCAGTAAATCTATCTCGTATATTTATGTAACTAATTTTGAAAACCAATTATTCGTGCATAGCTTTGATAGCGACATGCCGAAGCAAATACTCAGCAGAATACAACAATATAATGCCAACCCATCACTAGCTAATGAACCTAATCGCCATGTTGAATTAACTTTAGGGGGTGTTGAAATACGAGAATACCAATACCCACTTATTGAAGGGCTCTCGGCCTCGGTCTTTATTGGTATTAATGCTGATGAAACTTCTCAGGTTATTTTTACTACTCTAATCGATATCGTGCTTATTACTCTGGCCGCAATGCTGATATCTATTTTAGTCAGTTTATTGACATCTAAGCGCATTGCGAAACCGCTAGAAACATTCAATAAACGCATAATCGATTACGGAAAAACTGGAAAACTCAATGAGGCTAAGCAAGCAGATTTTCATCATATTGAAATCGAGCAACTAAATGATAGTTTTAATCAACTTGTAGCTGCTCGTAGCCAAGCAGAATCTGAGTTAAAGCAATATCAACAAAAATTAGAACATCTAGTCGATGAACGCACACAAGAATTACGCAATGCACAAGACGAACTCGTTCGTAAAGAACGACTGGCCACACTTGGTAATTTAACCGCAACTGTTAGTCACGAATTACGAAACCCGCTTGGTTCCATGCGACCATCACTCTACGTTATTGAAACTGTTACATACGATGACAAAAATGAGAAACTTCAAGCGGCCATTCAGCGTTTATATCGTAGTATTGATCGCTGTGACAGAATTATTGACGAACTATTAGACTTCACTCGTATTACAGATCTATCACTACAAACCGTCATTCTTGATGATTGGCTTGATGAGGTTATTCACGAACAACCTTTACTTAGTGGTATTGAGCTTATCTATCAACCTCATTCAGATAATACACAGGTTGTTATTGATCCAGACAGAATGCGTCGCGCCATTATTAATGTTTTTGAAAATGCATGCCATGCCATGCTCGTCGGCGGTAGCACGACCGAAGTAATCGACAATGCCAAACTCAGTATCCATACACAGATAGCTAATAACCGTGTCAATATTTCAATTAATGATTCTGGTGGCGGTATTCCTGATGAGCTAAAAGAAAAGATATTTGAGCCATTATTTAGCACCAAAGGGTTTGGCGTTGGTCTCGGTATGCCAACGATACGACAGATTATGAAACAACATAAAGGTGGTATTGATATTGACACAGGCCCTAAAGGGACAACCGTTACATTGTGGCTAGCATTGGAGTCATAAATTGTTTTTTTTGCCCAAAATAACTTGTAAAATCATTCATGAAGACGAATTAAGTCTTAATTAATAAAAGTACTGAGGGATATGTCCCAGTATTATATGTGGAAATATATGCAATGAATTCTCATGCAACAGATAACTTAACAAACACACCTGTCCACTCATCACTGCGTGTTCTCATTGTTGATGATGATCAAGACATACTTGGCTCAGTTCGCGACATCCTCGAGCTTGAAGACAGTGATTTTATTATTGAAACAGCCTCTTCTTGTGACCATGCACTGAGTCTTGCAAAAGAATTCAAACCGGACATAGCCTTACTTGATATAAGAGTCGGTGCGGATAACGGTATTGACTTGGTTCGCCCTCTAAAGGATGCCTTTCCCGACATTATCTGTATCATGATGACGGCTTATCGAGATAATAAATATACAGTCAATGCCTTACGTGCAGGTGCAGACGATTACATGTTTAAACCGCTGGAACCTGTAAAGCTATTCCGTACTATTCGTCAATTTCAGCTATCGCAAAACTTGCTACGAGAACGTGTTGTTACTAACCAACGCTTTCGTGCTATTTTTAATCAATCCTTTCAATCTCTTTTTATTCTCGATCAGGCTGGCGATATCGTTGATATCAATAGCACTGCCATTGAATGGACCGGCATAAATAAAAATTCTATTATTGGAAGTCAATTCATTGATGCACCATGGTGGCACGATTCCGTGTCCAATAAATCAGTTCTTAAAAATGCTGTTAATAATGCGATTAAAGGTGAAACTGTTCAGGTAGAAATAAAATTACAAGATAAAAACAACAATAATCTTATTTTTGGTTTTTCTCTAAAGCCAATTCTCGATGACAGTGGCAAAACAATCATGATTGTTCCGGAAGGTCGAGATATCACTGAGCAAAAACGAATTGAAAATAACATACTTCACTTAAATAGTAGCCTTGAGCAACGTGTTAAAGAACGCACCGCAGAACTTGAAACTTCTCGTGATGAAGCTCTCAAAGCAAACCTTGCCAAAGACACCTTTTTGTCACACATGAGCCATGAACTACGAACACCGCTGAATGCAATTATTGGCTTTTCGCAAATACTAAGAATCAATAAAGAAGAACCTTTATCGGCACTACAGAGTGAAAATGTTGCACATATTTCCACAGCAGGTGGGCACCTATTAACCCTCATTAATCAAATTCTTGATCTTGCACACATGGGGTCTGGTAAATACCACGTCAAGCTATCGATGCTCGATGTAATACCAATAATTGAGGATGCCATCCATATGGTGCACCCCTTAGCCGAGAAAAAACTTATCCATATTGATAACAATTTATCGCCTAGTAAACCGATCATGATCTATACGGAAGAGCACCCATTGAGTCAGGTTCTTATTAACTTGATTTCCAATGCGATAAAATACAGTCCACCAGAGACCAGTATTGTTCTTTCCAGCCAAGTATCTGAACACTTCCTTCGATTGGCTATAACCGATCAAGGTCCGGGCATTAGTAACGAAGATCAACAACGTATTTTTCAACCTTTTGAGCGTGTCGATTCGGCTGCATTTATCGAAGGCAGTGGCATCGGCTTAACCGTCAGCAAAAATATTATAGAAATATTACATGGGAAAATCGGCGTTGAAAGCGTTTTGGGCGAAGGCAGTACCTTCTGGATAGAAATACCACTCAAGAAGCTTTAAACATCCCAACAAACTAAACAACTCAATTCATTAGTTCTGGAGATCATCACGGCTCAATATTGGCAAAACAAGCCAAATCAACCACTGTACCCATTCCAATACCTTAGCCTTTCACTACAGTAATTATTTATTTTATTTAGTAGCAGGGAACTCCATTGTTTGAAATTACTCTATATAGTCTATACTCAACATACTCATAATAAAGAGGCTGTTAACGGCTCATAAAGACTAGTGGGAAAAGAGGCAGGAAACATGAAATCATTGATAAATCTATTCGTTATCGGATTATTGCTGAATATGGGGCACGCCATTGCAGCAGAGCCAGTCACTCTAAAGTGGGTTGGCTGCGGTATCTCTAAAAAGGCCTTTATGAAGGAATTGGCTGCCGCCTACCAAAAGAAAACCGGTGTTGTCATTGATATCCAAGGTGGTGGGGCAACACGGGGTATCCGTGAAGTTGCTGCCAATAACGCTGATATGGGTGGCGCTTGTCGTCATAAAATTGGTAATGCACCAGAGGAAAGCCGTGCTTTCCTAGAACCTGTTGCTTGGGATGCCCTGGTCGTTATTGTGCACCCTGATAATCCGGTAGATAACATCAGCTTTGATCAAGTTCGAGGAATCTACCTTGGTAAAATCACCAATTGGAAGCAACTTGGTGGCAATGATGCGCCCATTCGTCTCATGGCTCGCAAAGGCAAGATTTCCGGTGTTGGCCGTGCCCTACGGAAACTGGTATTCGCCAACTATAATCAGGAATTTAAGGCCACTGAGTTTGTGAAATCGTCAGGGCCTTTAGAAAAAGCGGTTGTCAAAGATGTGAACGCCATCGGTGTTACTGGTATTAGTTCTGCCCGTAAGCGCAAGGTTAAAAACCTCAAACTTGATGGCAAAGAGCCCAGTTATGACAATATCCGCAAAGGCGACTATGGTCTGTACCGCCCACTCTATCTGGCGATGAACCGCAGTGGTGCGAAGTTCAAAGAAGTTGATAAATTCATCAAATATGCACATAGCCGCGAAGGTAGAGAGATCATTCGTAAAAATGGCACTGTACCGTACCTTGATGCATTGAGGCTTGTTCTAAAACAGGTGAAACAAGAAGAACGTGCTAACGAACGTGGTCTATATCGTAATTGATCAACATAATGCGTATATCCAGAAAAGGCTCCCATCTGGGAGCCTTTTTGCTTATAAGCACCGCGCAAAGCTAATAGAAATAAGGTAAAATGCGCACTTTTGCGGCATTTGCCGTTCATGTAACGTAAATTTGAGTTCCAAGGTATGACCGATCAACAGCTACACAATGTAAATGTCCTCTCTCAGGATCTGCTTCCCACGCCTGCCGAAGTAAAACAAGCTTTGCCGCTGACAGCTTCAGCCGAGCAAACAATCCTTGCTGGACGTGATGCGGTACATAAAATTCTAGACCGAGAAGACTCCCGTCTTTTTGTTGTTATTGGCCCTTGCTCGATTCATGATCCAGATGCCGCACTCGTTTATGCAGAGCGCTTGCAAAAACTAGCCGCTGAAGTCAGCGATACGCTTTACATCATTATGCGTGTGTACTTTGAAAAACCGCGTACCACGGTTGGTTGGAAAGGTCTCATTAACGATCCGTTTATGGATGACTCTTTTCATATAGAAAAGGGGCTATATAAGGCGCGTGAATTATTGTTAAAATTAGCTGAAATGGGAATACCTACCGCAACGGAAGCCCTCGATCCTATCAGCCCACAATACCTTTCCGACTTAATAACATGGTCGGCAATTGGCGCACGGACAACAGAATCACAAACACATCGTGAAATGGCAAGTGGCCTTTCGACACCGGTTGGTTTTAAAAATGGTACCGATGGTAGCCTTGATGTTGCCATTAACGCGCTACACTCTGTTTCACAACCACATAATTTTCTTGGCATTAACCAACAAGGTCAATGTACTGTTGTTAAAACCCGTGGTAATCGTTACGGACATGTCGTGTTACGTGGTGGTGGTGGCAAACCAAATTACGATGCAAAGCATATTGCCGAATGTGAACAAGCCCTACAGGCTGCTGAATTGCCATTGAACATCACTGTCGACTGTAGCCATGGTAATTCAAATAAAGACCCTACCAATCAAGCGGCAGTTGTTGAAAACTGTGTTGAGCAAATCAATGCCGGTAATCAATCCATCATTGGTTTAATGCTCGAATCTAATCTTGGTTGGGGTAATCAGGCTATTCCCGATGATCTATCACAACTTCAATACGGTGTTTCGGTTACCGATGCCTGCATTGATTGGGAAACCACCGAAGCGCTATTACGTAACACGCATCAACACCTGAAAGACAAATTAGCTAATAGATAAGCGATGCTATTGCCTCTATACTATTGTTCATCGTAGCAATAGATATATGATGGCATTATGCAAAAAACGGTTTTCTCTATTATCGAATCATCCATGCACCCTGATTTTTCAGCTCTCTATGCATCGATGAACATAAGCGAAACACGCTTTAACTCCCTACGTAAAACAATTAATAATCTAAAACAGCAACCTGACTTTATTGTTGCCGAATTTTTTTACGGTTATGGCAACAATTACGCTGGCGTTAATATTAGTAACCTCGATGTAATGTTACACAGCCTGCCCAAATATTCACTCGATTCAAAGGTCATTGTTTTAGTCAGCAAAGAAGAACGCCAATTTGCAGATAAACTTGCCGAGCTATTTCCGCTTCATGCTATCTTACAGCTACCTGTTTCCGATTCTGATATGCAAGCCACCTTATTAAAGGAATAGTATGTTTCGTCAGCTTCGTATTTTATTTGCTTTACTTGTACTTCTTTTCGTCGCGGGTTCTGCCTACCTTACTCATATGCGCGTTACTAGCTGGGATGAACCGCTCTCTGTTTATGTTTATCCAATTAATGGTGATGGTACACAGGCCACTCAAAATTATGTCGAACGCCTTACTGATAATAATTTCTCCAGTATTAGTCGTTATATGACGCAACAAGCAGCCAGCTACACTAATGTTACTGTTGAACCATTTGTATTCTCAGTATCACCTCAGGTTGATTCCATACCACCTGCACCTCCTATTGGTGGAAATATTTTCGGAATCATGTGGTGGAGTATGAAGTTACGTTTTTGGAGCTGGACACATAATAGTGATCCACGGCCTGCACCGGATATTCAAATCTATGTTCTATATTATGACCCGGCAAAGATCGATCGTATTCCACATTCAATCGGTTTAGCAAAAGGTTTAATTGGTGTGGTACATGCCTTCTCAGCTAATAAATATAATCAATCAAACAATATTGTGATTGCACATGAACTCATGCATACCGTTGGCGCATCTGATAAGTACGACCCCAGAACTAACCAGCCTATTTATCCGCAAGGTTACGCTAACCCAGCGCAACGACCTCTATACCCGCAACGTCGTGCTGAATTAATGGGTGGGCGCATCCCGCTCTCTAGTAATCGTTCTGATATGCCTCGTAGTTTTAATAACACTGTTATCGGTCCCATCACAGCCACCGAAATAAGATGGAATACTGAATAATCTTTTAGATCTGATTACCCTCAACAAAATTTTTCAACGTATGTGTATGCTCGCCATCTTTTATTTTATGGTAAACACCATCACCTATAGGGACTATCTTCCCACATACCTTTCTTTTTAAAATACCACAGTGACTTCCATCACTTTCAACTTCCCACGTTACTTTTTTTGTGCGCTTTGCATTTTGATGAATCATTGTGCCATCTGCATTCGAATATACTCGAAATTTTTTATCTTTAATCTCATTATACCCATCAAATGTCTTACCACTAAAAAGTGCTCGTACTTGATCTGCTGAGAGAGGTTCTCCAGCAACTACACTATTAACAAATAATGATGAACTAAATGCTATAACAAATATAAAAACTCTATTATTCATTTTTCTCCCCTCATCAATATAAAACGTTGGTTAATATTACTTTCCACACAATTTTATTTCAATAGTTTATCCATTTCGTGAACTAGCCCCATATAAATTGTGACTCACACCGCAGTTTAATGCACTAGACCGTCCATACTCTCCTGAAGATTTTTGACTAGACACTACGGTGTCATTAGGGAGGATTATATGTCATCTGAAATTTTTATGATTGTACCAAGTGCTTTCTTCTCAGGCGTTCTTTGGTTCCTAGCTCTTGTCGTTTCCTTGTATCTTGCAAGAACACCTGCACACTATAGTATCCGGGCACTATCACGCGTTATCCATAATGCCATGCGCCTGTCCGCACATTCAATTATGCATGCCGAGCAACAATTACAACAACGAAATAAAGAAGTATTGCTCGCACAAGGGCGTGAGGCCAGTGAACGCATTATCGAGCGTGAATTTGATCGTATCGAAGCAACTGTTCGACGTGATCTAGCTGAATACCCTGCTATTCATCGCATGCTCACTGAAGAAATAGATCGCATTGATGATGACTATAAAGACAGTACCGAGGCTCCACCTAACCCACCAGGATGGATAAAGGCAGTTGAGGCCGTCGCTAAGATCCCAAGTAAAGGGGATCCAATGGTAGCGAATATTCTTGAAGATATTCACGGCTCACTACAAAAAGCCAACGATAAAACACTCGTTGAATATCGCAAGGCTAACCAAACTCGTCATAGCTATTTAAAGAACATGATGCCGCATTGGCGTAAAGTTTTAAACTTACTCACCCAAGTTGAAAAAAATGTCAGTAGTCTATTTACCCGAAGCACAACCATAGACCGGCATATGGATGAATACGAAGGCATCTTAAAGAGAACCGATCACTCAGAACAAATGCTCTCATCTTCATCAATGACTCAATTCTTTATTTCTGGCATTGTTCTCGCGATTGCTGTTGGCGGCGCTATTATCAACTTCCATCTTATTGCTCGGCCACTATCCGAAATGGTTGGTGGTACAAGTCACATTGCCGGTTTCCAGATCAATACCGTTTCCGCCTTGGTTATTATCTTATTGGAAATTGCGATGGGATTATTTTTTATGGAAACCATGCGCATCACTCGTCTGTTTCCTATTATCGGCGCACTCAATGACAAAGTGCGTGTTCGTCTGGCTGTGGTATTTATTACTATCCTGACCTTTCTCGCCTGTATTGAAGCCAGTCTTGCTTTTATGCGTGAGCTACTAATGGAAGAAGATGCCGCTACCCGTGCCATTCTACGGGGTGACAACGTCAGTATTGTTGCGCAAAGCTCTTATCTATGGATTACGACTGCCGCACAAATGGGTATGGGCTTTATCCTCCCCTTTGCACTGATGTTCGTTGCCATTCCCCTAGAATCATTTATACACTCAATGCGTACCGTTTTAGGTGTAGCAACGGTGAGTTGCCTACGATTACTTGAGTGGGTATTACGTCTTGGTGGAGATATCGTGAAATTCATGGGTAATGCACTTATTCAGTTTTATGATTTCATTATCTTTGCCCCGCTTTGGATCGAGACCATGATAAAGCACCGACAAGACCAGCATGGGCCACTCGGTAGCCCTGAACAATCTCATGCGCATACCGATACCAATATAAGAGGGTAAGATCATGTTGAAATCATTCGCCCATATTGCATTACTATTAAGCTGCTTATTTTTTTCTGCTTGCTCTGATCAGGTTTCATATTCTAAAGGCGTATATATGCTGGTTGATACCTCCGGTACATACACTACTGAACTCACTCAAGCGCAGCGTATTATTAATTTCACCCTCGCGAAACTAAACCCCGGCGACACTTTTGTTGTTGCACGTGTTGATACCGGTAGCTTTAGTGAGAAAGATATTGTGCAAAAACAAACCTTCGAAGATCGCCCCAGTATGGCCAATCAACAAAAACGGCTTTTTCGTGAAGGTATCAATGCATTCATTGAAGAAGTGAAACCCAGTGCCTATACCGACATTACGGGTGGCATGTTGCAGGCCATTGAGTATATGAATGAGGCTAAGTCTGGTATAAAGACAATTCTTATCTTTTCTGATCTAAAAGAAGAAATTCAAGCTGGCTATAACCGTGATATTCCTATTAATCTTGAAGGTTATCGCGTTATTGCTATCAATGTGACAAAACTACGTAGCGATAATATTGATCCAGTTGAATACTTAGATAGATTAGATAGCTGGCGAAACAAAGTCGAATCCGGTGGTGGCCAATGGCAAGTAATTAATGATCTTGAAAGACTTGAACCTATCTTTAGTAGCTAGCCTAAATAATCTAATAGATTGCAACAATCTCATAAAGTCTATTTTTGCCTGCTAATTTCATCTCAACTTCATCACCTATACAACGGCCAATAAGCGCCTCACCCAGTGGTGATGAGGTTGTAATAAGGGTTATTTCCTTATCTTCATACTCAAACTTAAGTCCGCCAGCAGATGGGCCTAAGAATAGGCATTGTGTCGCGCATTCTTCATCTTCTAATTGAACTAGGCTGCCCAATTCAATTTCTGATTCTTCATTGAAGCTAATCACACCGAGTGATTTATAGGCAAGCAAAGCTGCGTCATATTCAGCAACCCGCTTTGCCTGCCCGTGTGCTAGATAAGATGCCTCTAAACCGAAGGTGTCATATTTGTTTTCAGCGACACACTCTTTATTTGTTGCCGTAGCATGCGCCTGTAAAGCAGCCTTCGTAGCACCTTGCTGAGCTTTTTCAAGCGTCTGAATTATTTTAGCCTGCAATAACTGCTTATTCATTAACAATACTGTTTTGACTACTATCTAATAATTGCCGGCACATACTTCGATAATTTAGCGTTATTGAAGCTGGAAAAGATCGTCGCACGAATCTTGTACCAATAAACACCAAAGACAATAATAAAAACACCGAAGCTAATAAAAATAAACAACGTCATATTTTCAATTTGAATTTCATTATTCTTTGCTAATTCAACAATCGCATAAATCGCATAGGATACGCTCGAAACTAATATCGCTCTGCGATCAACATACAAAGCAACCAAAAAGAAGGCAATAAAGAAAAGAATAATCAATAACTCTCTATATGGCACCGATGATGTCTCAACCAACAGGCTTATCATCACCCCATGTACAACCATTGGTGCCGCTAGCAAGTGCAACCAAAAAGCGGCATCACTTAATCGAGTTTGGCGAGTTACATCACGCGAATCAAACCACATGGCAACTGCAAAAATAACTAAACCATAAATAACAGTAATGTACTGCGCTTTATCTAAATCAACGTTTAATAAAGCAGTAACAATGCTTAATAGTCCGATAGCAATAGGTAATAGCGTAAATGGCATTCTGTAACGCCAATAAAATGCAAGTGCAACGACTGTTGGTATGATGATATTGGCAAACCCAAAATCCGATTTGGATAACCCGATAAATTGACTGACAAAATAAAGTGTCGAAATAAGCAAAGCGATACCTGGCAACGCTAAACGGCGTATCTTAACCAGCCACTCTGTTGTAGCAATTAATACCAAAACAGGAATAATTTTAAATACACCTTCGATATCAAATTGTGCTGTAGCAATCGAGACAAAAATAATACCCAAGGTAATAAAGATATCACCAAAGCTACGGATAAATCGGAGCTGTTCCTCTGCATTACCGCTGACGTTACTGTTTCTTGCATCGTTAAAGTTCAGTAATAACTCAACTTGTTCCTTACTAATAATCCCATGTTCTGATGCCTGCTCAAGTATTTTACGCTCCATAACCACTCCATTATTATCTTCTTGTTCCTCAGAATATTGAGGAGACATCTATTTGTTAAATTGTATCGAATAGTCGCTGTTGAAACCATATTATTGATGGATAAGCTGCCAACCATATCCAGAAAAATCGATTTAAACCAAAAAGACAAGCATTCGCAAAATGAAAACACGCGGCAATCATTAATGCAATAATCAGTGATGTTGTTGACCACATTGAAAAAGGAAAGGCCAATTCAAATATAATAACCAACCATGACATGATTAATAGTAATCGTGGAGACTTTGCCCAGTCTCGTAATGATTCACTTACTGGATAAGAAGAAAAATGAAACACATCGACTAAGGCCTGTCCATTGCGCCATTGTGGATTTATTATTTTTACCCAACCAGAAATAAAATAAGACAATATAAGCTGTATTGCTAAATAACCTAGCGCAATTTCTTGCCACTGGGTCGTTGGTGCAATATGTGCACCGCATAAGCAGGCAAGCATCAACAACCCCATACGATCAGCGCCGCCATTATAAGGCCCCTGAAAACGATTCAGTATTACTAAACCTACGCCTAGTAATATAAAGCTAACCCAGTTTGTTTGAAAGCCTACTATTAATAGGGTAGCCAACAACAGCCGTGGTAAGAATATAATACGCTCATCATATGCCCGTAAGTGCTCTAGGCTTTGTTGCACAAAGGCAAAGCCCATCATTATTTCTGTTAGACGCAGGGCAAGCTCGAGATTCACTTAAAACCTTCTTCACGGAGACGCTGAGTTGGTGATTGATAAGTCACTTCCTCTATCAGCTTATCCCCCTCTCTTCTGATAAAGACCAGACGAAACCGTACATGGGTTTTATCTTTAGTTATTGATGTAAATGAATCCGAATTCAGTTCAGAAATAAGCCGCTTAGATATCTCATCTTCACTGTGTTGCGTTGGGTATTCTATAAGTCGTTCTGCACAACTCACTAAAAAGAGTGATTCATTCCAATACGGGTTCCAGAACATTCTCTTTAACATTGTTAAAAAGGATATGTACTGGGGCCGCGGCCGAAATACCTGCCACTCAAGCAAGGGATCACTCTCTGCATTTAACAATGCATATTGAATCCGTGGTGATGGCACAATGACATCAAAAAAATTCCATGACGGGATCAGTGCTGGTAAAAAGAGCTTTAAACTATGTAACATCCTGTTATCCAATGTTTTTATCTTGCATCATCTAATTCACTTAAACTTTACATGGCTATAAAAGCCCTACTCATTCTCATGATCATTAAGCACGGTGACATTATTCTTGTAGTTCTCTAGTGCTTAAATACTCCGTGCTCATTCTCACCCTAACAAAAACCATTTATAAATCAACTACTAAGGAGTTGTTTTAATGCCTGTATAAAATTTATTCAAGAAGCTTATGAAAATGACGATATAAATATTGAAAACAATAAAACAACTATTTTTGGAGGGGATTTTGAATAATAAACTTTTACCAACAGTTACCATCCTATCGACGATGCTATTAACATCAACTGCCGCATTGGCTGACTTAACTATGGGTGTATTTCCACGTCGTCCTGTTGCAAAAACACATAAGTTCTTTAAGCCACTAGCTGAAAAGCTATCCCAAGAGATGGGGGAACCTGTCAAACTCGTCGTTGCCAAGAACTTCAAAGAATTTTGGAAAGGTGCTAAAAATGGCACTTACGACCTTGTTCACTACAACCAATACCATTACTTATTAAGCCACAAAGAAAAAGGCTATAAAGTCATTGCCGTAAATGAAGAATTTGGCTCAAATTCAATTGCTGGATCACTTTCGGTAAGAAAAGACAGTGACATTAATTCTGTGAATGATTTAAAGGGTAAAACCATTCTCTTTGGTGGCGGTAAAAAAGCCATGGGGAGTTATATCGCTCCTACCGCCGCACTTCAAAATGCAGGCCTTGTTGCTGGTAAAGATTACACGGTTAAATTTTCAAAAAATCCCCCAAGTGCTGTAATTGGCGTTTACAACAAAGCGGCTGATGCTGCCGGTGCCGGTAATGTGATTTTAAAGGTAAAAGGCGTTACTAAAAAGATCGATTCTTCACAAATGAAAATTCTTGTTGAAAGTGAAAAGTTCATTCATTTAGCTTGGGCGGTGAAGGGCGACATGCCACAAGCCAAAGCTGATAAAATCCAAAGCATTATGACATCACTTAAATCAAGTGCGCCTGCTGTATTAAAAGCGGCAAAAGTTACTAACTTCGTAAAAGCAGCTGATAGTGATTTCACAAAAGTGCGTGAGATTGTTAAAAGTGTAACTGGCGAAGCTTTATAAGTCATCACATATGGCCAAGGATGGCGTTGTGGCTCAATAACTAAAAGATCATATAGGCATTCACAATGAAGTTTGATTTTAAAGATATTTCCTTAATGGGTAAATTTCTTGCCCCTATTTTGCTTAGCTTAATAGTTTGTCTCTTGCTCGGGGCATTCACGCTAATTCAAGGCGTAAAAGTCGACACAGAGAATCAGACGCAGCTTGCAGAAGCTGCGCTAAAAAGTGAGCAATCCAGTGCAAGAGATACGGCTTTGCTAGCCCTATCTTCTAAAGCAGATAGTTTAGGTCGCTTTATGGCAAAAACGGCACCTGATCTAATTATGTCGTATGACTTTACTAGCCTTCAAGACTATCAAACTAATGCACAAAAAGATGCTGACGTTGCATATGCTGCATATTTAAAACCAGATAACACAGCACTAACAGAATTTAAAAAACCGGATGATGCTTCAAATATAATTGAATACAAATATACAATATCTTCAGATGGTGAGGTTCTAGGTCATGTCCTACTTGGTATGACAAAAACCAACGTAAATACTGGCATTACTGAGAGCAACAACCGAATTAAAAGTGCAATCCAAAACGTTAATGAAATTGCCAGCGATTCAATCTCACACTTTCTTCTTGTTATCTCTATCACTGTTATTACTACCTTGCTAGTAATTTCATTCACCGTATACATGTTATTTAAAAACATGGTCGTTTCACGTTTAGAAGCAACTACTGACTTGATGTTTGAACTTGCTGATGGAAATGGGGATCTAACTCGACGTTTACCAACACCGAATGATGATGAAGTTAGCCAACTGTGTGATGCTGTCAATATCTTTATTACCAAGCTACAAGGTATCATTACAAATATTGTTCAAGATGTTGACAATCTCAATAGTGAATCAGGTTTGCTACAGGCAGCGGGAAGTGAACTATCAGTTAGTGCTGATACACAGCGTATGGAAACCACACAAGCAGCAACGGCCATGAATGAAATGACTGCTACCGTGCAAGAAGTTGCAAGAAATGCGACTAATGCAGCTGAATCTGCACTTTCTGCTGATCAAGATACTATTAGTGGTAAGGATATTGTTAAAACAACAATGCAATCTATTGATACTTTATCTTCTGATATTGAAAGTGCGTCAAAGGTAATTGATACTGTTTCACAAGACAGTGATAATATTGGCAAAGTTTTAGATGTTATCAAAGGAATTGCTGAACAAACTAATCTTTTGGCGCTCAATGCAGCCATTGAAGCTGCTCGTGCAGGTGAACAAGGTCGTGGTTTTGCTGTCGTAGCAGATGAAGTACGTACCCTTGCAAGTAGAACTCAATCGTCTACTGAAGAAATTCAAACTATGATAGAGCGCTTACAAGCCGGTTCGCGTAATGCCGTTGAAGAGATGAATAAAAGTAAAAAGAAGGCACAGCAAGCAGTTTCTCAAGCCTCTGAAGCTGATTCATCACTTGTTAATATTGCCACTTCAGTTAGTACCATTAATGAAATGAATACACAAATTGCAACAGCCGCTACTGAACAAAGTATGGTTGCCGAAGATATTAATCGCAATGTTACAACCATTAATGATATTAGTGAGAGTTCTGCTAATAACGCACAACAAATTGCACAATCCAGCAACAACTTATCTGAAGTTGCATCTCACTTACAAAATCTTGTTGGTGGTTTTAAGATTTAATTCTAATATGTTTATTAATAGGTAATTAATGTGGCAGCCCTAAAAGGGGTTGCCATATTAAGTCGCCCGTTCATCTGATTATTTTTCTATCTTAATTTCTTTATTATTTAAAACCAATTCAAGCTCATCACCATATTCAATATTTGGGATGTATTGAACGATCACCTCAATCAAAGACTGATCATGGAAATGGGCAATCTTTGTTTCTGGATGTGGATAATATATTAATCCTTTATATGAACTTTTATTGAATAAAACTTCACATTTTGAAAATGAAAAATCTTCTGCTGGAAAGCTTTCTGCCCATTCTAGTTTTTGTACAGTAAACTCTGGTGAAACCATTTCAAAACGGTATGGGCTAATTGATAAATTGAGTGTCGCCAAATAATAACTATCTAGGTTAACCCCATGTTTTTTAAAATAAGGAGCTTGCATCTTTATCGAGCCTTCAGGGTAGGGCGAGTCATTGGCTTGCCCTGAAGCTACTTTGTGCCCTTCTTTCAGAATCGCTTTTATAGATTGCATTATTAATTATGGCCATCAATTTATTAAACCTACGTTATCATGCCAAACGGACACAAAAAAGCCGCCTTGCGGCGGCCTTTGCCCTGACCTATCGAAGATAGGCAGGGTACTCATCATAAACCTCAAAGGTTCTATGAGCACCTTAAGTTGAACAACCGCACAAATCTTTAGTCAGATGTGCACCGTTAAACAACTAAACCTTCGTTAAGGTTTCTTCGGTGTTTGGTATGGCTGTTCTTTTTGGAAAGACTTCCATTCAGTCGTGTAACCAATAACAAACTGACCAGGAACAATTTCTTTTTGTGTTGTTGTCACATACTCTGTTACGCCTGTTGGTACTTTAGGTCGTGTAAATACACCCATCGTCTTAACTCCTTAATAGTTAATTATTCATCGGGGAGGATTTTTACCAGAATTGCCAGCCCCTCCCACTTAAAACTGACCAAATTATACTCTTTATCGTGTGTAATGTGCATTCCGAGGAATCACATGCCTCACCCCACCTTGGGGATTTTCAACATCACCCTCATAACGGGGAATAATGTGAATATGGACATGAAAAATACTCTGTCCGGCAGCCGGTCCTATGTTCACGCCAATATTGTAGCCATCTGGTGTGAACTCATCATCAATGAGCTTTTTTTCCTTACTTATTAATTCCATGCAAGCCGCCACCTCTTCGGGTGTCAGTTCGAAAAAGCTCGCAACATGGCGTTTCGGGATAACTAACGTATGACCCGGGCTCACTCCATAGGTGTCACGGGCACTGTATACAAGCTCACTATCCAGTGATACCCCTTGTGGATCAGTACAAAACAAACAGGGGTTATTTGGATCGCGCTTTTTTTCTTCCGACGCCAATCTGCTCTATCCTTTATTCAACGTTCTATTTTACTGACTATGCACGTATGGTAACACTTTTACCTCTTTTGAAGCATAAACCTACCCGCTATTTGCATAATATTTTTTTAGTAAGGCATTGTTATATCTAATAAAACCACATCAATATGTAGGGGAGATGCTATTTAAGCGGTGACGCTCAATTAGCCCACCCTGCATTCAGCTTATAGGCTATAATCCGCTGCCATATACTGATTATTAACGAGGAAACACGTCGTGGCATCTAACAAAGGACGCGCCTATTTCGGGCTCTCAGGCTATCATTTCGACCCAGCTGTCGTCACCGACTTTATTGGTCTTGAACCCACATCAACCAACGATGCAGGCATGCGTGGCAGCCTCGACAAACCTGTAATTAGCTCATGGGAATTTTCAACAGAAACACTTAACTCCGATACCCAAGATCTGGATATCTACAAACTGATCGATGATGAAATTCTTAAGAAGATTGAACCGGCCAAAGACAAAATAATCGAAATCTGTAAAAGCCACAATCTGTCACCAAGAATAAGCGTGGAACTCACCTTGTCTGTAGATAAGGATGAAAATAGCCCCGATGTTGGCTTTGGTGCTCGGGTCATCAAATTTTGTGCAGAGATTGGCGCGTTTATTAATATTGATTACAAACTTTCAGAACGCATTTGATCTTAGTTCCTTCTCCCAGAGGGATAACCAGCGACTTAGCTGTAGAAGTATCGCAGCTTAGTCGAGTTGCTAGTCGTTCTATCAAAGGGGGAGTATTTCTTAAGCAGCTGAAGCACCGATTGTTTTTTTCGCCTGACTCAATTGCGCCTCACAATGTTTAAGACAGAGTGGCTGTAAAGCATGTGGGAAGCACATCATAATTAACTCAAATTCATCGGCAACTTCTTCCGCAAGCACCGCATCTTTAGTTAATTCTGCCATGACATTTTGTGCTGTGGCCTTATTCACGCGAATGATGACTGCAAGATGAAAAGGCAACTGCTGTTCCATGCAAACCGTTAAGGCTTTATCGTACGACTTGATGGCCTCAAGCATGCGTTCCGGATTTTCTTCTGATTCACCGAGATGTTGTAGCACGGCTGCGCGGTTATTGTGTGTTGCCGTTAATTCAAATGCATAATTATCCGCATCAAGTAAGGCAAGTGCATTTTTATAAGAAACAACTGACTTTTGGAAAGTACGGTTACCCTTGAGAAGCGTTCCGTATATATGAAAAGTCGTGCCCAAGTGATGCATAACCAGCATCCACTCTTCTGGTGTTTCATTTTTTGAATATACTAATAGCGCATTAGTGTAAGCATCAACTGATTTGCTCAATAATTTAGCATCAGATTCAAGATTACCCAATGACTGAAGCGCAGTACCCAAGTTTGCCTGTGCCTCTGCCCAATCTAAAGGAGAATCTTCCTGCGTCAATTCCTCCAGTGCATTATTGAAACACTGAACAGCCTTTTCATAAATACCTGTATCACGTTGTTGTTGCCCTAGCGCCGCCAAAATATTTCCAAGACGATTCTGTATATTAGCCCAAGCCAGTGGCTCTTTTTGACGCTGTTCATCTGTCAAAGAAGACTCAAGTACATCACGCAACGGCTTAAAGATGTTAGAGCTGAAGCTACGTTGCTCGTAATTACCACGCGTATGAAAAAAAACATCAGCAACGGTGACACTGCTATCAGGCGTAGCGGCCTCGAGTAAATCTTTATTCAATAGTCCTAAAGAGCCGGCAATTGCACGCTCTAATGCTCTATTGACGGGATAATATAAGCTATTACTTGAATATTTCATTCTGCACGTTCGAGTATGTCATTTAAATCAGGATCGGCATCAACTGCACCACCTAGATCAACTTCTTCATCAGTGGCTTCACGTATTGTTAACACTTCCAATACGAAAGTAACATCACGGCCACAAAGTGGATTATTACCATCAACTGTTAAGGTCTTGTCATCAAAACGTGTCACGATAAAACTTTTTGGCTCACCCTTTTCATTTTCCATGGTGATGGTCATACCAATTTCACGGTATTCTTCAGGTACATTTTCAATATGGTCGGTGAATACCAGTGACTCATCGCGCTCACCGTATAACAATTTTGTATCAACCGGCACATCGATAATATCACCGACTTTTTTACCGTAGAGGTGTTTGGTCACTTCTTCTGACATCACATCATTAACACCATGAACATAACCAATGGGGTAATCAACGGTAACAAGTACGTCACCGGTTTTGTCGTCGACAACCTTGTAATTTAGTTCGACGAACTTTTCGTCTTCAATTATATCTGACATTTTATAACCTAATCTTTGTATCTAGTTCGTAGTTTAAAGCGCAATAGCTTTAAAAAAGTGTTGCGCCAAAAATTTTAACTTTGTCTTTTTCATAACCAAGTACCAATCGACCCAGCCACTCAGCTTTGCTTTCTTTATGAACCACTTTATAAAGAACCGTGACATGTTCACCACGGCGTATCATGCCAAGGTATGAGTAATCGTCTGAAAGATTTTTTGCCAAATCACTTCTTGCAAACTGCTTACCCATTTCAACTTCATTCGCACCCTTCATAAATGAAGCCGAGAAATTACGCGTGAACGCACCGTAGTTTCCTTCATTCGAGTACTTAACAAGATCTGCCCACATTGGGTGCGCTTGTTCTAAAATTTCTTCATCTGTGTTTTCAATAATATTCATCTGACTATCTCAATAAAATGCACAATACGCCTTATATGCTATCTATTACGGCGTAAATCAAGTCGTTATATAGATAAAAAAAGGACTAACACCAAATGTTAGTCCTTTTTTATGTCGCAAATATGTCTTACTGGCCTAACTAATCAGGCCAGTAAAGCATTTATTTGCTTAGTGGTGACCTTCTGCTTTTAACTTAGCTAGGTCTTTGTCCTCAATATCACCTACAAGGTGGTAAAGAGGCGCTTTTTCCATTGTGTACTCACCTGTTTTTGGATCACGGCGTGACACTGTCAATACATGCCAGTTCTGATCATCCAACTTCATTGCGTCACCACGGTAGTAGTAACCAGGCCAGCGAGTTTCCTTACGGAACATTGTATGCTGGAATACACTTTCAGAAGTAAGGAAACGGTGCTTCAATTCCCATGCACGAAGTAATTCGTGAACATCTTCAGCAGCCACTTTCTCTAGATCTTCACCTAGAATAGCCATTTTCTTAAGACCAATGTTAAGAAGCTTGTCGTTAGTCATGTAGTTCACACCGAAACCACCACAGTACTCATCCATCAATTTCTGTAGACGATCCAGACCTTGACGTGGGTTGATGTAGTTAGGGTTAACAGAACCAGCAACGAT
>Ga0316207_10001521_pt1 | contig 28015 bp, 40 predicted proteins | sample 6weekpyrite_MG_FD_204943 | JGI IMG/M metagenome (GOLD analysis project Ga0316207, IMG submission 204943) | Microbial mat bacterial communities from mineral coupon in-situ incubated in ocean water Damariscotta River, Maine, United States -... | ecosystem: Environmental > Aquatic > Marine >...
GAATCAGCGCGCCGCATAACAGAAGTGCCAGAGCAATACAGAGAAGGCGCAAAACGACACCGGAAAGCGGTGCGGTGGTTGAAGTCACAACAGGTCGATAAGGGGAACACGCAATGCACGGCGACAAAATGAAGCAGGACGGAAATAAGCACAGGATGGAGCTATTACCAAGATACCCGCTTGAGGCGATCTCTGATGTTTTGGCATTTGGCGCGGAGAAATATACACCGCACGGATGGCGTGAGGGCATGGAGTGGAGCCGGGTTGCAGGCGCGGCTATGCGTCACTTACAGGCATTCAATGACGGTGAAGATCAAGATCCCGAATCAGGATTGCCGCATTTAGCACATCTTGGTTGTTGTGTTTTGTTCCTGTTGGAGTATACGCGAACCTACCCCGAACAAGACGACCGATACAGGCGGTGCGGTTATGACCGTCTTATGGCGGATCATACACCCGAATGAGGTAAATAAAATGCAAAGCAAAAAACACAGCGCGCTTGAGTCGGTAATGAATGTATTGGTTGGCTATATCGTCGCGTTACTTAGCCAGTTATTGATTTTCCCTTTTTTCGATATTCACGTTTCATTGCAAGAAAACATGCTGATTGGTTTTTGGTTTACCGTAATTTCACTGTTACGTAGCTACACGATAAGACGCTGGTTCACTCGCAAGACGGAGGCGGCATGATTAACTGGCAACAGGTATGCCTAAATTTGAGGCGGCACAAATCGCTGTCATCCATAGCGCGTGATCTTGGCTGTGATTGGCAACACCTAAACAGGTTGGCAAGGGGCGAGGTTCAACAGCCCCGGTTCAATACAGGCATGGCTTTGCTTGATCTGCATTATGACCTATATCCAGAAAGACATGATTGCAAATTGCTTATGAGGCAGGCGCTATGAGAAAAGAAATAATCGGAAACGCCACACTTTACTGCGGTGACTGTCTTGAGATATTGCCGACACTGGACAAGTGCGAGCGAATAGAGCAAGCCCAAAAGCAGGGGAGGTTGTTTGCATGAATATCGCCCTTGTCAAAACTCAATCAGGCTCATTCATACCTGCCACCAATCAGGACAATGAGGCGTGTGAGCGTATCGGGCAAGGGGAGTTAATACACGGCAAATTCACCAAGATGCGTAATGGCGCATTTCATCGCAAGTTCATGAGCATGGTTCAGTATGTATTCCAGAACCAAGACAAGCATAAATGCTTTGAGGATTTGCTTGTTGAGATAAAAATCAGAACAGGCCACTACAAAGAACACATCAGGGAATCAGGCGAGATTGTTTACATCCCAAAATCAATCAGCTTCGCAAAGATGGATGAGATTGAGTTTAGTGATTTTTACAGCAAGGCAATCAAGGCAATTATCAATGGTGGAATTATGCAGGGTACTGAATCGCAAATCATGAAGGCAGTTGAATACGTGGCGGTGAATTACTGATGGCTAATAGCAAGCCCCGCAAGTTGAAAAAATGCCGGGTATGCCGAGATTCGTTCAAGCCATACAGGACAACGCAAAGAGTTTGCGGTGTTAATTGCGCTATCAAGGATGCTGAGAATGCCAGGGAAAAGATTAAGCGCCGGGAATTACGAAAAGCAAAACAGGCGCTTAAAACGAAATCACAATTACTCAATGAGGCGCAGGTGGCTTTTAACAGGTACATCAGGATAAGAGATAAGAAAGATCCTTGTATTAGCTGCGGAACCACCAACCCCAATATCCAGTATGCGGCAGGTCACTACCTGACACGCGGTGGGCATCCGGAATTGAGATTTAATGAGCTGAATGTACACAAGCAATGCAATAAGAGCTGCAATCTTGCTCTGTCAGGAAATATTGCCGCATATCGAATCAACCTGAAAAATAAAATTGGCGCTGAAAACTTGGCGTGGCTGGAAGGGCCCCATGATGCGGTGCATTTAACGAGAGATCAGATTATTGAGATAAAACGCACATACAGCAGAAAGGCGAGGGAGCTTGATTCATGAAATACGCAAATATGAGAAAAGAGGCAATCAACAACCTTGACTTGAGAACCTTGAAAAACGACTTATGGGAAATTGATAAGCAAAGGGCCAGCAATCGCAACTGGCAAACTGGCAGGCGGTTAGCGGGTGAGACATTAATCATCGAGGCAGAGCTAAAGCGCCGTGGCAATCCACTACTACCCGAGGAAGTTTTTAGATGAGACGCAGAGAACAAAACAAAGCGCTGCATAAACGCCTCGAGGCTTGGGGTGACAGAGAATCAAGGCCCGTGCGTGGCCTGGGTTATCGATCACAAACAACCGAGGCGGAAATGATGGAAATGGGCCAGGTATGCAGAAGCGGCAATGCTGCTGTTGCCATCGTGCCTGAGTTCACGATTGATAAGAAGGTTGCAGAGGTTGAGGCAGGCATACAGGCCATGAATGTTCCAGAGTGGAAAAGGGCGATTGAATCAAAATATCTACATCGTCACCGGGGGCAGGAAATACAAAAATATTGCGGCCAATCAAAGAAGCAATTTTATATTAATCTCAAGAATGCAGAGGCGTTCATGTGTGGTTGGTTGGGGTATCAATGGGAGGATTAAATAAATATCGAAATCCTATTGTTTTGTGTACACGGATTTGATATATAAATATATATAGTGGGGATTATGACCCCGACACAAGCCCGGAGCCAAATGGTTGCCGGGTTTTTTATTGGGCGGTGATTATGTTTAACGATGATTGGAAACCGAGTGAACATCCAGCCCGTGACCTAATCACAGCAATACTGATTGTGGTTGCGTTTGGCCTGGTTATGGGGCTTGTCGGCGTACTGCTTGGGGCGGTGTCGTTTTAATACTCGTTGAGCATCAGCTTGCCAAAGACAATATTGCCAATAAATCGCTCGGTCTTTGGGTTGTATAGCTTCACTCTCAGTAACCCTAATCCTGCTGTATCAAAGTATTTATAAAGTAGCTGCACATTGGCGGCTATATCAGGGGCGGGCTCAGATAAAAACTTTGGCCCGATAGTCACCACAACGACCTGTGGAGTGCTTTCTATTTTCTCGATAACGCCATCATTCATCAATGATTGAATCAATGACCATCGCTGATCTTGTATTGGGCTGGCAACTGACATAGAGCTAACAAGCAACAGCACAGCAAATAAGTATTTCATGATAGACCCTCCCTGTAATGATTGGAGCATAGACCATGCCCATGCGACCAGGCAAGCCATGCAATCACCCCGGATGTCCTGAAGTCGTGCATGACGCCTACTGTGACAAGCATAGAAAGCAGAAACGGCGCTATGCCAGCCGTAACAGGGAAAGCTCTACAGCACGCGGATATGGCTACAGATGGCAGAAGGTAAGGCTCAACTACTTACGTAGACACCCGCTGTGCATACTGTGTGAGGCAGAGGGAAAGATAACGGCAGCTAATGTTGTCGATCACATTAAGCCACACAAAGGCAACACATCGCTGATGTGGGATGAAGGTAACTTTCAACCGTTATGCAAGCATCATCATGATGTAAAAACTGCCACTCAAGATCATGGGTTCGGTAGGTAACAAATAAATCACCGGGAGTATTTATGCCTGATGCGGATAATGCTGCAGAGTTCGTCATGTCTGAAAGACGGTGCGAGCATTGCGATGGTGAGATATGGACTGCACCAAAAGCAGATGGAACAGCCAGGAAGAAACGGTTTTGTAGCACCACATGCGGCCACGTACACAGGAATGTTTCTGGAAAGACCAGAGAGCAGATAAAGGCTGAATACAAACAACGCAAGACCTTTACATGCCAGCACTGTGGTGAGCAATATGTGAATAAACGCACCCGCAATGATGGTGAGGGTGAGAAGTTCTGTGGACATGCCTGTTATGTTCTGAATCTGCGCTCTAACGCAAAAGAGCAGCCAGCTAAGTTCACCAAGATATACACGTGTGATTGTGAAATATGTGGGTCGATGTTCCTGTCCAAGACGGATCGCGCTACTTGCTCAAGCGAATGCCTCAAGGAAAGACAGAGGCGTTCTGCCACAGCTAGCTACTATAAGAAGTATAGGTTTGCCAACACGCACAGGGAATGCGCGCACTGTGGAATAGCGTTCTGTTCATTACCCGGTGTTGGTATCCGTGTATGTCCACCATGTAGCGAGCAGAAAGCCAAAGCAGATAAAAGGGAGCGCAGGTCTAGGTATAACCACACGCGCCGAGCCAGGTTGCGAGGATGTGCCGCAGAACCATTCAGTATTGAATCGGTTTTTACACGCGATAAATGGATGTGCCAGATATGTGGCGGCGACACACCACAACATCTGCGTGGCACGATGCATGATGACGCGCCTGAGTTAGATCACATCACCCCACTAGCGTCAGGCGGTAGCCACACTTACATCAACACACAGTGCTTATGCAGAACCTGCAACATCCTCAAGGGCGCGTCTAGCAATGATGAATTTAAGCAGTGGAATCAAGGGGTTGCACGGGGCGGGTAAAAAGTCGGCCGCTTCTCCCCATATAGACCGCCGCCCAAAGCATTATTTTACACATGCAATTGACGATTTTAAGGAGGGCGCATGGCTAGAGCAAGAAAACCTGACAATGTGCATCTCTTACAGGGAACGCATCAGAAGTGTCGGCACGGCAATCCTGATGAAAAGCCCCAGGTAGAAATTAAAATACCGTCACCGCCTGAATACTTATCAGGTGTGGCGCACGCAGAATGGCAGCGCATTTGTGATGTACTGAAAAACTCAGGCATTCTCAGTGATGCAGATATAGGCGTGATGGCGATCTATTGTGAGCTATATGCACAATTCCAGACTGACCCCGTTGAGTTTCCAGCAGCTAAATATACCCAGCTAAGACTTTGCATGGTTGAGCTTGGCATGACACCCGCAGCACGCAGCAAAATTACTGTTGGTGGCGGCAAGAAAAAGAACCGTTTTGCTAAGTACGATGTATGAGCTACGCAATCAGGGCGGTGCAATATGCCGACTCGGTGTTAGCGGGAGATACCCCGGCTTGCAAGTTTGTTATCCAGGCATGTGAGCGGTTTATATCCGATCTGGAGCGCGCCAACAGTGTTGGAGATATACGCTTAGACGATAAAAAAGCCGAAAAGTGGTGCTCTTTCCTAGAAGATTTACCCCACGTCAAAGGCAAGTGGGCCGCAACAAAGCAAACGCTTACCCTGTCTGATTGGCAGATATTCTGCACGGTCAACATTTACGGTTGGTACTTTACCGAGACGGGCAGGCGGCGGTTCCGTGACGTATACATTGAGGTTCCCCGCAAGAATGGAAAAACATTCTGGATTGCAGGGCTTGGGCTTGGTCATCTCTGTATTGATGGTGAGTTTGGCGCTGAGATTTATTGTGGTGCTACATCAGAGAAACAAGCCTTTGAGGTATTCAGGCCAGCAAAGCAGATATGTGAGAGAACGCCAGAGCTACGTGAGCATTATGGCCTGGACGTTAATGCAAAGAACCTGAACATCCTTGAGACGGGCTCACGGTTCGAGCCTGTCATTGGCAAGCCTGGTGACGGCGCAAGCCCTTCATGCGGCATTGCTGACGAGTTTCATGAACACCCTGACTCTGACCAGGTTGATACCTTTACAACAGGTATGGGCGCACGCGATAACCCGGTGATGCTTCATATCACTACAGCCGGATCTGATATGGGTGGGCCTTGTTACGCCAAGCGTGATGAGGTCAAAAAGGTTCTTGATGGATCTGTCGTTGATGACACCATTTTTGGAATCATCTACACGATAGACGAAGATGATCAATGGGATACGGTTGAGGCACAGATAAAAGCCAATCCCAACTATGGCATTTCTGTTGATGGCGTGTTTCTAAAGGCGCAGCTTGACGCAGCCAAGCGCTCTGCAATCAAGCAGGCGGCATACAAAACCAAGCATCTCAATGTATGGGTTGGGGCTAAAGCGGCATGGATGAATATGCTTGCTTACCAGGTGTGTCGTAAAGATATAAGCATTGAACAATACAAGGGTCAGCGTTGTTATGTTGGCATTGATTTAGCGTCCAAGATAGACGTTGCATCAATGGTTGCATACTTCCCTGATTCGGGCGCGGTGTTTGCTAAACACTACTTGCCAGAAGATCGCATACTGGATGGCGGCAGTACACGATACAAAGCGTGGCACGCTGACGGTTGGATCGAAGCAACGCCAGGAAATGTGATTGATTATTCCTACATTGAGGATGATTTGATTGCATTTAAGAGTGATTTTGAAGTGATTGAGGTCGCTTATGACCCATTCCAGGCAACGCAATTCAGCGTAAGAATGCAAGAACAGGGCTTTCCAATGATAGAAGTGGGGGCAACTGTTAAAAACTTCTCTGAGCCGATGAAAGAGCTTGAGGCTTTGGTGTTGAAAAAGTCTATTAAGTTCAGCCTTGATCCGGTTTTGATGTGGATGTTTGGCAATGTCGTTGCCAAGCTGGACAAGAAAGACAACATATTTCCCGATAAAGAGAAACCCGAAAACAAGATTGATGGCGTTGTTGCGATCATAATGGCAATCAGTAGGGCCATTATTCATCGTGAGACAGGCACGCTTGATGACTTCTTAGCCAACCCGGTCAGTATATGAACCTATTTTCACCGATATTGCGATTGTTCGGCCTTGGGGCATTCACGAACACCGACACAGGCGCGCAGTACGGTTCAAGCGCGAAGATCACGACTGACTCAGGTATATCAGTCAATGATGAGCGCGCCATGCAGGTTTCTGCTGTTTGGGCGTGCGTTCAATATATTACTAATTCGGTCTGTTCGTTGCCGCTTGGTTTCTATCGCAAGACCTCGGAGGGTGGCCGGGTTGAGGTTGAGAATCACGCATTAAACAACCTGTTTCACAATAGCCCCAATAGTCTCATGAAGCCTAGAGATTTCAGAAAGGCTATGACCATGCAGATGGCCCTATGGTCGAATGCATACGCCGAGATTGTTTATTCTGGTGATCGCCCCGTGTCATTGTTGCCGCTACGGGCGGGACGCATGACACCATTTATCACCGATGATGGTGAGCTTACATATCACTATCACACGGATAAAGGGGTCAGGATTTACTCGAAGCGATCTATTTTGCATCTAAAGGGCTTTGGCTCTGATGGGATAGTTGGCCTGGAGCGAAACAATTATGCGCGTGAAACTCTCGGCCTATCTGTTTCCGCTGACACCTACGCGGCAAAGCAGTTCGCAAACGGGGGAAGGTCGGGCGGTGGCTACCTCAAGTTTGATCAGTTCTTAACGGATGATCAGCGTAAGCAGGCCCGTGAGCTTTATTCGGGCATGTCTGAAACGGCTTACAACACTAACAAGCTATGGATTCTGGAAGGTGGGGCGGGGTATGAGCAAGACACCCTGAACCCTGACACCATGCAGATGATTGAAACGCGCAAGATGCAGCTTGGCGAGATAGCCCGGTTCTTTGGCGTTCCAGAGGTTTTGATTGGTTCCGGGGGCTCTACGAGCGCATGGCCTGCATCCTTTGAGCAGCAATTGCTGTCATTCCTGACGTTCACGCTACAGGACTATATTGACGAGTGGGAGCACGGCATTTCACACGCGCTATTAACCCCACTTGAGAGACGCAGGATCATAGTTGATCACGATGTCACTAATTTCATCAAGATGGATAGTCAGGCCAAGGCAAACATCCAATCGACATGGGTTCAAAACGGACTCAAGACGCGTAACGAAATACGCAAGATAAATAATGATCCGCCTGTTGATGGCGGTGATGATCTGACTGTCCAGGTGAATTTAACACCCGTGACAGACTTGGAGAATGTAAATGATGCACAAAATTCACAATCCACTGGAAGCATGCAGCCTCAAGTTCAGCAATGATGAGAAAGGCGAATTTGAGGGCTATGCATCAGTGTTTAACGGCGTTGATCGCGTGAATGACACGATACTACCGGGCGCATTTAGTAAATCGCTCGAGGGTAAGCGCGGCCCTGCAATGTTTGTCAACCACAAGAGTCACGAGGTTCCGGTTGGGGATTGGGTTGAAGTGAAAGAGGACGAGCACGGTCTATACGTTAAGGGCAAGATCGATCTGAACCACAAAGATGGCCCAACGGTTTACTCAGCATTAAAGCGCGGCGCAATGGATGCGATGTCAATCGGGTTCAGAATACCTGCCGGTGGTTCCGAGGAAAAAGAAGATGGAACCCGTGAGATCAAGGAAATTGATCTTGTAGAGGTGAGCGTTGTCAGTTTTCCGGCAGATGATGCGGCCCGTATATCAGTGGTCAAGCATGAAGTGGAAGAAATCAAAAGTTTAAAAGACGCGGAAATATTCCTGAGAGATTCAGGCTATTCCAAGTCGGCGGCGACTGCCTTTGTGAGCCGCATCAAAGACCTGATGCAGAGCGATTCTGTTGATGATGTTAATGATGAAATTACAAAGCATGACGTAACCGATGATGTGGTTGCAATTATACGCAACTTACAAGTTTAAATTTAACGCAATGCCGTGAGGCATCGCTATCCGAAACGGAGTAATTATCATGAGTGATATGGCAAAAGAAGTCCTTGATCTGAAAAAGGTTGAGGAGGCAATGGTTGAGAAGCATAACGAGCTTATTGGCACAATCGAAAAGGCAAACGAGGAAGCTAAAAATGCTGGCTCTGTTGCCAATGAAACGAAATCTGCAATTGATGGAATTTCAGGACAACTGAATGACATTGGTGATCGCCTGCATGAGATGGAGCAGAAAGGCGCGCATGGCGAATCAACAGATGAAGCCTACGACATAGGCGCTGAATTTGTTAAGTCAGAGCAGTTCCAGGCATTTGCGGAAGGTCGCCAGAATGGCGCACGCATGGAAGTCAAGACGGCCATCGTGAATGCTACAGGCCAGAACCAACCGCTTGTTGATTCTGACCGCCTGGGCGGTATCAATGCAACGCCTAATCGGGTGCTGTCTATTCGTGACATCATTCCCACAAGCCAAACAGACAGCAATCTGATCGAGTTTGTGCGTGAGAATGTGTTTACAAACAGCGCAGGCCCACAGTACAGCTCACCGAACTATGAAAACGTGGCTAAAGCTGAATCAGGCATCACGTTCACCCTGGTCAATGAGCCTGTTCAGACGCTTGCCCACTTCCTGCCTGCATCCAAACAGGTGATCGCTGATTCTGCACAGTTGCAGTCATATATCTCGGGTCGATTGATGTATGGCTTGAAGCTGTATGAAGAAGCACAGCTTTTGAGTGGTTCAGCCGCAAGCGGTCAGCTTAATGGCTTGATCACTCAGGCAACCAGCTACACGGCACAGTCACCAGCGCTGACCAATGAGCTTGACATCATTCGTGATGCAATCAAACAGGCTCATCAGTCTGAGTACATGCCTGATGCAATCGTGCTGAATCCATCAGACTGGTATGACATTGAAGTTCGCAAGGTCGGGACATCTGATGATCGTTATGTTGTGGGTAATCCGCGCAGCATGATGGGGCCAACGCTTTGGGGTCTGCCTGTTGTTGTGACAAACAGCATCGCGGCCGGAACCTTCCTGCTTGGTTCATTCGGCATGGGCGCTGAGATCAAGGATCGTATGAACGCAACAGTGGAAGTATCACGCGAGCACAGCGACAACTTCACCAAGAACATGGTTACTATCTTGGCAGAAGAACGCATAGCTCTGTGTGTTTACCGTACTGAGGCATTCATTACTGGCTCACTGTAATAGTGAAATAAGGATGGCCGGGGGCAACCCCGGTCAATCTTTTCTATGAGAGTAAAAGTTAAAGGCAATCCCATCACACCATACGGATCATTTGCAGATGGCCAGGTATTGAGTGATGACAAGTATTCGCGTGAGTTCTTATCTCATCTTGTGAATGATGCAGGCGCAGCCGATCTGATTGAATATGAGACGAAGGTTGTTGAGGAGTATGAACCTGTAAAAAAGCCCCGATCTTCACGGTCATCGCAACCGGGCAAAGCCTCACAGAAAAAGACGCAAGTTACGCGCAAGAAAAAAGCCAAGTCATAGCGGTCAATGATGCATGGCGAGTAATACCTGAAGCGCCGTATCACTATGCATGTGATGCTAAATGGTGGGATCTGTATTACCGAGAAGTAAAAGATGGTTTTCAGGGTCAATCATTCACGATAGATGACGATGAGCGACCTGACGTAAACCCTAAATCAGAATATGACCTGGTTCGCCTCAAGTCAAAGCACGGCGAAGGGTTAAGTAAAAGATTTATCCACTACGGTTTACCCCGTGGCGGAAACTCAGGCTATCAGGCTGTAAATCTGGCCTACCAGTTGGGTGCAAAAACTATCTTGCTGCTTGGGTTTGATATGCATGGGGCTCACTATTTTGGGAAACACCCGGATAGCCTAGTGCAGAGCAGTCCATTTCAAAAGTTTATCGAGTCATTTAAGACGATCCGGGGCGTTGAGATTATCAACTGTTCCCCTGATTCGGCGTTGACGTGTTTTCCAAATATGAGGATTCAGGATGTCATCTAGCGCACAGCAAGCAGAAATAAACAAATATGAAAACGTGTATCAGCATCCTAACTACAAGATGGGTGATGCGCGTATGCAATGCGCCCGTGACAACCTGACAGATTCCCCGTTCCGTAAGTCTTACCTCGATGTGGGGTGTGGCCGGGGTGAAATGCTTTCCCTGGCTAAAAGCCTTGGATATAAGAAGGTCAAGGGCGTTGAGGTTGTATCTTATCTGATCGGCGGTGACGTTGTTCAAGGTAAGGCGTGGGATTTACCTTTTAAGAAAAATGAGTTTGAAGTTGTTTCGCTGTTCGATGTAATTGAGCATCTACTTTATGAGGATATGATCCCAACCCTCAACGAATTAAAGCGCGTTGCATCCAAGCAGGTGATTCTAACTGCCGCAAACTATTCATCCAAATCACTCGGCCAAGAGCTTCATGTAAATCGCTTACCTTATGAGGTTTGGGATGAGGTTATAAAGGGTGCGTTTGAAGGATGCTCGGTTGAATGGCTGCCCAGGGCGCACGGCACTAACTCTGAGACATGGGTGATCACACTTTGAGGGTTGCCTTCTTTGCCGCTCCTGGCAAAGCCCATCATTCACGATGGGGCGCAGCATTCCTAAAAGGACTTAGCAAGCACGGCATATACGCCAGCCTCCAGAGCATCAACGATGACATTGAGTGCGATGTGGCAGTGATGTGGAGCCACAAACATCGGGCCTTGATCGAAAGACAGAAGGCGCGAGGCGGTGATTACCTGGTTATGGAAGCCGGTTATTTTGGCGACCGTCTTGGCTTTGCCTCGGTTGGCTGGAATGGCCTGAATGGGCGCGCTGATTTTAAGAATCAGGACATGCCCGGTGACAGGTGGGAAAAGCACGGCGTTGATATTAAGCCTTGGCACAACGGCGAATATATTTTAGTTGCGGGACAAGTACAGGGCGATGCAGCGGTAAACGGCATTGATCTAAAACGTCGATACACCGAAATCATCAACCAACTCAAGACCATCACAAATCGTGAGGTTGTATTTAGACCTCACCCTTATAGCTCACCTATTCCTGATGGTGTGACCGTCTCACACGGATCACTCGAGTCAGATTTAGCAGGCGCAAAGTGCCTCGTTGCTATCAACAGCAATACAACGGTTGATGCAGCAATTGCGGGAACCCCCGTGGTTGCACTTGATGAGGGTTCGATGGCATGGCCTGTATCAGCGCATGAGCTTGAGGGCGTATTAATACCGCGCAGACCCGACAGGCACCAGTGGTTAAACAACCTGGCTTATTGCCAGTGGACAGAGAATGAGATCCGAGCGGGTCACGCTTGGGAACACTTGATCGCATATTAAATACACCAGCCTTAAAGCCGAAATTATTGCCGAACAGTTCAGCCCTGAAACATTGCAGTTAATGACAGGGATGCAAGTCACTGATGAAGTGATGGAGCTACTGCGCAACGATCCAGCACGGTCATTTATGATCGACATCGAAACGGACTCCACTATCGCCGCTGATGAAATGGAAGAAAAGCAGCGCCGCACAGAGTTCTTGGATTCAGTTGGTGGGTTTATGGAAAAAGCGCTCCCCGTTGTTCAAGAAGTCCCTGCAATGGGCAAGATAGCCAGCGAGATGCTGTTGTTTGCTGTACGTGGATTCAGAACAGGCCGCGAGCTTGAATCTTCGTTTGAAGAACTCGCTGAAAGCATGGGCCAAGAGAAGAAAGGCCCGGATGTTGGTCAGTTAATGCAACAGGCCGAGCAGCTTCAGATGCAGAACCAAGAACTGCAAATGCAAAACCAACAACTACAGGAACAGGCTGACGCCAATCGCGTTAAGGCCGGTACAGATATACAGGTTGCTGACCGAAAACTGCAAGCGGCCAACATGGAAGCTGAAGCCAAACGCCTTGCAGACATCGAGATTGCCAAAATACAGGCGCAAGCAGACATCCAGATTGCTGCCATCAAAGAAGAGGGCGAGCTAGGCAAGGCTGCACAAGAACGCCAGTCAACGGCTGAAGAAAACGCCAACGCACGCGCAGAGATTGATAAAGAGATTGCAGATATACGTGCTAAGGCAGATGTAGAGATTGCCAATTTAATGCAGCAGTCAGAACAGGCCCGTGTTCAGCTTGAAATGGGGCCACCACAACCAGAAGTAAAACTTCCAGATGTAGTCATTAACATGCCATCCCCTAACAAAACCATCACCGTCGAGAAGAACGGCGACACCATGACCGGAAGGGTAGAAGAAGATGCTTAAAACTGTCGAGGGATTCATAAATTGATACGGCTTTATTTAACGCAATGGACTGAACCAAGCCCGAAACACGTCACTACACCTATACAGGATAGCGGACTGGATTTGCTACCCGCTAAAAACTTTACTGCCGCCGCTTATTATCCAGATGTGGATTTAGACGGTTACCCCGATACACAGTGGGTTTTAGTGGCAGTGGAAAGTGCGACAGCGATTGAATCAGATTTCACACCACTGGAGTCATTACCAAATACCGCTTTGCTAGACCCCGAAGATTTATTCAAGCAAATCAAGAACGGTCGCAGAAACAGTTATCAGAACAAGTTGAACAATGCCGGAATCATTGTGGATTTAAGTTCTGCAAGCACATTAATGGATGTTGTAACCCTAACTATTCAATCATGGAATCCAACCTTTCAAGGGTTTGGTCAGCATATTGAAGATAGAGCGAGTGAGTTTGCATAATGGCTTTTACTGACGATTTTGATGGCGAAGGAACAGACGCTAATTTAGAAGATCATACACCGTCAGGCGGCACGGCATGGTCATTAATATCTGGCGGTGCTGGTTCAGCCAAATGTACAACAGCGGGTGAGGTTGAGGGTAATTCGTCAGGTGATGCGGAATACAACTGTGACGACCAAGCAGACGCCGACCATTACGCTATTCATCGCTCCAAACTACTTGGCTCATCACTTCCTGATTCATTCGTGGCGTGTCGTTTAGCGGACACTAACAACTTTATAGGCTGGCGGTTATTTGGTAGTGGCGCGGCTGGCCGCAGACTCTCCAAGCGTGTCTCAGGGACTATCACCGACTTAATCACCTCACAAGGCGTTGATAAAGAGTGGATTAAGGTCGAGGTAGAAGGCTCTACAGCAAGACTTTATGAAGGCGGTACAGGCGCAAGCCCTTCATGGACTCAAGTTTCTACCGACCAAACATTTTCAGACGACACCACCACGACTACACAAGGCTTGATGATCTCAAACGTCTATGGTGCGGCGGGGTGGATTGATGACTTTGAAGCTGGAGTATTAGGCGGCGGCGGTGGCGCAACCGGCAAATGTAACCCATTACACGGCCCCTTGGGCGGCCCACTCTACGGAGCAATAGCATAATGCAATATTTAGGTGACTTCGCAGAAGATGCAACGGTATATATGCCGTTCAATACATTTAGCTCTGATGACCCTCAAGCATCCGTCACGATTACTAATCTGGCTGACGCTGACATTAAGGTTTATAAAGACGGAAGTGTGACGCAAATCGTGACAGACGGCGCAACGATTGCGATTGATTTTGATTCCATCACAGGCAATCACTTAATCACGATTGATACCTCTGCGCACGCCGACTATTCCGTAGGCTCTGACTACATTGTAAGAATTGAAGGCACGACAGTCGATGGCGGTACGATTAACGCGTTCATCGGAAGTTTCAGTATTGAGAACAGATTTGATAACGACACGGCCAAAGCATCCGCATTAACGACAGTCGATACTGTTGTTGACGGTATTCAAACAGACCTTAGTAACGCAACAGACGGGCTCGGGGCGATTAAGACCGCCGTAGATGCTAACGGCACTTCAATCTCTGGCCTTAATGATGTTTCAGCCGCTGATGTAAATGCTCAGTGTGATGCGGCTATTGAAACCTACGGACTCGATCATCTTATTGCTGCTGCCGTGTCAGGTACAGACATAACGGATAACTCAATCATTGCGAAGATGGTCAGCAAGTCAGCCACGGCAGACTGGGATTCATTCGATAATACCACTGATTCACTTGAGTCAATTACTGATTCAGGCGGCGGCGGCCTAACGCAGCAACAGGTGCGTGATGCGATGAAACTCGCACCCACGGCAGGCGCTCCGTCAGCGGGGTCTATTGATGAGCATGTTGACGACATACTATCAGATACCAACGAACTACAGACCGATGATATACCGACAACCCTAGCAACACTCGCAACATCATCAGCACTAGCCACGGTTGATACGAATGTAGACGCTATACTTGTAGACACAGGTACTGACATTCCCGCGACTCTGGTGACTATAGCTGGATACATTGACACTGAGATTGCAACCATCATCACGAACTTGGCGACTGTTGATGCTGTTGTCGATGGAATCCAAACAGATTTAAGCAATGGCACAGACGGTCTCGGGGCGCTCAAGACATTAATCGACACCCTGGACACAGTGGCCGATGCCATTAAAGCGAAAACAGATCAACTCGTATTCACTAAAGCGAATGAACTGGATGCTAACGTTCAATCGATCAATGGTGCGACGATTACAGGTGACGGCAACGGAACGCCGTTTGATGTTGTATGAGCCTGAGTGTTGCGGGTGTTTGGGCGGTCGATGTTTGGGATCAGACCGTATGGGCCGATGGTGTATGGCGTGAAGGCGAGCCAGTAATTACCCCGGCACTATTTAGAACAGGTCGCAATCGTGGAGCAAACAGTCATAACCGACCAGGTGTGCAGAGTCATTCCAGGGCGGGTGTCAGATAATATTCGAGGCGCAACTAAATGAGTTACACACGAACAGTCGATCCAACCGTTGAGCCTGTCACGCTCGCTGAAGCAAAGGCGCATCTAAATGTGACAGTTAGCACGGATGACACGTTGATCGGCGCATTGATTCAGGCTGCGCGGGAGCATACAGAGACATTCACTAATCGCGCCCTTGTGTCGCAGACGTGGAAGCTCTTGATGGATGACTTTCCAGAGTGGGAGTTGCGAATATCTAAGCCGCCTCTGATCTCAATTACATCCATCAAGTATTACGACATTAATAACTCACAACAAACGCTTGTTGAAAATACTGACTTTACCAAAGACAAGTTTTCACAGCCGGGGTGGGTTGTGCCAGGTATTGATGGCTGGCCTTCTGTGTATTCAGACGGGATCAATGCGGTAGAAATTATATTTGTGGCGGGTTATGAGGATTCAAGCGCCTCACCCGTTGACCTTGCGGATAAGATACCGCAAGCGATCAAAACCGCAATCCTATTGCTTGTTGGTCACTTATACGAACACCGGGAATCTGTTTCTGATTTTCAGGTGCATACCGTGCCGATGGGATATGAGGCGCTGCTTTACTCATACAGGATTTTGAACCTATGAGGGGTGGCAAACTTCGTCATCAGATTGTGATCCAGCAAACAACTGAATCACGCAATGCAGTTGGCGAGGTTGATGATACATGGTCAACCTTTGCGACAGTACGCGCATCGGTTGAGCCATTACAGGGGCGTGAGTCATTCGTACTCAGCCAGAGCCTTGCAGAGATGACCATCCGGTTCAGGATACGATACCTGGACGGGGTTACGCCGAAGATGCGCATCTCATACGATTCACGGTTATTTGATATTGAGTCTGTTGTCCACGTTAATGAGCGGGGCAGGGAAATGCACTTGTTAAGCCGTGAGGTTTTGTGATGCCAGAAGGTATAGAGGTTCAAGGCATGAAAGAGCTTCAAAAAATCTTAAAGAAGCTTGATGATAAGGTTCAAACGAAAGTCATTAAATCTGCATTGCGTGCCAGCGGCAGAGAGGTGATTAAGTCAGCGCGGAGAAAACTACCTAGCGAATACGGCACTTTAAAACGCAGTTTGGCAACCAAGATACTTAAGCCAACAGGCGGCGGGGTTGGGTTGTTGGTGGGCGCACGGACTACCACCATCACAAAATCAGGAAATAGGAAGCGCCCCAAATATGATGGTTTCTATGCAACGATGGTTGAGCTAGGCACGCTTGGCAGTAGAACAGAGAAGCTTTCAGCTTCCACGAAAAGAAAAAAACAATGGACGCGAAAAGGGACTGATGCAGTTTACAACCGTAGAGGAACGCCACGGGGATTAAGGCCGCGCCCATTTTTAAGACCCGCATTCAGAGATAGCAAAACTAAGATCATCGATGCCTTTGTGACCCAGGTGAACAAGGCGGTTGACAAAGAGTTATCAAAGGCCAAAAAATAATGTCAATCCAATCTGATTTATACACGCATCTATCAACTGATGCGGGATTGCTCACGCTTGTATCAACCCGGCTTTACCCTGTCAAAGTGCCACAGTCGCCAACCTACCCGCTTGTGAGCTATCTAGCAATATCAGGGCAGTCAATGAACTCGCTTGGCGGAACGGGTGCGCTGCGAAACAGCCTGTATCAATTTGACGTGTATGCCAAGACATACAGCGAAGCGATAAGCATAGCCGATGCCCTTGAAACCGCGATGGCATCAGCGTCTTTTAAAACACTATTACAGTCACGCATTGATGCTGACTTTGATGACACGCCTGACGTGTACAGAATAATTCTAGATTTTTCTATCTGGCACTTGTAGCCAAAACCGCGCCGTGAGGTGCTAATTAAACCAAAGCCGTGAGGCTTTAAATTCCTGTTAATGGAGAAAACTCATGTCAAGTAACTCACTTGAATCACAGGGTATGCTGTTTCAAATTGGTGACGCTGCAAGCCCGGAAGTATTTACATCAATAGCAGAAGTCACAAGTATCAGCGGCCCAGGCGGTTCAGCGGCGGTTATTGATACGACTGACCTTAATTCAACAGCCAAAGAGAAGCGTATGGGGTTGTCTGATGAGGGCCAAGTGACGCTGGATATTATGTATATCCCTGCCAACACACAACATGCCTTGTTGCGCACTCGTCGCGCCAGCCGTGTGCTGACAAACTTCAAGATTATATTCACTGATAGCCCCGCGACTACTTGGAGCTTTTCTGGTTACGTGCTTGGCTTCACTGTCAACAATGCCGTTGATGCCACAACTAACGCCAGTGTCACAATTGAAGTCTCAGGCAGCATTACTGAATCATGAGTTTAATTCAACAGATTCAGCAAGCCAATGACCTTAAGAAGAAGCAGGTCGATGTTCCTGAGTGGGGCGTAAAAATCACCCTCCAAGAGATGACGGGTTTCCAGCGTGCAGAGTTTGAGCAGGAAGTATCCAAGCTTACTGACTCAGGCGATTCCAAGGATACCGTCAGGATGATGGCGCTGGTTATTGTGTGTAGCGCTGTCAGCGATGACGGTTCACCCGCATTTACTCACAATGACATCGATGTTCTTGCCGGTAAAAGCCTGTCTGTAATTACCGCGTTATCCCAGGAGGCGATGAAACTTGCCTCTATGACTGAGGATGACATTGAGGAGTTGCAGGGAAACTAAAAGCCCGACCAGAGCGGCGGTTTTATTTCCGCCTTGCTCTGGCTCTTGGCATGACGGTTCGAGAGTTGCTGTCAAGAGTAAGCGCATCCGAGATAGCAGAATGGATGGCTTATGACTCTCTTGATCCAATAGGCCGGGAGAGGGGCGATCTTCAAGCAGGCGTAATAGCAAGCACCATTGCAAATACTATGGGCGGCGGAAGAAAGGACGGGCAACCACATAAGCCCGTTGACTTCATGCCATACGTTGACAGACCTAAGCCGGAAATAGTCAAAAAGTTTAGGGCGAGCATGGTTCACCTAGTCGAAAAGGCAGAATAATGGCAACACTCGCAGCAATTACAGTCGCTATCCGGGCGAACGCAACAAAGTTCACATCAGCGATCAAAAAATCACAACGCCAACTGAAAAAGTTTGCCAAATCCACAAAGAAAGCATCCAAGGTGGTCGGCGATCTGTTCAAGAAAGTAGCAACCACGTCTCTGATCGGTGGCGGTATTTTTGTCCTACTATCAAAACAATCTCTCGCTGCTGTTGACAACATAGGGAAGCTATCAACCAGGCTTGGTATATCGACACGAGCATTATCAGAATACAGACTGGTCGCGGATAAATCGGGCCTTTCTTTCCAGACGTTAGCGCTTATATTTCAGCGTAGTACACGGAGAATATCTGAAGCTGCGGCCGGTATTGGTGAGGCAAGAACTACGCTTGAGGCATTGGGCCTTGATGCGCAGGCGCTGAACAGGTTGTCTCCAGATCGTCAGCTTGAAGCAATCGCCGATGCAATGTTGAAAACAGGTAACTCAGCAGACCGTTTGAGACAGTCTGTTAAGCTGTTTGACACAGAGGGTGCGGGGTTTTTGCAGTTTGCAAAGAATGGCTCTGCAGGGATTAGAGCATTACGAAGTGAGGCGCGGCAGCTTGGTTTATCACTATCCAGCGATGCAGTGCGTGGCGTAGAGCGTGCAAGTAATGCTTTCTCAGAGCTTGGCTCATTGTTCACCGGGCTGAGAGATCAAACAATATCGAGCCTTGCGGGTAGCTTCGAGTTTCTTACTGATAAGATTAAGAACTCAGTGCTTGAGGCGTCGAAATCTCAAGGTGGTGTTGAGAAACTTGGTCAGGCTATTGCCAAGAGCATTCTTACAACATTCAGATCTCTGATAAATGGCGTTCTCAAGGCTAGCCAAGTCCTCGATTCGATATTGGTGAAGGTCGGGCTATCTCAGGAAGCATCTGCAGATAAGCTTGAGCAGAGCATTAAGGGATATTCAGACAGAATTAATAGGCTGCGAGGGGTAATCCGTTCGGCGCTGGTTGACCCAAATTCTCTTGATCCCAGTAATCAGATTATCAACGCACTGGATAGCGATAGATTTATCAGGGCGCAAGAGAAAGAGATTGACAGCCTTGTTTCAAGAATGCAGGAAGCGAAAACGGCGCTTGAAGCTATCAGTTCGGCTGGCGCAGGCAATGAATCCATACCAGCTCTTGAATCATTGTCTACCACTCTCGGTGAGATGATCGATAACATCGGTAAGTCATCCGGTGCAACGGAAAAACTAAAATCTTCATTGGGCGGGGTGAGCCTACAGTTAAATGCCACGTCAGAGGAAATCAAAGAATTTAACAATTTACAGTCTGAAGGTAAGTCTCTTACAGAATCACTGCGTACACCTCTAGAAATATACGACGACCAATTATTTAGGATTCATGATCTATATCAAAGTCTTGCCATCGATCTTGAAACTTACAACAGAGCTATCGAGGCCAATAAGAATGAGCTTGATGATGCCCTTAATCCTGACAAGACAAAAGATGCGACAGACGCAGCCAAAGAGCTTGGCCTGACCTTCTCCAGCGCATTTGAGGAAGCGATCACAGGCGGCAAAAATCTGTCAGAAGTTCTCAAAGGTCTTATTCTTGATATAAACAAGATATTCTTTAGAAAGACCGTCACAGAGCCAATTGCCACAAGCATCAGCGACTTTGCCAAAGGGTTTAATATTCTCGATTTCTTACCGTTTGGCGGAGGCAGGGAAACGGGCGGGCCTGTATTTGGCGGTCAAGCCTACCTGGTAGGTGAGCGCGGTCCTGAATTGTTTACCCCATCCTCATCAGGATCAATCACGCCAAACAACCAACTCAATTCAACAATTAATCAAACCTTCAACATCAGCGGCCCGGTTGATCGCCGAAGCATGGATCAAATCCAGGCGGCGGCGGCATCAGGTGCGCAGCGTGCCATGAGGCGTAACACATGAGTTTCAATGAGTCTCGCATAAGTGATGGTATAGCCTATGGCTCAACTGGTGGGCCTCGATACAAAACGGTCATCATCACCCTGGATAGCGGCTATCAAACCAGGGACAGCAAGTGGTCATATCCCTTGTATGCCTACAACGTTGGGTATGGAGTTAAAACCCTGGCTGATATGTATGAGCTTCAAGAGCTTTTTCATGCCTCAAAGGGCTCTGCAAACGGGTTCCGGTTCAAAGACTTTGCAGACTTCAAATCATGTGCAGTGGATCAGACGCTATCATTCAATGATCAATCCATCGGAACGGGTGACGGAGCAACAACCGCGTTTCAACTCTCCAAGACATACACGTTCGGTGCGGTATCACAGTCGCGCATCATATCTAAACCCGTATCAGGAACAACGGTAATTGCCATTGATGGTGTTGAACAAACTTCAGGGTGGACAATCGACACGACAACGGGAATTGTGACGTTTACAACTGCCCCCCTGTCTGCAGAAGTGATCACGGCGGGGTTTGAGTTTGATGTTCCTGTTCACTTTTCATCTGATGAATGGTCTTGGTCATGGGAAAACTTTGAAAGCTTGAGTGCTAATGTCGGTTTGATGGAAGTTCGCTTGTGAAAACGATCCCCGCAGCCCTGCAAACGCATCTTGATAGCAGGTCAACAACACTCGCGGCCATGTGGATCGTCACGGCAACGAATGGCACGGTTAAGCGCTTTACTGATCATGATATTGACATCACTTATAGTGGCGATGTTTATTCAAGCGTATCAGGTTACGTCCCTTCCAATATCCGATCAACCGATACCACGTCAGTTGATAACCTCGATATAAAAGGTTTGCTGTCATCCATCGGGATCACCCGCGATGATTTGCAGGGCGGCGTTTATGATAATGCGGCGGTTCGTCTTTTCTCGATCAATTATGAATCCCCGTCAGATGGCGAGATAAAGCATAAAATCGGGAACCTTGGCGAAGTCAAAACCGCTGACGATTTTGTTGCGGAGTTTCGATCACTAAGCCAAGCCTTACAGCAGGTCATTGGCTCTCAGTATTCCCCTGATTGTCGTTATGACCTGGGCGATGGTTTGTGCCTGGTGAATCTACCAGGCCAGGTTGCGCCATCAGCACATGAATACTGGAGAATATACGAGTCAGCAAACGGTGTATGCAAGATACGAGAAATAGAGATGGCGCTTGTTGCGGCTGGTGCTGATCAATGCACGGGCGGGACGGCGACAGCCAGTAGTGATAACGGGTTTGATGTGGCGGCCAATGCCTTTGATGACACGTCTAACTCTTGGGAAAGCGCAGGAAGCACCGGGCCGCATTGGATTGAATACCAATTTACATCGGCTCAAACGATACTGGAGATCAGGTTGGTGGCGGGATCTACCCCCTCACAGATGCCGTCAACCTTCGATATTCAATACTCTGATAACGGATCTGATTGGACGACAACGATCACATATTCGGGTAACTCTTGGTCAACCAATGGCGAGTCACAATCATTTTTGGCGCAACTTCCAGAAGAAACCGATTACACCCGATCAGGAACACTCACGGCCGCGACAGATAATGCAAATTTTGCCGACTCATCTTTGACTGATGGTGATGGTTATTTTAATTATGGCGTTATCACGTTCACATCGGGAAACAATAACGGGCTTTCTAAAGAGATAAAAAATCACATTAGCGCTGGTGGGGTGATAGAGCTATTCGAGCCGATGCCTTTTACTGTTCAAATTGGAGACGACTACGACATTGTAGCGGGGTGCGACAAGCTTTTATCTACCTGTAAAACAAGGTTTGACAATGTTGTTAATTTTGGCGGAGAGCCTCATGTGCCGGGGCTAAATACTGTAAATCGATTTGGTGGTCAGTAATGGATGGTATGCGAGTTGTTGAGAGCGCGAGGGCTTGGTTGGGTGTTCCTTACCATCATCAAGGCAGGTCAAAGACAGGTGTTGACTGTATTGGGTTGCTGATCAAGGTTGCGCACGATCTTAATTTATCGGATTACGACTACACCGCATACAAAGAAACACCGGACGGTAAAACATTGATGCTTGAGGCATCCAGGATGCTGTCAAGAATACCGGCCAGCAAGGCAATTCCGGGTGATTTGTACGTTATGCGGTTCAGGCAAGACCCTCAACACTTTGCAATCAAAACAGACACCGGGATTATTCATGCATTGCGTGGATCTGGAAAAGTCATTGAAACCGGGATCGGGGAAAAATGGAAAAGCAGGATTGTTGCAGCGTTTAGATTTAAAGGTGTGAATAATGGCTGAACTAACAGCAGGCAAGGTTTTTGGTTTCTTTGCTAGAACCGCGTTTAGTTACCTCATAAGTTCGCTATTCGCCCCAAAGCAACCAGACCAGGAAGGTCCGCGTCTTGATGACCTTCAGGTTCAAGCGTCATCATACGGAAACGGCATCCCGGTCATATATGGAACCATGCAGCTTGCGGGTAATATCGTTTGGCTCAAAGGCAACCAGATTGATGAAACACGCCACAAGTCATCATCGGGAGGCAAAGGCGGTGGCGGTGGAGCCACCACAACAACCTATAGTTATTCTGCAACCTTTGCGGTCATGTTTGGCGAAGGTGAGATCGTAGGTATACGGAAAATTCTAGGTGACAGCGTTACGATCTACGACATAAGCGACACGGCCAACGGTGCAACATTATCCGCAAGTAATGAGGCTGCTAAATCAATAACGATATACAGCGGATCGTCAGATCAGCTACCCGATCCAATTATTGAAGCGGAAAAAGGCACTGATACACCAGCTTACAGAAACAGATTTTATATTGTTTTTGAGGACTTGCAGCTTGAAAAGTTCGGCAACCGGATTCCTAACCTACGTGCAGAAGTAATCGCAGCAGGTTCGGAAACATTAAGCTCTCAGCTATATAACACTGGCTCACATGATGTGAACTATGAGGATATGGCATTTGTTGGAAACGATAACGGTGTTTTGAGGCTTTGGGACCGCATACCCTCAACGCTTGGGGGTGAACAAGGTAAAATCCACTTGATCGATCCTAGTGGTAATTATCTAGGGTTTGAGACAGCGCCTCCTCTTATCGTGCAAGCCTTTAGTCAAGACTCTTACCCGCTTGATCGGACGGGCTATGGCGTTGTTGGGAGTCTTGGAAATGGACTAGCCACAACATCTATTTATTATAAATCACAGGGCAGTCTGCCTGCACCAGCCGGATCTGCAGAATTGAATCAGTCAACATCACTGCCTGTTGCTGGCTTAGAAGATTTACACAACCTCTGCTTTAAGCTTGAGCAGGACAGATATATTTTAGGTGTGGCGATCAGCGCGGACCGTGAGCGAATGATTGTTGTCCAGGGTGACGCGGGTGGCGCTTATTTTACAGATCATGTTGATGGGTTTTATACCGTATTTGATGCAGGCGGGGATGTCATTGAGACAGGCGTGGCTGATCTTGCATCTGCAAACGAAGGGGTGGGGGTTGACTATGCCTCATTTGGTTTTGGTAATTCTGAGGGGGTAATCACGGGCATGTATTGCGCGGCCATGATGGAAAACGATTACAGGCATGTATGGTCATACTATGCGGCAGGGAGTGATACAGCGCATGTGTGGGAGATTCAAGATGGCGTTATGTCGCTTGAGCAGGAAATTTCATCAACCATATCTGATAAACCCTTTCAGGCTGGCAGCTTATATGCCAATGATGGTGTCATGGTGTTTGCCAACGAGGAGGCTTCAGGCGGTGGTGGCGTTGTTGGTGCGTTTTACCGCTTAGAGCGATACGGGGAAACTGGCAGCACATTATCATCGGTTGTTGCTGATATATGTGACCGGGCTGGTTTAAGTGCGTCAGAATATGATGTCACCGCCTTAACTGACAGCCTGGATGGCTATGCTATCACTAGGCCGATTTCAGCGCGTAGCGCATTACAAGAATTGCAGTCTGCCTATGTATTTGATGCTGTTGAATCAGATGATGTCCTTAAATTTGTCAAGCGCGGCGGTTCAAGTGTAGCGACTATTGCCGAGTCTGATCTTGGTGCGTCATCAGGTGAGTCTGTGCCGGTCATGGAAATACAGAGAGCGCAAGAATCAGAATTACCTATAGAGGTTAATGTTCAATATATCAGCCCTGAGCTTGAATATCAGCCAGGAAACCAGCGATCAAGGCGTGTTGCTGTTAGCAGTGTACAAAATTTGTCGATCAGCCTTGCCGTATCCATGAGTGATAACAAAGCCAAGCAGCTTGCAGAAATTATACATTATGGGGCATGGGCGGAGCGCGAGCAGTTTAGTTTTAACTTGCCGCCTGAATACGCATACCTTGAGCCTACGGATATAGTCACCGTTACGGCCAATGATAGAACAGACAAGATCAGAATCACGTCAATAGATGCCGCCCCCGGAGGAGTCATATCAGTTGTTGGCGTTTCTGATCGTGCTGAGGTTTATTCATCATCCGCATCAGGTGCGGCGGGGGCATTCCCTGGTTCCGAAATATCATTAATTGGGCCGACCAGGTTTGTTCCTCTAGATTTGCCAATGCTGACAACAACGCAAGATCAAGAAGCGTTTTATTTTGCCGTCAGCGGGTACTTGTCAGGGTGGAATGGCGCGGCGATCCTGAAATCAATTGACGGGGGCTCTAGCTATGCCAACCTCACATCCTCACCAACTGGCGCAACTATCGGGGTATGCACCGACTCATTGGGCGATGCTCGCCCCAATCTTTGGGATAGGGCCAATACTGTCAACGTCCGTATATATGGCAGCAACACTTTATCTAGCGATACAGAGGCTAATGTATTGGACGGCGCGAACATTGCCGCCATAGGTCTTGATGGTGCATATGAGATTATCCAATGGACCACAGCGACATTAGAGGCTGACGGAAGCTATACGCTGTCAGGTTTACTCAGGGCAAGATTTGGCACTGAAAATCACACGGGCAGTCATGTTGCTGGCGATAGCTTTGTCGTTTTGGAAAGCGGAACAATTGGAAATGTCACAAGCGATCTTAATGTTGAAAGGCATTATAAGGCTGTGTCATTCGGCAATTACAGCGATGATTCTATTGCGCATGTGTTCACGAATAACGGTGTCAGGTTAAAACCGTATGCGCCGTATTTACTCAAGGCGGTGCGTAACGCAGCCGGGGATATTACGTTTACTTGGCAGCGCCGATCACGCAGGCGACCATCTCAGCCCTTTTGGGATATTGATCTTGACGAATCCTCAGAAAGTTATGAGCTGGATATTATGAGCGGTTCCCCTGAGTCAGCGGTTCGTACACTCACAGCGACAAGCGAAACAGTGACATATACGGCTGCACAGCAAGTCACAGATTTTGGATCAACACAATCATCCGTCAATATTGAGCTTTACCAGCTATCGGCCAGTGTCGGGCGCGGTGAGGTATTGGAGCAAGCAGCATGACCACAGATGTTTTAGACCTGCCCGAGTTATCAACCAACCCCTCACAGCCTGATGTGACGGTCAATCAGATGCTCGCTGAGATAGAAGCAAAGACGGTCAGGGTTATATCTAGCACGACCACGGCAGAACCAGGATCACCTAGTGAGGGCGACACCTACATCATACCGGGCAGCGCGACAGGAACAGATTGGGCGACTTATACCCAAGATGATATAGCGCATTATTACAACGGAGTATGGACGAACTACACACCTAATGAGGGGTGGATCGTCTATGTCAATGATGCAGATGTGATTGCCAAGTTTAATGGCACGGATTGGGTTGGCACGATTGTTGAGGACGTGAACAATAATGTCACAGTTGGTGAGGCATCACTTGCCACAACTGCAACAGATGGATTTCTGTACATCCCATCCTGTGCAGGCACGCCAACCGGCACACCTACCACAAAGACAGGCTTTGCACCGCTTGTCATTGATTCAACAAACAACAAGCTCTATGCCTACATCGGCGGTGCTTGGCAGGTTATGAACTAAGCGAGGAGCCAGGTAAATGTCTGATCAAGCTGACACACAAGAAGAAATAAAAAAACTTCGTGCCGAGTTTAACGAGTTTCGCACTGAGATGAATGAGTTACTGGATATATTCAGAGCATCCAAAGGCTTTATCAAAGTGGCGGGGCGCATCGGGCAACTTATTAAATGGGCGGCGGGTTTAGGGATCAGTGTCGGGGCACTTTGGTACTTCCTGAAAACAGGGCATTGGCCGGAGCATTAGCATGGATAAAGAATTAATCCTTGATCTGCTAAAGCGTCATGAGGGTTTAAGGCTGAAGCCTTATTTATGCAGCGCGGGTAAATTAACCATCGGATATGGGCACAACCTGGATAACCCAATTTCTGAAGAAGTTGCGGAGGCTATTCTTATGACTGATATGGCTATCGCGATCCAAGAATGCATCTATCTCGAATACTGGCCCCATCTTTCAGAAGTTCGTCAGGCTGTGATCGTTGATATGGTTTTTAATCTAGGGATGTCCAGATTCAAGAAATTCAAAAAGATGAGAGCAGCAATCATGAAGCGTGATTTTAAAACCGCCTCACAGGAGATGCTTGATTCAAAGTGGGCAAGGCAAGTCGGCGGCAGGGCTATACGATTATCAAAGATGATGGAAACGAATAAAGCTTCATAGGTGAACAACATGAGATTAATTCTGATGGCCGCTATTGCGGCTTTTTTTATGTCTGGGTGTGCGGTTCTTGGTGAGGCGTTTGATTACCTGGGGATGAAGCGCGGCCAATTTGCAAAAGCAGAATTTGCCGATGCCATAGACCGGGCGTGTTCCGCAAATATGGATGAGGTGATTTCTAAGTATGGCAATGACGCTGATGATTGGAAGGCGTTTCTCAGAACGTGCCGGTATGGACAGGGCGACAAAGACCTTCCAAGCAACGTAGAAAGATGAAATATCGCGGGGGGTATAAGTATCAGCTTGCTGCATCGGTCAAAGTACAAATCCCTGTCTATCCCTCAGAGGACATTGATGCCAAGTTTATAAAGCTCAGTCGCGGCGGCGTGATGACTATCCTTATAGGGTACGCATGGGATGGCCCAAGTGGGCCGACCTTCGACACGGCAAACTTCATGCGCGGATCATTGGTGCATGACGCGCTTTATGAGTTGATGAGAAAACAATTGCTTTCTATCAAGTGGCGCAAACCTGCAGACAGAATACTACAGCGCATTTGTATTGAGGATGGAATGACGCGAGCACGCGCTTGGTGGGTGTACACGGGTCTGCAGATTGCAGGCGGTGAAGCGGCTCTGCCCGGAAATAAAAAACCGATATTGGAGGCTCCATGAAGAAACTCATATTGTTGTTAATGCTTTTCTCTACCCATTGTTTTGGTAAAGCAACGCTTGTCACATCATGCGGTATGCCTGTGCTGTTTAGTTTTGAGTATAACGATGAGCATTATGAGATCGAGCCTTATGAGATGACAGGAGAAATATTAATGATGTGGAAAGAGGCGGTACAACAGGGTGAGGTCAGGTTAATTGAAGCTCAACATCTATACCCTTATATCTGTCCTGCATCAGCTTAGTCAGAACCTTGATCGGTTTGATTGCTTTGCATACGGCTTGGCGTTTGGTTTCTTTGTCGGGGTGATGATATGAAAAAGAAACTTGTTGAGGTCACTTGGCAGGACATCGAGTGTCAGCCAGGGTGGCAAGATGATGACAGCAAACCCCTCCCCATTCTCAAATCATACGGGTTACTTATCCGTAAAGGCAATCCGCTAAAAATAGCCTCAACTTACGATAAAG
>Ga0316207_10001522_pt1 | contig 28015 bp, 20 predicted proteins | sample 6weekpyrite_MG_FD_204943 | JGI IMG/M metagenome (GOLD analysis project Ga0316207, IMG submission 204943) | Microbial mat bacterial communities from mineral coupon in-situ incubated in ocean water Damariscotta River, Maine, United States -... | ecosystem: Environmental > Aquatic > Marine >...
GCTCAGCTGGTTAGAGCACAACACTCATAATGTTGGGGTCCCTAGTTCGAATCTAGGTGTAGCCACCATCTATTAAAGGGCCTGGAGCATATCCAGGCCTTTTTCGTTTTTGTTCTTTTTAAATTTAAGGGCAGGATTCGGTAAAGATATTAATTTACGGATATCTTCGGGGTACTGCTTAATAGGGGCTGGGGATCATTGCTGAGTTCATTATCATCTCCGGATAAAATTCGATTTGCAACGGCTTTCATATCAAGCACTAATAGCATTTGATTGCGTTCGCTTCCTTGCTCAGGTTCAACAATATACTGCGTTAGTGATGATGCGGAATGAAGCATTTTTTCACATTTAATCAAAGATCGACTTGGTATTTCAGGGCTGCCAACAACCCGGTCTACGACCAGACCGATAAGTGTTTCGTTACCATTGCTATCATTTATCCGGGTAACAATAATACAATCGCGAGTTTTATCATATTTTTTGTCATCACCTAATTCTGCCCTGAGTGAAACTACCGAAATATTTTTTCGCAAGAATGAAATAATTCCCAGGCAACTTTTGTCAGAACCCGGCATTGGGGTAATTTCCTGGTTGTTTACAGAACAGACGATGGCGTTTGATTCCAGTGCATACAAGCGATTGCCGACAGCAAAGGTAGAGAGTTCAGCAACTTCTTCATTGCCCTGACAACGTGGATACTTAAAATCAAGATATTGGACATTATTCCTATAGGCACTTAGGTCATCCATCACGTCACCTATTTCAAGGAACACAAGTGAAACAATATCGTTATGGTAATTATCCGTTACTTTGTATTCCCGGTAACCACCACTTTTACGTGCGCCTACAACAAAGTATTTCCCATTGAGTGCAATGATGTCTGAGTAGCCCCTGTCATTTTCAATGTGGAAAAATTTATCATCAACTGCCAGTCGAGTTCCGACAGGTAAATCATCCGTCGTTGAAGAAATGATATTTTTATTAATATCACAAAATATACTAAAACAGCCGGAGATCGTCTCACCTTTTTCATTTTTAGGTAAAGCATCTAACAGCATTTGATTAAACTGTGGTTCTGAATCAAACACAATACCAATGCCGCCGTTAACTTTGCCGGTCTCCCGGTCGGTAATTGATGCGCCGTAGATATAGGTATGCTTGTTATTATACAGAGGAGTTGGCATAAAAGGACTAACACTGTAATGCTGTGAGTTATGTATATCTAAAGTGGATGCAACCCAACTTTCAGATAATTTTGTACCGATAAGATGTTTTTCCTCGGGGTTAGAAACGGCCTGTATCGTACCTGAGGCATCGTAAACAAACAGGTTAGTATAAACTGTGTACAGGTTGTTAATATAACTAAGAATACCGGACATTGTTTCACTATCAGTTTCTGATATAGCTTGCTTAGCTAATATATCTCGAAAGCGCGATGTTAAGGCCCACCAACGACAATCATTGGCTCGTTCGTATAAATTACGATCCATAATATCGACAGCAAGCAGCGAATGGAATTCTGCATCATCAAGAAAAGAAGAGATGACAGTCTGATTAAGGTTAGATATAGAATCTTCAAAAACTTTTTTTGTTTTCCCACCCGTGTTTGAAATTTCATTTAATAATGTTTTTGAAAAAGAATTGTCACCTGATTTTGTATTTGCAATCTGGACATTACCATTCCAGACAGTTACATCAAGTTCTCTTTGAATGCGATCTGCCTGATGAGGAATATCTATTAAGTCATCGGAAAATAACGTAGAGGCTAAAACAACCTTATGCATGGTTTCTCCATCAATACGTGGAGATGAGGAATTACCTGTTTGCTTAAAGGCTGAATCAAGAGCTATCATGACATGCCCATGCCACCCCAGCCCCTTGAAGCCTTCATAGCCTTGAGTTCCACAGGTCTTGGCCAGGTATTCTCTGCCGGCAAAGCGAATCAGTTTGTAATCTGTATCAAGAACTTTAGGTAGTGTTGCTCCGATGGGGATATGATATGGGTCGCTGGATGAAATAACGACACCATCATGATCCAGTAAAGTGATTTCCATCCAGTCATTTTCTTCAATTAGATTACTGAAAATTCCGGACATTTCATTTTCAAAACGAAAGATCAGGCACAGTACTCCAAGTACTTCAGAGTCTGGCTCATTTGTTTCGGTGATTCTATAGGCATAAATCAGTGATTTTTCATGATCTTCTTGTAAATCAGAGTGTCGATAGCATTCAATATAATCACTGTTTGTGGTAATGGCTTCTTCAATCAGAGGATCATTTGAGATGGTGATATTATTATCATTATCAAGTTGGGCAAGCACATTCCCAGAGGTATTGAGCAATACAATATTACTATAAACAGAATACTTCTCGACATATTCACGGAACCGATCAATTAATTGAGTTTTCTTTTGCTTTCTTGTTTGTCGGCCATCATCATCATTCGAGAGTTTAGGTATTTCTTTAATGTATGAACGAATGTCATCGTCAGTTGCAAGGAAGCCAATATCAGCCGTTCGTTCAAAAAGATTACGTATAACAATATCAACGGCAACCTGAGCTTTTGCTTCCATTTCGGAAGTGAGTTTTAAAAGTGTTTCATGCCCTAGCCTTTCTAGTAAACGATCAGTTAAAGCCTGAAAGCCTTCCTGTGTTTCTGTCATATCCATTCCGATGTTAGACATCTGTCCAAGAAGAGTTAGCAAGTTCCATCTTTCAGACAGACTATTGAGTGAATTACGATATTCATCTACTTCAGGCATATGATGAATAAAATCTGATATGTCCATAATGGTTTATGATCCTTTAAATATAATGGGTATAAATTGCATAGTCTTGAAGATTTTTTTCTTATGTGGTTAGCGACAAGAAAATTAATATGTTTAGAATTAATAGGGTTTTATTTTTTGATTATTTTTTATTCAACTTGTTTTTAAATTTGCGCTATAAAAGTGCGAAAATACCTGAATATAAACTTATACTATAAATTTTAACGGTTTTAATCGTAATAGGCATACACTAATGCTTTCGTTATTTGCGTATTTGATTTATATGAATTAAAAATGTTGCTTTTGTGACAATTCAAAAGATTTACTTAAGCAATAAAAATCTTATCTCTCAGAGTTATGTCAATTTTATTTGCTTGTAGAGACAGTAAATATTGTAATAATGTTAAAACAGAATGAATTAGTTTGCTTTTATATGTTAAAAAAAGATAATTTTTTTGTTAGACCGAGGATAGAAAATATAATGATTTTACTATTAAAATAATCCCTGGACAGGGATTATTAATTATCATTGGTTAAGCCGTTAATTATGAAATATACAAGGCATCTTAATCTGCTGCTGATTTTAATTTTTACAAGGTAAACTCTATCCCGATTGATCATATTAAACCCTGGTATCTGGCTCTGGTTATGAGTGCTGATCTCTGAACCTGGTTATAAATTATAGTCAAAATTTTCAGTCTCGAATTCTTATCACAATACAACGTAGCTACTATATATCACAAAAAAGCTCAGGTGTTTTATCTGACGTTTTTTGTGGAATGTGATAAATTGTTAATTCATATTATGATCATGTTACAAGAGATTAAAAGATTACAAGCCTGGTTTCAAATTTGTTGAATAGCAAAACCAAAGAATACAGTGTGCTTGTTATTAGATTCAGTACGTTTATTATTTTGGCTTGTTACTTATACCTGCTGGGAACAAACTTTGATATTTATACCATTCAGGCAAAAATAATTTTATTTCTGGTTGTCGGTTTAATTTTGCTAATTATGTTAAACATAATTCTGTTGATAACCTATTATATGAAGAATAACGAGTAATGCATTCACTGGATTCTGAACTGGACAATTTAGTATCACAACTAGTTGCGAAGAAAAATCGACAATGCTTCCGAACAGTATACGTATTAGCGGGTGAAATAAGTTGGCAAAAAAAAATACTAAACAGGGCAATAGAAAATGATAATGAGCGACTGTTGCTTGTTACAGATCATGAAGACTTTACTCACCGTTATTCACATATTGCGACTAATAAAGTTAAGCTATTACTGGGGAGTGAAAAAGAGCTTATTATATTTGATGTAAATAATAAGCTTGATGCTGATGCACTGGCTGCGGTAAGTGGTACGATAGTCGGCGGCGGGGTGTTAATTCTTCTAATGTCAGCACGAGAAAAGTGGGCTTCGGTATATTCCACAGCTTTTGAACAACGATTCGTTGAAAGTATTATTAGCAATGAAGCTATTCATATTATTAGTGAAAAAATGAAGGTCGTAAGCCGGGATAAAATTGCAGATGCCAATATTACTCCGGTCATAAAAGAACAACAGAATTTCGCAGCAACAAAGAATGATTCGAACAGATACATCACCAATGATCAGCAAATAGCCGCCAATACAATTTATAAGCAAATAACTGAGAAGAATAACCTGCCAGTTGTTTTAATATCAGACCGAGGTCGGGGCAAGTCTGCGACGTTAGGTTTCGTTGCCGCTGATTTGCTGGAAGAGGGTATAAGCAATATCGTAATTACTGCTCCGAGTCTGAATACAACTAATATAATTTTCAAGCATATCCAAGAGAGTCAACCGGGTTTTGTCGTAAAGCGGGGTCAGGCCTTTTCTGAAAAAGCTAAAAATAAAAAAATAACATTCCATGCGCCTGACGATCTCATTGTTAATAATATTTCAGCAGATGTATTATTTGTAGATGAGGCGGCCTCAATCCCTGTCTCTGTTTTAATATCATTATTAGACAAGTATCCACTCTGTGTATTTGCTACAACAGTACACGGTTATGAGGGTACTGGCAGAGGATTTACAGTAAAATTTTTTCAATATTTAGATAAATACAAAACGGGGTGGAGTAAAATATCAATGCAAACCCCTATTCGTTGGCCAGAAAATGATCCATTAGAGCAATGGGTTTTTAAATTATTTTGTCTGGATGCAGATATATACCGGTTTCCGGACACACTCAGTTTAAATGTAAATGAAATAATATTTAAGAAACTCGATCGTATTACACTGAGCAAAGATAATGTTTTGCTCAGTGAAATCTTTTCCCTGCTTGTATTAGCGCATTACAAAACTCGTCCTGGCGACCTGCAAACAATACTAAGTAGCGATACTATTCGAGTTTATGCTGCACTATATAATAATCATGTTATTGCTGTTTCCATGGTGAGTGAGGAAGGTTGTTTTAGTAAAGAACTCTCTAATGAGGTATACAAGGGAAGCAGGAGGCTGAAGGGGCATCTTTTTGCTCAGGCTTTAACCTATCATTGTGGTATAAAACAGGCAGCTATTTTAAAATACGCCAGAATTATGCGAATTGCCGTGATTCCTGAATTACAGAATAACAGTATTGGGACGCAGTTAATTGACTATATTATTCAACAAGAAAAATATATGGACTGTGATGCAATAGGGGTAAGTTATGGAATGAACAGGCGGTTACTCGATTTTTGGAGCGGCAATAAATTCAAACTGGTAAGAATTGGTTTTAAGAGAGAAAAAACAAGTGCTGAACATGCCGCCATTATGATGCATGCTCTATCTAAGAATGGTTGTACCATAGAGGAGGAGGCAGCGGCACGATTTAATGAAAAAATTGGCCTCTGGATTAATTCCATTTTGAATGATATTGAAGATAATATTAAGCAGGCATATCACTTTGTCACGGATAGTTCGGCTGAATTAACCGAATCAGAGAAAGAAGACTTTGAATCATATTGTCGCAGCGAAAGAGATTTTGAACTGGTTATTTCAGCTGTACACAAATATGTTTTATTAAATAAGACAGTACTTGAGCGCAAAGCTTTTAATATCCAGCATAAAGTAATTTTAACTGAGAAAATTATAAATAATAAAGACTGGACTCAGGTTGTAGTGATGATGGGTCTAAAAGGAAAAAAACAAGCGCATTCAGTCTTAAGGGATGCGGTTCTGGAAATATTAAAACATAATAAAGAAAATCACTCTATTTAGTATTAATTAATTCAAGGCTGTCATTAAAATTATAGCTTGAACAGTACATGCGTTCAAATTGATCTTGCGACAAGGGTTTGCTGAGTAAATAGCCTTGTGCTGTAGTGCAACGCATTGCTTTAACAAATGTTAACTGCTCAAGATTTTCAATTCCCTCTGCGACTATGTTTAATTTTAATCCATGTGCAAAACTGATGATGGCAGTAACGACGGATCGCTTTTCTGAACTGTCCATTAAATTAGATATAAAGCTGCGATCAATTTTTAGGGCATCAATTGGTAATCGACATATATAATTTAATGATGAATACCCCGTACCAAAATCGTCGATGGTAAGTTTAACGCCTAATTTCTTAAGATTATTCATCACCTCAATATTTTCTTCAGTATTTTCCATAAGGCAACGTTCAGTTAATTCAAGTTCTAGCAAACCTGGATTCAGGCCGGTTTCTTGCAATATTGTTTTAATATTGGAAACAAAGTTTTTTTGATTAAACTGTATAGCAGAGATATTTACAGAAACACTAATTGGTGTTTCACCTTTATCGTTCCATTCTTTAGTTAGTTGACAACTTTCATGTACAACCCAGGTTCCAACTTTAGTTATAAGACCAGTTTCTTCTAATATTGGCAGAAAGATATCAGGTGAAATTGAACCTTGAGAGGGATGTTCCCATCGCAATAAAACTTCCATGCCATTCATTTTTAGATTTGATAGTGAAATTTTAGGTTGAAAATAGAGCTGGAATTGAGAAGTTTCTATAGCAGTACTTAGATCGGATTCCAGTTCAAACCGTTGGCTACCATGCTGCAACATATCCGGAGTGTAATAATGAAAATTATTACGACCGCATGATTTAGAATAAAACATTGCAGCGTCTGATTTTTTCATCAGGCTATTTGCATCATCATCATTAAAAGGATAAACAGACAGGCCGATACTGCAGGTAATAAAAACTTCATTATTATTAATGAAGAATGATTTTGCTATACTACTAACAATACGCTGCGCAATCGTTGTTGATAATTCAATATTATGTAAGTTCTCAATTAATATTGTAAATTCATCGCCAGAAAGCCGAGATAAGGTATCACCTGTCCGGATACATTCTCTAAGTCTTTCTGCAACCTGTTTTAACAAGGTATCTCCGGCCTCGTGCCCAAGATTATCATTCACCTGCTTGAAACGATCCAGATCGAGGAACATAAGAACAACCAGTTTCTGAGTTCTGGAAGCTAATTGTAAAGAATGTTCAAGTCTGTCTGAAAATAATACGCGATTAGGAAGGCCTGTTAGCGAATCATAAAAGGCCATGTTTTTAATCTGCTCTGTTTCCTCTTCTTTTAGTTTATTAAATTCTTTAATTATTTTATCCGCATTATTAATAACAAAGTATAATATAATAAATACAATGCTTAATATTCCAAAGATAATGGCAAAAATTCTAATCTGAGTTTTTTTAGTATCAGCTATAAGGCTGGTTACGTCTTTATAAACTTCAAATACACCTTGTATTTTATCAGTTCCCTCGGTCCAGATAGGAATATAACTGGAAATCAGGTTTCGATTGGTAATAAGTTCATTTTGTGCATATATTTTATCGCGAAAGAACAGTTTGCTTATAATATTACCCTTGACCGCCTGGATGAAAGAAGGGTGACTTTTTTCAGACTTCCCAATTAGGCTGAAGTCAGTAGAGAAAATGGTATAACCATCCAGGTTATAAATTTTAATTTTAAGAATTTTTAGCCCTTTGGTTTTTTTTTGTATAAAGTCATTTAAAGCAAGGGTCTTTGGGTGTTGGCGAATTTCACTGGCAGACATTGAACCTGCCTGATTTAAAAATTGTTCAAAATTCAGTAATACAGAATTTGATAGTAATTGAGTGATTGAAAGACTGTGATGTTCTTCACTATGAATTAAATTATCGACCAATATTGAACGTACAGAAATACTTAACAAAATACTGGCTGATATCATGCTAATTAGCATGATGATTGTAAAATTACGTGCAAGATTTAGTGGTCGATGATCTTGAGTTATTTGTACATCAGAGGAGTGATTGATTGGCTTAGCTTTTTGCACTGAATACCTGAGCGAATGTAGATATATATTGTCTATTTTCGGCACTTAAGCTTGAAAACTTTAATATTGAAATAATAAAAAAGCTATTAATATCAGTATGACAGTAATATTTCAGTTGTTTTATAATCTATATCCAGTCAGCCAGTGGGCGGGGTTTGCCTAAGAAGTAGCCCTGACCGTAAGTTATGCCTATACGGCGTAATTCATCGACATCTGCCTGGGTTTCAACATATTCTGCAACTGTTTCCTGATTACGTAATTTACTGATTTCATGGGTATATCGGATCATGGCATTATCAACCGGATCAATGAGCATGTCACGGACGAAACTTCCGTCAATTTTAACAATATCAAAGGGGAGATTTTTTAAATATTCAAATGAAGACATACCGGTTCCAAAATCATCCAATGCAAAACCAATTCCATGTTGCTTGCAGTATTGAATAAATTCCTGTGCTTGTACAAGGTTGCCGATACTCGATGTTTCGGTTACTTCCAGTTCCAGGCAATGCCATGGAAAGTCAATCGTGTTGATGAGCTCCTTAACACAGGATTGAAAATCCGGGTGATTTAAAGTGCCTCCTGCAAGATTAATATGTACCGAGTGCAATTTTTCCAGATGATGAAGATGGGATTTAATTGTATTGAGATAACTTGTTAATACAAATATATCGATATCGACCATTAACTGATAACGTTCAGCTGTCGGTAAAAATTGATCCGGTGGCAGGAATTCATTATTGCTGTCCCACATCCTTAATAATATCTCATAGCTAATTTTATCTGTCTCAATTTGTAATGGTACAATATCCTGAGCATAAAGCTCAAAACGAGATGAACCATCTTTAAGCGCCTCTTTGATATAATTTGAAATCTGTATTTCGGTATTAACTAAATCTTTATTTTTTTGATTGTCTTCATGGATGTGCAGCTTGTTATGACCTTTAGATTTAGCGATATAAAAATCAACGTCAATTGTTTTAAATAGTTCAGTTAAGGTGTACTCATGTGGTTTGAAACTAACAAGGCATATTGTTGCTGAGGTCGATAATGTTTCACCATTCCAGACAAAGCGAAAGTCGCTAAATTCCTGTAGTAATTTTTCAGTTAAGGGAATCGCAGCTTCCTTGCTTGTGTTAGTCAATAGTATAAGAAAGTCGTCACCCCCTATTCGTGCAATTATTGACGATTCAGGCAGGCTGGATTTTAAATGATGAGAAACAAGTTGCAGGAGTTCATCGCCGGCCATATGTCCGACTGAATCATTGACATTCTTAAATTGATCAAGATCCAGGTTTAAAATAATATTTGAATGATTGTTGCTGTCTTTGAGTGCAGTTTCGATTTCTTTTTCAATGGCATAGCGATTTAACAAACCTGTAAGACTGTCATGGGAACTTTGAAAACGCAATACTTGAGTAGTTTTAATTATTTTTGATATCATCTGGTTGTAACCGCTAAATAGCATACCAATTTCATTTTTTGCAATAGTCTTAACCTGATTAAAAACATTGTTTTCTATATCATTAAGCTGGATTGCATTGGCAAGAGTTTCAAATGGTTTTGTGTAATACAGGCTAATTCGCCAGGCAATTATAAAGCCAATAAATACTTCGACCGGAAAAATCCACAGCAAAGTGACAAAGTTTTCTTTTCTTCGTGTATTATATTGTTCCGGATTTATAACAATAATTGATTCACCAAACGTCGTTGTATCAGCTGATATCAGCGTTTTAATAAATAACCTGCCATCGGAATCAAAATACGGGGCACCGACACGTAATTTTTCAATACGGTCATCCAGGTATTTTTTTTTACCATATAAAAAAACTGCCTGGTTATTCTGGTTGTAAACTTGCAATGCATCGACTGATTTGAAGCCTTCAATTCGAAAGCTGATGTCAGATAGAATATCTGCACGGTTGTTTAATAATGCCTTTAATAAGTCATTATTTAAAGAACGGGATAATGTCTGCGCTTGTTCAATAGAAAGTGTCTGACGTTCTTTGATATCAAGCCAGTTTATCAGACTCAAAGTTGCGATTTCGACTAAGGTTAATAGTAGTAACATCAGCAAAGTGAGCTGTGAACGAATGCTTAATTTTTGCCACATATTTTCATTAATCAGTTTAGTTTATTTTTCTATGGGAAGTGCGTGATCATTACCCCATTCACGCCAAGATGCATCATAGTTAGATACATCGTGCCCCAATTCTCTTAACACAAAATAGTTGGTTGATGATACGCGACCAATTTTACAATATATGATTACTTTTTTCCCAAGTGGGATATCAGCATAGAGTTTTTTTAATTCATCGATTGGCTTTAATGAACTGAAAGTAGATTCTGAAAGAATATTGTGCGAATAAGGCACATTAACAGCAGAAGGAATATGCCCAAAGCGTTTGGCAACCGAGGTTTCACCTTTGTAAGCCGGGGCATTACGGGCATCTATTATCAGTTTATTCCGGTTGTTGATCGCGAGCTGAGTAGTAAACTTGCTCGACAGGCGTTTATGATTTATTGAAATAACATACTGGCTCGGCTTGATCGCCCTGGGTTCCTGAGATGTAGGGTATTTTTTATTTAACCAGTAATCAAATCCATGATCGAGTACTTTTATATTTTTTAATCCATATACCTCAAACGCCCAGAATACACGTGCAGCATCTACAAGTTGGCCGCCATCATAGATAATGATCCTGGAATTTAAATCCAGACCGGCATTTTGGATATATGCCTGCATTAGATTAGGTTGAACAATTTGGCCATTAATCTTTTTATTTGAATATGTTTGTTCAACAGGAAAATTGACAGCCCCTTTAATATGGCTAATTTCAAAGTCGTTTTTGAGCCGTACATCAACAATCGTAATATTTTCGTTCAGGATCTTCTTTAATTGTTCGGCCGAAATTCTTAAGGTTTCTGCATTACTGACTGACGTGAGCAGAGTGCCAGCGAGTAGAAGAAAGATAAATAACGATCGCATAACATTATTTCCCGGTTAAATATTTATAAAGGTACATTAGAGTGTGGCAGCCACGTCTGGAATAAGGTTGCAACTTATTTATGTTATATCGTTATCTTGTTAATAAACTTTAGCTTTTCAGCCGTTATTTACAGGCTGGAGGTGAAAACAGAAATAGAATCATTATGTAATTTTAATACAAGTGGATGACTAGTATTCAAGTCTGAGGGTGTCCCTGGTTAAGCCTTCCCCATACAATGCTCAGGAAAATAACCAGCAGAATGGGTATCGATGCAATATTTACTATTTCCCAGCCAAACAGGTGCTGTAGGGTGCCCGCGGAGAGCGAAGACAGGGCAACGGTCGAAAAAACTGCAAAATCATTTAAAGCCTGTGTCCTGGTACGCTCCGAGTTATGGTAGCTTTCTGCAACGAGTGTGGTGCCGCCGATAAATAGAAAATTCCAGCTAATACCAAGAAAAACAAGTGCCCACCAATAATGGGCTAATGAAGTCCCCGTTAAATTAATAACAATACAGGCTGCACCAAAAAGTACTCCTAGTAATAAAATATTGTAAATACCGAAACGCTGGATTAGTGTGCCAGTAAAAAAAGACGGGGCATACATACCAAGTACATGCCATTGTATTACAAATGAAGTTGCACCAAAGTCATGCGCATGATGGTTCATTGCTAACGGGGTTGCTGTCATAATAAATGACATCATGCCATAGCCAAACATACCGCAGATAATACCTACGATAAAGATAGGCTGTCGAATAATATCGGATAATGCTCGTGGACTTACATTGGTATCTGTTTTGTGATGCTCCTCTGTCTTAGGTATTTTAAGAAATGACAATGCAATAAGAGATAAGACGTATAAAACAATAATAGATACATAACTACCGGCAAAGGGAGCGCCAGCTATAGTCTGGTAAGTATAATTCGCCAGGTTGGGGCCAACGATTGCGGCAACAACGCCGCCTATCATTACGTAAGAAATGGCACGGCTTTTGTGTTCTTCATCAACAACATCGGCCGCAGTAAAGCGGTAGTAATTACCAAAACCATTAAAGATACCGATTAAAATACTACTGAGAACAAATAACCAGAACTGTTGGGTGATAATTGAATAGGTCGCCAAGCCACCACCACTTACGCCAAAGCTGGTGGTAAACATATAGGCAGGTTTACGACCTATTTTTTTCATGACAATTGCAGCTGGAATAGTGGTTAACATTACCGCGATAAAAAGAATTGCAAGTGGCAAGGTTGCCAACGACTTTGACGGCGCAATATTGGTTCCTACAAGAGCGATGGTGGTAATAATCAGGCTCATACTACTCATCATCATTGCCTGACTGATAGCAAGCAAGGGAACGTTTCTTTTAAACGAATTCATAAACTAACTACTTGTAAAGAAAAAATGAATTCAAATGATTATGACATTTCGAAATTTAATTAGCTATAAAGTTTGCTATCCATCGGCGCATTAATTCAGTATCGAGGCTTTGCTTTAAAGATTGTCTGGCATTTTTTCGTTGTTCCGTTGATAAATGGTTAGATTGTAATCGAATAATTAATTTTAAATACTGTTTGTTAAATTCAGGATGTCCCTGAAAGGTTAAGATATGATTACCGATAGTAAAACCGGAGTACTCGCAGAGATTTGTTGAAACGAAATTAATGGCATCTTCGGGTAGTTGTATGACCTCATCCTGATGGCTAACAAGGTTAAAAAAGAATTCGCGCACAGGTTTCATCCAGTCCATTCTATTTACAACATGAGTGGCCGTGACACCGATTTCCCAACCACGTTTATTTTTGGCTACTTTACCACCGAGGCTTTGAGCAATAATCTGGTGACCAAAGCAAATACCGATAATTTTTATTTTATTTGTATGTAGTTCCTGAACGTATTCTTGTAATTTGTGGATCCAGTCCAAATTATCATAACTGCTATATTGGCTGCCGGTAAATAGGTAGACATCGTTATCATGAATAGCGGAAGGATATTTTTTTTCAAATACATTGTAGTGATTGAATGTCATTTCCAGTTGATGTTGTTGCTGTAGAGGCGAAAGAAATTTAATAAATTGGTCACTGTAACAGCCGTAACGTTTGATGACCGCAGGGCTTAAATGGTCTGAATCAAGAATGCCAATCTTCAACATGTTACAAGTTAGCCATATAATTTTTATGCTTCAGGAAAAGCGGTATTATTACCTGACAATTATAACGAAAAAATCATTAAGGACAATAAATGACAGAAGCTCGAGCCCGGCTAAGTGGTATTATTACTTTAATGCTCAACCGCAATGTTATTCCGTGAGCCGAGTTGATGAGGAAAGCTTAATAACGAAACTATTCCTGTAATTCCTGCTCCATGTCTTCCAGGCTGGTATGACGAACATTGGTTCCTTTTACCAGGTAAATAATATATTCACAGATATTTTTTGCATGGTCGCCAATGCGTTCAATTGCTCGCGCTATCCACATTACATCGAGCATTCGGGTAATCATGCGTGGGTCTTCCATCATAAAGGTTAACGACTGACGCATTACGCCGTCATATTCCTGATCCAGAGCAAGATCTTCTTTGGCCACCCGTAAAGCGGAGTCAGTGTCAGTACGAGCAAAAGCATCCAGGGTATCGTGCATCATTCGTGCTACGTGCTCACCCAGGTTTTGTAATTCATGGTAACCATTCTTTGGACGTTCCTGTCCAGCGAGGCGCAAACCCATACGTGCAATACGTTCAGCCTGATCGCCGATCCGTTCTAAATCAGTTATAGTTTTGATAACAGCAACAACCAGACGTAAATCGGACGCTGTGGGCTGACGGCGAGCAAGAATTTGGCAACATTCTTCATCAAGTCGAACTTCTGCTGCATTGACCTTCACATCACGCTGGATAACGGTCTGCCCCAAATCAGTATCGCCATCAACAAGTGATTTAATGGCATTATTAATCTGTTGTTCGACTAAACCGCCCATTTCGAGTACACGGTTACGAATTTCTTCCAGTTCAATATTAAATTGATGTGAAATATGTTGTCCGGTATTTACTTTATCCATGCTTACAACCTCCAGTTATATAGATAGTATAGCTTATCCGTAACGACCAGTGATATAGTCTTCCGTTTGTTTTTTCGACGGGTTAGTGAATATATTATTTGTATCGTCAAATTCGATGAGTTGCCCCATGTATAAAAACGCAGTGTAGTCAGAAACTCGCGCGGCTTGTTGCATATTATGGGTAACAATAACGATCGTATAATTTTCTTTTAATTCGTGAATCAGTTCTTCAATTTTTAAAGTTGAAATGGGATCCAAAGCTGAAGCCGGCTCATCGAGCAGTAAAACCTCGGGTTCTATCGCAATAGCTCTGGCAATAACCAGACGTTGTTGTTGGCCGCCAGACAGCCCCAATGCACTGTCATGCAGTCGATCTTTTACTTCATCCCAAAGAGCAGCACCTTTTAGTGAGCGCTCGACTACCTCGTCGATGTGTCGGCGGTTTTTCTCACCTTTTAAGCGTAGTCCATAAGCAACATTTTCATAGATTGATTTTGGAAAGGGATTAGGCTTCTGGAAAACCATACCGATTTTTTGACGCAAATCGGCAACATTAACACCTTTTGCAAAAATATCGTCGTTATGTAGCTGGATACTGCCTTCGATATGACAATTGTCTACCAGATCATTCATTCGATTAAAACAACGTAGTAAGGTAGATTTACCGCAACCACTTGGCCCAATAAAGGCAGAAACACGTTTTTCCGGTATGTTCAGATTAATGTCAAACAATGCCTGTTTCTGATCATAAAATAAGTTCAGATTATTAACCTTTAAGCATTCTTTCTCATTTGGAAAGCTATCAGAATCTTCGGCAATGGTATCAGGAGAATCGGTCATTGCGCTGTTGGTAAGAGTGGTATTTGACATAATCGTGTCCAGTTAATCTTTATTGAATAAATCATTAGTCATCAGGATTCAAGGTTACGGTATTTTTCTCGCAAATGGTTTCTTATCCAGATAGCCGATAAATTTAGAACAACGATAACGAGTACCAGTAAGAAAGAAGTCGCGTAGACTAATGGTCGAGCGGCTTCAACATTTGGGCTTTGGAAACCGACATCATAAATATGAAAACCTAAATGCATAAACTTTCTTTCAAGATGTAAGAATGGCAGGCTACCGTCAAGTGGTAATGAGGGAGCCAGTTTGACCACACCAACAAGCATCAAAGGCGCAACTTCACCGGCTGCCCGGGCAATTGCGAGTATCATGCCAGTCATCATCGCAGGCGTTGCCATTGGTATGATAATTCGCCATAAGGTTTCAGCCTTTGTGGCGCCGAGTGCCAGGCTACCCTCCCGTAAGGATTTTGGAATGCGTGATAACCCTTCTTCAGTGGCTACTATAACAACCGGTACGGTGAGAATAGCGAGGGTGAGTGAAGACCATAATAAACCTGGCGTACCAAAGGTTGGTGCAGGCAAAGCTTCTGGGTAGAATATTTGATCGATTTCACTGCCAATGAAGTATATAAAGAAGCCCAGACCAAAAATACCGTAGACTATTGATGGTACGCCAGCAAGGTTGTTGACCGCAATGCGAATAATGCGAGTTAAAACCCCCTGCTTAGCATATTCGCGAAGATAGATAGCGGTGATAACACCACAAGGTGTGACCAGTATCGCCATTAAGATAACCATTAATACCGTACCAAAGATAGCCGGGAATATACCGCCTTCAGTATTAGCTTCACGAGGTTCATCAAAAATAAACTCACCCAGACGCGAAAAATAAATTGATATTTTTTCAAAGAATCCAAGTTTATTAGGCTGATAAGTGCGTACAATTTTTGCCAATGGAATGCTAATTGAACGACCATTCATAATCTCAGCCGTGATGACATAGGTCTTTGACTTATTATACAGTTTTAATAATGATTTTTTTAGTTCAGCATAAAGATCGTGTAAAGCTTGCTCTTGTTGCTTTATTTCATCAAATGCCGATTTTGTTGTAATCCCATCGAGTTCAAGTTTACGTTTCTTAAGCCGTAAATGTTCCAGCTGATAATTTATATTACCTATTTCGTGTTTTTCTATGTCGCGAATTTGCTCATGTAAAAGATTAGATTCATCTACCAGTTCTAATAACTTTTCAAAGGTTGAGCCGTTAGTTGAAATTACTTCGCCATTTTTGCTAATTGACTTGATATAACCATAGAAATTACCCCATTCACGCCGTTCGATAATAGTGAGTTCTTCTGGGTAGTGAATACGGGTATTCTCCGGGAAAACCACCCAGCGAAAATCCGAACCGAGTAAATCACGGTTACCCACCTTAATTAATGAGCGAGAGATTACTTCTTTGTCGGTTTCAATTTCAAGACCAGAATCGCGTAAACGTTGTACGGGTACGTCAGCTGTATCGGTAATTTCACCAATTAACGTGGTTCTTTGTTCACCTTTTACCAGTTCAGCCTGAATAATTTCAGCTGGCCAGAAATGACTTAAGCCTTTCACCGCAATTACAAACAGTAAACCAAGTACTACAATAATACTGATACTAACCGCAGAGGCGTTTAGCCAAATCCAGGGTTCGCCACTTTTAAACCATTTCTTAATCATAATGAACTATACTTCTTACGTAGTCGCTGACGAACTATTTCAGCTGCGGTGTTAAATACAAAGGTAAACATAAATAAAACCAGCGCTGCGAGGAATAATATTCTGTAGTGACTGCTATCTACTTCGGCTTCTGGCATTTCTACCGCAATATTGGCAGATAAGGTTCGCATACCCTGGAAGATACTTAAGTCCATAACCGGGGTGTTACCGGTTGCCATTAAGACAATCATGGTTTCGCCGACGGCGCGCCCCATGCCAATCATAATGGCAGAGAAAATACCCGGGCTGGCGGTTAAAATAACTACGCGGGTGAGTGTTTGCCAGGGCGTCGCGCCGAGTGCCAGCGAGCCAAAAGTCAAATGCTTCGGCACACTAAAGATGGCATCTTCGGCGATAGAGAAAATAGTTGGTATAACGGCTATGCCCATTGCGATACCTACTACCAGTGAGTTACGTTGATCAAAGTCGAGACCAAGGTCAGTTTTAATCCAGTGCTTAATGTCGCCACCAAAAAAAGCGATTTCAAGTTGCGGACTAATATTTAATGCAAACCAACCAAGTAATAAAACAACGGGAATTAACAGTGCAGCCTGCCAGCCATCAGGTACCAGTAAGCGATATTTTTTGGGGAGTTTCTGCCAGGAAAAGGCAAATAGCAAAATACCAATCGGCATTACTATCAGTAAGCCAAATACGCCGACCAGATTGGCTTCAAGAAACGGTGCGAGCCATAGGCCGGCCAGGAAACCAAGAATTACAGTCGGCAACGCTTCCATAATTTCAATGGTTGGTTTTACGACCGATCGCATTTTTGGTGCCATAAAGTAGGCGGTGTAAATAGCGCCCATGAGTGCAAGCGGAATAGCAAATAGCATGGCGTAGAAAGCCGCCTTTAGTGTACCGAATGCCAGAGGCATAAAGCTGTACTTAGGTTCAAAATCGTTATCAGCTGAAGATGATTGCCAGGTATAAGTCGGTTCGGTATAGCTTTCGTACCAGATTTTGTCCCATAAAATGCTCCATGACATTTCAGGATGCTCATTGTCGATATGCCATGTAGTTACATCATGCCGGTTAACGGTTAACAGTAGGTCTGCGCGGGGTGATAATGCCAGGTGATCGATCGTTGTATTGGGAATGGTTATTGAAGCGACGTCATGCTGTGCCGTTGCATTATAAATCGTAAAATGCCCGGATTTATTTGCAGTAACAAACCCTTTGCGACGCTGTTCAATTTCAATGTCACTGATTGTGGACTTTTCATCTGAGTCAAACTGCCTGATAAAAGTGAGGTGAGGGATATTATTTTTATTAACCGGAAACCATTGGGCGATCCCCCCTTTGTCACTGCCTACTAACAGTGAAATACCGCCGGTTAAAAAAGTTAGCTGTGAGAGTTGCTGATCTTTTTTTAACAGATTGACTGTTTCAAGAATCTTTATGTCGTCAAAGTCACTGGTATCAAGAACTGTTGTTTTACCATGGCTATCTGCAACATAAAGAAGGCGTTGTAACGGGTCGAGTAGTACGTACTTGGCTTCCGTAACCTGCGGAATGTCTAATTTCTGCTGGGTAAATTCAGCTGTTGCGCCTTCATCATCATCTTCAAGTAGACCACCTTCCTCTTTTAATAAGGCAGTCATTATCAGTCTGCCATCTTCGGTATAAGCAACAATGCTCGACTTGTCTTCATCTGCCTGGTAGCTGATGTCGACCAGGGCTTTTTTATCTTCATCAATTACCAACGGCGTTTCGCCTACAGGGAAGAGGATAGAGGGTTCAATATGGAGCTTGTCATTTGGGTAACTAATTTTAAAATGGTGCCTGGCGATGGCAGCCTGGCCATTTGATAAGCCAAATATCACGCTATTATTGATATGCTGGGAAACCTTAAAGCTGGTTACCTTAGCTGTAGTGTCAAATAGCTTGACCTTTTTTATCGTCGTGCCATTTGCCACATTAAAGAAAATGGCATATCCCAGATCGGTATACTGCACGGCGACTTTATTCTGTTCTTCAATTGCCAGATGCAGTGGTTTGCCATATTCCGTGCTTAACGAGTACTGACTCTGTTTGTTGACAGTGGCATCGACAAAAAGTGGGTAAACAATATAAAGCAAGTAAAAAAAGATCAGTAATATGGCAATAATGACGCCAATTCCACCAAACGCCATATTAAAGGCAGTCAACTTGTCTTTGAAAATTCTTAGTTGGGTACGTGAAAATCGTGAGTTTGCAGGTTTATTTAGAGAATTAGGCATTTGCGCAGTGTAATCACTTTATATTACAGTTTTATTACATGATCGAGGGTTAGCTAAAAGTTTAAACCCTTTTAAAAACAATAAGATAGATGTTTTCTCAGTAAACCCAAATTAAAATATGACATATATTTACCGTTTTGTCATATTTCAGTGTCTATTAATAAAGTCGCCATATCCTGGTGATTTTGAAATATAAAATGACGTTGAAACTATAGCTATTTTAGGCTCGAGCGGGCGGGGTTAATCGGTTCTGTTGCTTACTGTTTGCGGCGGTTACGAAGGGGGGTAGAATTTCTGGGTAAAAAGAACCCCGCATATGCGGGGTTCTTTTTCAGGCAATAGCCTTTATTTAATAACGTTTAAATATTTTTTTGCAATTTTGCTGCTAATTGGAATGTAGCCATCTTTAACGACAACATTCTGACCAGACTTAGACAGAATCATTTTAATGAATTCACGTTCCAAGGGCGCAAGTGCTTTATTAGGTGCTTTGTTTACATAAACGTATAGGAAGCGGCTAAGTGGGTATTTACCTTTTGCAGCGTTTTCAGTCGATGCTGCAATAAATGGTTTACCTGGCTTTTTAGTTAATGGAACGGCACGTACACCGGATGTTTTGTAACCGATACCTGAGTAACCCACACCATTTAACGATGTAGAAACAGATTGTACAACTGAAGCTGAACCTGGTTGCTCATTTACCGTTGATTTGTAGTCGCCTTTACAAAGGGCTTTCTTTTTAAAGTAACCATAGGTACCCGATACTGAGTTACGACCAAAGATTTGTAAGCTACGGCCAGACCATGAGCTTGATAAACCAACATCACCCCATGTATTGACTTCTTTGCTATAACCACATTTACGAGTTGACGAAAAGATCGCATCAACTTGAGGAATGCTCAGACCTTTAATCGGGTTATCTTTGTGTACATAAACTGCTAAGGCATCAATTGCTACTGGAATAGCTGTTGGTTTGTAACCAAATTTCTTTTCAAATGCCTGAAGTTCTTTATCTTTCATTTTACGGCTCATCGGTCCAAAGTTAGACGTTCCTTCCGTTAACGCTGGTGGTGCAGTTGAAGAGCCTGCCGCCTGAATTTGAACATTAACATTAGGGTATAGACGTTTAAATTCTTCAGCCCATAATGTCATTAAATTAGCTAATGTATCTGAACCAACACTTGATACATTACCTGAAATTCCGCTGGCTTTGCTGTAGCTTGGAATTTTGCTGTCAATTTTAGCAGCCGCTGAAACAGTTGTTGGGGCAAACGCGAGTTGGCTTGTCATTAAACTGACGCCTGCGATTGTTAAAAACTTTCTCATATTATAACTCCTATAAAAGTTATTAATTACATTTTAAAGAAACAAATTATGTTCTGTGATGATTATGTTATTTATTTATGACTTACTAATGACACTTATATGACATTTTTATGACAGGATTCTTTGACCAAGCGGGTTGAAGGAAAGATACAGGCGAAGCTGCTACCTACATTTAACTCGCTGGAAATATCCAAACGTCCGTCATGGCGCTCAATAATGTGTTTTACAATAGCAAGTCCCAGGCCGGTCCCACCTGACTCGCGTGACCGATCAACATTTACACGATAAAAGCGTTCAGTTAAATGAGGAATATGTTGAGCGGGGATACCTGTCCCGGTATCTTTCACCGTAAAAATGGCTTGTTTATTTTTAGTATCCCAGCTGATATTGATATCGCCTCCAGCCGGCGTATAACGGACGGCATTATTAATCAGGTTAGAAAATAAACTGTAAAGTTCTTCATAGTTACCGGTAATATCAGTGTTACTTAAAATATTTAATTGTATATTATGCTTCTTATCGCCACTTAACAGAATGGCCGATTCTTTTATTGCCGTTAGCAAAGCTGCAATATCGACCACACCATCGTGCTGATCCGTTGGTCGTGTTTCCAGTTTCGAAAGTGACATTAAATCACTCACTAATCGTTCCATACGTTTGGACTGGCCGTGCATGGTGTTTATTATTTTTTTCAGTTTTTTAGGGTCGCTGGGTGTGCTTGCTTCAAGTGTTTCAAGATAACCAGAAATAACGGTTATGGGTGAACGTAATTCATGCGAGGCATTGGCGACAAAGTCACTGCGCATCGCTTCGAGTCGGCTAACATGACTAATGTCCCGGCAAATAATGAGAGTCTGGTTTTTTACATAAGGAATAATTTGTACTGAAAGCTGTTTATTCGGGTGTTCCGGAGACGCAATATTGAGTACCTGGGTAAAATCTTTTTTATTCAAATAACGCATAAACATAGGGCTACGAAACAGATTGCTAATAGGTTGATTGGCATCTTCAGGGTAACGAATACCGACCAACGTTTGTGCGGCTGTATTGGACCAGTCGATGTGTCGATCCTTATTGAGGATTATCATTGCATCGGGCAGAGCCGATGTTGCTTCCTGAAAACGACTTATCGTCTCGTTAAGAATATGTTTATTCTGGCTACGAGCCTTCTCCAGTAAAAAAAGTTGATTAAAAATTTCTCGCCAGTAACCATGGCTATCTGGTGGATCAGCTTTGTCACGTTGTAATAACCAGTTGTGTAATTTTGAGATGTTATTGAAGGTGAAAATAATATACGAGAATAGAACTATACATATAAAGAGTATATAGAGGTCAAAAGCATATCCTACAGCGGCTGCTATGACTATATAAAGAGACAGATACCAAAGCTCGCGTTGTAGTTGAGGGTGCATTGCTAATTAAATAGCCTATTGAGTTGACAAACGATAACCTGAACCACGAACTGTCTGAATTAAATTATGATTATCGGACGGTTCAAGAGCTTTACGTAATCGTCTGATATGGACATCGACAGTTCTTTCTTCAACATAAACGCTATCACCCCAGACCCCATTCAATAATTGTTCACGACTGTATACGCGTTCAGGTGAACGCATAAAAAAGGCAAGTAAATTATATTCAGTTGGTCCTAACGGAATGGATTGACCATTCGATGATACACGATGTGAGGTGTCATCCAGAACTAAATCTGAAACACTGAGAATCTCGGAGGTCATCACCGATGAAGTTCGTCGTAACAACGCGCGAATGCGAGCGTGGAGTTCTTTGGTCGAAAATGGCTTTCGCAAATAATCGTCAGCACCGCTTTCTAAACCTTCCAGCATATCATCTTCTTCCGTTTTAGCAGTGAGCATAATAACCGGAACGGTCGACGTTTTGTCATTTTTACGAAGATTTTTAATGTAATTAATACCAGTAATTCCCGGCATCATCCAGTCGAGCAAGATTAAATCCGGTACTTCCTGCTTTACCAGTGCCTCTGCTTTGTGAGCATCACTTGCTTCAATACATCGGTAGCTATCTTCTAATGACATCGCAATCATTTCACGTATGGCATATTCGTCATCAACGATAAGTATTGTCGGTTTTTTAAGATCTGTCGTATCCATGCGGGTATTAAAACAGAGGTTTATGACGCTTTTATTACATGAAACATAAAATTCTAACAAGTGTGACATTTTAAAGTATTAATTACTAATATAAAAATATAGCTAGCTTGAATACTGGAAAGTTATAAAAGCGTCAAAATTAAAAATTAAAATAGCTTAAATATCAAAGGCATAAAATATTAGTATCTTCTAATGTCATATTAGTGACTCTAAATTTAGCGCGAGTTGAACTAAGTAATTGATAGTTTGTCAGAGAATTTGTAGATATTAGCAAATTCTGTTGGTACAGGAACTGCATTAAAATCTATGTATTATTGAAGACTCCTTAGGTTAGGTAAGCTTATGGGCACTTTTCCTCAAAGTGCCCTTTTTTTTGCCCAAAATTCAGGGTAAGGCTACAGGCAAACTAAGATGATTGTTACACTCAGTACATGAGTACCCTGGAATCAAAAACCATTTTTAATGGCCGCATCATTACCCTGAACCTGGAAACGGTGTGTCTGCCGAATAACCAGGTGGATGACCTGGAGATTATCCATCATCCGGGGGGCACGGCAATTCTTGCTCTAAATAATAAAAAGGAAGCTTGTGTCTTACGACAATATCGTCATGCTATGAAAGAATGGGTGTGGGAGCTTCCGGCGGGCGTACTGGAAAAAGACGACAAAAGCCGCCTGCACCGAGCTAAACAGGAGTTACAGGAAGAGTCTGGTTGTTCAGCGAGCGACTGGATAGAGCTGGGTTATATTCAAAGTTCACCGGGCGTATTTACCGAAAAGGTGTATTTGTATTTAGCGATGGATTTAACCATCGGTGAGCCCAGTTTTGAGCATGGCGAAGTGATTGAGATACATTGGTTACCCTTTAATGAACTGTTTGAATCGGCAATGACAGGTAAAATTAATGATGCCAAAACCTGTATTGCTATCTTCCGTGCGGCAAAAATTCTTAATTTGTAATGAGCAACAATAAAGCGTCGATAGGGATAAGCCAGTGTTTAACCAGTACATTGGTTCGTTACGATGGCAAATCAGAATTTAATGAAGCACTTATAAAAAAATTATCCCGACATTTTAATTTAGTCCCCATCTGTCCTGAAGTAGAATGTGGCCTAAGCGTACCACGCCCACCTGTGCAGCTTGTAGAAATTAATAATAATTTACGTGTACTGGGCCGTAACGACAAAACAATTGAAATAACAGAACAACTAACCGGGTACTCTAATGAGAAAATTAAAACACTAAGTTATCTCTCAGGTTATCTATTTAAAGCTCGCTCGCCCAGCTGTGGTGTTGAAACGACACCAGTGTATGACACTATAGGTAACAACAAAAATCTTTCTAATGGCATATTTGTCGCGAGTTTTATCGAGCATTATCCGGACATACCGATTATAGATGATAGTTTGTTGCTACAAGTTGATCAGCTTGAACGGTTTATTGAAAAGGTAAAGGCGTATAGCGTTAATGTTATTAACTTAACAGTTTAAAGCATATTCTGGCGCCGCCCAGCTGACTGTTTGAGATAGCAAGTTCAGATTGATAGACAGCAAGAATGTCCTGAACTATGGCCAAACCGATACCATGACCGGGAGTGGTGCTATCCATTCTGAATCCTCGTTGTAAGATTTTGTCGCGGTTGTGTTCTTCGATACCGGGGCCATCATCTTCAATGCAAACCTGGTACTGGCTATTATTTTGTTGAACTGTAATTGCGATGGTTGAGTGAGCCCACTTATAAGCATTTTCAAGAAGATTGCCTAGTAATTCCAGTGCATCATCTTCACCGATAGGAAGAGTCTGCTGAGTGGAAAAATTTTCTTTTAACACGATCTGTTTGTCACTGTGGACTTTGTTCAGTGTAGAAAGAATGCGTTGTAAGGTTTTACCAAAGGTGACAGAGTTTTTTCCGAGTGCTTTTCCCGCACTGGTGGCACGTTGTAAATGGTATTGAATATTGTTATCTATTTTTGTGATATGTTCATCGAGCTGCAGGGTTAGCGCATTAGAATTAAGTTTCTCGATAACAGATCGTATAACTGCCAATGGCGTTTTTAAACTATGCGCCAGATCACCGAGAGCGTTTTTATAGCGATCCTGACGTTGTTGTGCGTGTTCGATTAACTGATTAATGCTTTTGCTAAGCACTTTAATTTCAGGTGGGTAATGCCCGGCAATCATATTTTGTTTACCTTCTTCGATGGCATTAACTTCATCTACAACATCTCGCAGTGGCAATAGTCCCCAGTAAAGCAGTGCACTTAAGGCGATAAGAAGTAATATTGCCATACCCGCCAGCCAGCTCCATAGTGTAGTACGATAATCAAATATCTGTTGATTAGAATTGGAGAGATCAGTTTGTACATTAAAGGTAATATGCAGATTATTATTCCCGGCTAACCAGTTAACACCATAACTGAGATGATAAAACTCAATATTGTTAAATCGGGTAGGTTTGAGTTGTTGTTGACCCTTTTCAAGCGTGATGGGTTCAGGGGTTTCTATCCCGACAGTTGATAATGAACGCCATAAAACTTTGTTTTGAGCATCAGTAATATAAGCGTATAAGCCTGAAGATGGCAGGCTGAACTTTGATTCCAGTAATGAAGCTGCCATATTAAATTCTTTATTCGTGTTAATTTCTGTTGCGGCCATTAGCAGGTAGAGCTGGGTAGTCAATTGCTCTTGCATGGAGGTTCGGTTGGCTTTGTAAAAGGCTTTATCAAGCGTAAAGCCTGTGCCCAGTATAAAAAACACAAGGATCAAAAGACTACTGATAATCAAGCGTAATTTTATGGACATAAATAATTTGTCAGGCTATTCGGTCATTGCTTTATCTAGCGTAAAACGATATCCCCGGCCACGCAATGTTTCGATAGGCTTTATATTATTGTCAGGGTCAATTTTTTTTCGTAAGCGTCCAATCATCACTTCGATAACATTACTATCGGTATCTTCATCATGAGGATAAAGGTATTCGTTCAACTTCTGTTTTGATAAAACTTCACCGGCATTTCGAATAAGATACTCGATAGTGCGGTATTCAAAGGTGGTCAGCTCAACTAAATTATCATCGCAATGTAATTTCTGACTGGTGGTATCTATTTTAATAGGCGGGTAGTGCAGTACTTCGTTGGTACTGCCAACGCTGCGTCTTAACAAGGCTTTTAGTCGTGCCAGTAATTCTTCGATATGAAAAGGTTTTACCAGGTAATCATCTGCGCCGGCTTCCAGTCCGTTAACTTTATCCTGCCAGCTACCGCGAGCGGTCAGGATTAAAATGGGGAGATCTTTACCCGCATCGCGAATTTTTTTTATTACCTCAATACCAGAGAGCTTGGGTAAGCCTATATCGACGATGGCGACATCGATAGGAAATTCCATAGCATTAAATAGTCCGTCTTCGCCATCGGAGCTGGTATCCACCATATATTTGTTTTGTTCTAAATGTTCCCGAATTTGCTGTTGCAAAGTGAGTTCATCTTCAATAACCAGTACACGCATGATGTTATTGATTGAGTATTTCGCCAGTACGGCCATCAACGAAAACACTGACCACATCACCTGACTGGCTCACTATTTTCACTCGATAGACCGAACCATCAAAGGTTACTTTAAGGACTCGACCGGGTACGTATTGTCGGGCGATACCGGCAGCCTGTTGCTTACTGACGGGAACACTGGCGTACATGGTTGAAAAATTAAGCGGCGTTGAGCTTGTTTGGGCATGAGAAAGTAATGGCATGCACAAAAATAAAACTGGCATTAAGGTGCGTAATAGAAATGACATTGGAATCTCGTTATTGGATTAATTGCCCTATAGCATACACGTTTAACGTGGCTTGAAAAAGCGAACTTAGCTTGTAACGAACAACAAGATACTGTTATCAGGCTAAGTCAGGTCGTTGATTTTAAAGGTGAAGATTTAAATGCAGACCAGGTACGTGAATACGTCCCCGTATTATGGGATCCGCATAGTGATGACGATTATAGTGTTTATAATAGATATTATGTCGTTGTTGACGGTAGTAGTGGGAATAGCCATCATGGTGTCTTCGTGGATAATGGCCTCGAAAATGCTGTGGGCCGTGGTGGTTATTATAATAAGAATGGCCACAATGACGATGGTGTCGATGCGATGCCTGGCTTGAAAAACTGATTGCACCGAGAGTAATAATACTTATTACAGTAACCGCCTGTTTTAAATCAAAAATTTGCATATCTCTACTCCTGTCATCATTTTTAGAAGGTACAGGCGCAATTATAATTGGGGCTGTCTGAATCAGGACTGAATAGCTTAAATTTTAATCACCTCTATTGTTGCTTGTTAGCCAGCAACAATTAACCGTGATGAGTCTAATCGTGCATAAGCTTTGCGCATGCAGTTTTGCAGGTTTTGCTTTTGCTGACAAAGGGTATCGATTTCATCCGGCCGGATATTAGGGTTATCTTTTTGTAAGGCTCTCAGCCGTTGAATTTCTCCGTCGAAGTTTGCTCGCATCTCGTTTATTTTCAGTTGGGTTTGCTCATCACTGTGGGCGGCGGCAATATTTTCAGCCTGGCTAAACATGGACATTAACCTTTCCTGATGATTTTTAATTAGCTGACTCGTAATCTGTTTGTTGAGTTGGATGGGCGTGCCTTGTAACGACTCAAAACTAAATTGCTGGCTGAGATCATTACCTGTTGCGTCCATCAGGACGCGAATAACTGACGGTGGTAAGTGGCGACTGATTTGCAGGTTTTGCGGTGCAGAACATTCAAGTACGAATACCGCTTCAAGTAAAATACTGCCCTGTTTCATATTGGCTAGCTTCACGATACTGAGTGTCGTATTGCCGTGCTCATGGGAAACAAACAGGTCGATTAAATTTTGCACCATCGGATGTTCCCAGGTCATAAAATACATATTCTCATGAACCAGCGCGTGATGGCGATCAAAGGTGATCGTTGCACCTTCGTCCGGTAAATCCAGGAAGTGGGTAATCAGCATATGGTCGGTTGGGTGCAGGGTAAAACTTTTCTGTGCATGGAAATCAAAGTCGACCCCGTACATATCAAAAACTCCGGATAAGTATTTTTCCAGGCTGCGCTCATGATCCCAGTATTGAATATTAGTGGCAATATCGGTTGCTTCAGACTGCTGGTAAGGATTTAATTCCAGAAAGCGGTCGCGACCCTGTTGTAGCTTTTGGGTAAATTCACTGGTATCGGCTTTAACCATATACATAAACTGCTCTATTGCAAAAGAGTCTATTTCAGGATTAATTAAATAGCCTTTTAGTTCTTCAAGGTGTTTTTGCTGTACCGCCTGACCGACCTGACAAATTTGTTTAAAGGTATTTAATCCCAGGTTATACCATTGATACATAATGGCCTGAGCCGAGAGTTCGAAGTAAGGTACATGCAGGTGAATCGTTTCAAGCTGACCGATCCTGTCCAGCCGGCCGATACGTTGTTCCAGTAAGTCAGGGTTAAATGGTAAATCAAAGAGTACCAGGTGGTGGGCAAACTGAAAATTTCGACCTTCACTACCAATTTCTGAACAGATTAAGACCTGGGAACCTTCTTCCATATCGGCGAAGTATGCGGCAGCACGGT